>Ga0193962_1001014_pt1 | contig 13071 bp, 11 predicted proteins | sample FB_5_MG_FD_140335 | JGI IMG/M metagenome (GOLD analysis project Ga0193962, IMG submission 140335) | Microbial mat bacterial communities from the Broadkill River, Lewes, Delaware, United States - FB_5_MG | ecosystem: Environmental > Aquatic > Freshwater > River > Microbial mats | place: USA...
GAGGTAATATCCTATATCGCTGATTTTGATGCCGAAAACAGCGATATAGCACCTAAAAATGGCTACAAATGGAACACTTTTGAATAAATTTCAGGGTGTTAGTGTGGCCCGACCCCATTTACCATATTACCATTTATTGAATTGGAGCAAAGTCGACCATGTCTTAAATTCGATATCTAATTCGGCTATTCATGGCGATTCCACATTATAAGTCAGAAAGGCACACGGTGATAATCATCGTGCTGTATTGCTTCTAAAGTTTCCGATCGATCACTTTTCAAGATGGTTTATCAAAAAAAATACAAAAAGTCCCTGGTCGAGGACTTTTGGTTGCATTTTGCTTTCAAAATTGTTAAAAGTATCCGATCAGAAACTTTTATATGAGAGGTAAATTGAAATCTTTAAAAAAAATCAATAATCCTAAAGAATTAGGGCAGCATCTCTTTGAAGAGCGTAAACGTCTCCGCCTGACTCAAAAAGAGATTTCTGAGTTTAGTGATGTTGGCAGAAAATTTATTATAGAAATTGAAAAAGGTAAAGCAACAGCTCAGCTTGGGAAAGTATTTGAATTGTTGAACAGCCTTGGTCTTGAACTCCATATCATTAAACGTGGAGATAGCTGATCTTGGGAACCTTGAATGTTTTTTTTGAACAAACCAGAGTCGGTTCTTTAAGTATTAATGACAGGAGGCTTTTTTCATTTCAATATTCTAAGAAATGGTTGGCGTCACCTGATGCTTTTCAAATATCTATTTCTTTGCCGATGCAGGAAGATGTTATCTCAAATGACAAAGTAAAGTCATTTTTTTCCAATCTGTTACCTGAATCTGCCGTTAGAGAATTAATCGCGAAACAACTTGGGATTTCAGATAAAAATGATTTTATGCTTCTTAAACGTATTGGGGGCGAGTGTGCCGGGGCAATAACAATTCTACCTGAGTCAGAAATATCTGAATCACCAGCTCAATACAAATATCGTCTTTTATCAGACGAGCAAATGGCAGATCTGATAAAGAATATTCCCAGAAGACCTTTACTTGCAGGTCAGGAAGGTATCCGAATATCGCTTGCAGGGGCACAGGAAAAGCTGGCACTTTTCTACAAAGATCCTTCATTTTATATCCCGGTAAATGGTGCACCAAGTAATTTTATTTTAAAATCGAATATGGCGCATTTTCAGTTTTCCATTGAAAACGAATGCTTTTGTATGATGCTTGCCAATGCCGTTGGTTTGGCTGTCCCACCTGTTATGATTGTTCGAAAAGAAGATCAAAAGGTTCTGTTAATTAAAAGGTATGATAGATTATTGGATAACAATATTCTCAAACGCCTTCACCAGGAAGATTTTTGTCAGGCCATGGGGCTTTCACATGAACTGAAATATCAGGCTGATGGTGGCCCTGGGCTGAAAGCATGCTTTGATCTGGTTCGATCATACTCTGCAAATCCGATTAAAGATTTTCAACAGCTGATGCAATGGGTATTTTTTAATTACCTGACCGGGAATATGGATGGGCATGCAAAAAACTTGTCTTTTATATATCAGGCTAAACAGATGCGATTGGCACCTTTTTATGACATGTTGTGTACGGATATATATGATGACTTGTCACAAAAATTTGCTATGAAAATAGGCGGGGAGAACAGACCCGAATGGATAATGGAAAGACACTGGAAAGGATTTGCAGAAGAGATAAAAATAAGTCATTCGGTTCTCAAGAAAAGATTATTGGATTTTTGTCTTAAAGTGACCAGTAAAATTGACAATACATATGCGGACTTTATAAACAAATATGAACAAAACAGTCTGTTAGAGGAAATCATAGTTGCGATAAAGAAAAGATCGACTATCACGCTTAAACAATTGAATTCAACAAAAAAATGAACCGGGTGTGACCGGTTATTTTGGTGTTTTAAATTTTCTTGACAAATTTTAATTCAATTCATAAATTACAGCCAGTAAGTCCAATTTATTAGACATATTGGGTGAAATGTTATGAAGAATTTAATTCAACTTCCAGCAGAATTTGATTACAATTTATTGCTTCATGTCTTAAGAGATTATAAAAAGCCAAGAGATAAAATAAGAGGTCTGATCAAGAATAAGGATATCTTAAGGGTCAAAAAAGGCCTCTATGTTTTGGGCAAGGATTATAAGAAGCCTTTCAATAAGTATATCCTGGCGAATCAGATCTATGGACCTTCCTATATCACTGGTCAAACCGCTTTGGCATTCTGGAACATGATACCGGAACGTGTTGAACTCATTATCAGCATGACAACTAAAAGAAAAAAGCTGTTTGAAACACCGGTTGGTAGATTTTCTTATTTATATTGCCACAAAAAGGTTTTCAATATTGGGATTAACCTTGAACATGTTGGTGATCAAAAGAAAATTCTAATTGCCTCCCCTGAGAAGGCTTTGAGCGATATCGTTGCAACCCAGACTCATATTTCATCGGAAAAGGAAATGAAGGAATTTCTTGAATTAATGAGATTGGATTTTTTTGATATCAAAAAATTTGATTCATCTTTATTAGAAGAAATTAAGGCCAGATATAAAAGGCAAAGTATGAAACTGCTGCTCAATTGCTTAAAGGAATATTATGTTTGATGAAAAAATTGAACAAATGTTAGGCCGGTATGAATTACTTACGGTTCATGATCACGAGAATGCTCTCAAAGAGATCATACAAGAAATCGTGTTGCTTGGTTTATGGCGGTCAAAATTTTATGAAAAGGCTGTTTTTTATGGTGGAAGCGCATTACGAATTCTGCATAAGCTGGACCGTTTCTCTGAGGATCTGGATTTTTCACTAATTCAACCTGAAAATACTTTTGATATTAAAAAATACTTCGGTGCAGTAAAATCAGAGTTGGAATTATGGGGTTTTGAGGTTTCCACAGAAGAAAAGACCAAGACGAATGAAAGCACTATTGACTCAGCTTTCATTAAAGCAAATACATTGATTCATTTATTAAAAATTGATTCAAATTTAAAGACCCACAAAAATGCTGTGATGAAGATAAAATTGGAAATTGATCAGGAACCAGCTATTGGATTTACAAGTGACCTTAAATATCATCTCCATCCCATTCCGTTTACCATTAAAACCATGACATTGCCGAGTTTGTTTGCAGGCAAAATGCATGCCTTGTTATGTCGTACTGTAAGGACCAACATTAAAGGCCGAGACTGGTATGATTTAATCTGGTTTGTGAAGAATAATATTCCATGTGAATTATATTATCTTAAGAATAAAATGGTACAAACAGGCCATGTTGATTTGTCAGAGGTGTTAGATAAAAAAAAAATTGTTGAATTGTTATCTGAAAAAATTAAGGCGATTGATTTTTCCCTGGCAAAAAAAGATGTTGAACCATTTCTGAAAAATTCAAGACAAAAGGATGAATTGAATCTTTGGTCTGATGCATTTTTTAACGATTATTTGATTCAGGAAATTGGTGTCCAGACAAGTCATTATGAAAAATAATACTAAAGTGGACTTCTCATGACAAACCATATGGAAGGGTTTGTTTTGATTATGGGCCTTACTTGATTATCACCTCAATGGGTGAGTGAAGCAGGGATTTTACTCGTTTACCAAAAGACAGTTCTAATTCATAGAAAATCTCAATAGCCATACAGGATGCGTATTCAAATTACCTTTTTGACTTCACCGGGCAATCCCCATACCTTGCTACGTTTAAAGTCTGGCCTTGGCCTGGCCTAACCTGTAAACAACAAGGAAGACCCATGACCCCGGACAATCTGAGCAAATATATAGCGCCTTTCAAGGCCTTTTCCGAGCAGAGCATTGCCGACCTGGATGTCTGGCAAGAGCAGGGGGGAAAAATTGCCGGCATCTATTGCGTCTATGCCCCCGGTGAATTGATCCGGGCCGCAGGGGTCGTGCCTGTCAGCCTCTGCGGTAAAAAGCAGACCCCCATCCAGGACGCGGAAAGGGATCTGCCCGCCAGCTTCTGCCCATTGATCAAGTCCAGTTACGGCTATGCCATCACCGACACCTGCCCCTTTTTCAGTTTCTCGGACTTCCTGGTGGCGGAAACCACCTGTGACGGCAAAAAAAAGATGTATGAACTGATGGGCGCGCTTAAGCCCCTCCATCTCATGCACCTTCCCCATACCCAGGTCGGACAGGCGGCCCTGGACTATTGGATAGCCGCCTTTAAGGGCCTGGAAGACTTCCTTAAATCGGCATCCGGCCGCAGCGTCACCCCCGAAGGCCTTCGGTTCCAGATCCGGGAGCAGAATCAGATCCGTCGGGTTCTACTTGAGGTGGCCCTGCTGGCGGCGGACCCAAGGTCTCCCATGACAGCCCGGGAGATGCTGGCCGTTCAGGAGAGCAAAAGCTTCTGCGTCTTTCCGGAAAAATACCTCCAACACCTGACCCGGCTCAAATCAGGCCTGGAAGATTTCCTGGCCCAGCCGGACCTGCCGGAGCATCGCGGCGTTCGTATCCTTTTAACCGGCTGCCCCGTGGGCAAGGGGTCCGACAAGGTCATCAATATCATGGAAGATCTGGGGGCCAGGGTGGTCTGTATGGAAAACTGCTCGGGTCTTAAGGGGATGAGCCTGGCTGTGGATGAAGCCGGCGATCCTTACGAGGCCCTGGCCCGCCGCTATTTGCAAATACCCTGCTCCTGTATGACCCCCAATCCCAACCGCATGTCAGACCTCCGGCAGATGGCGGTGCAGTTTAAAGCCGATGCCGTAGTGGATTTGACCTGGCTGGGTTGCCATACCTACAATGGCGAATCCCTTGCCATCCAGACCCTTGTGGAGGAAGAACTGGCCCTGCCCTTTTTACACATTGAAACGGATTACTCGGAGTCTGACCTGGAACAGCTAAAAACCCGTATTGAAGCATTGATGGAATTATCACAATAGACTTTAGGAGAACCCAATGAGCCGATTAAAATTTATTCTTACATGTACGCTGATCCTAACCGTTGTCCTTGGGGCGGGACCTGTCCAGGCTGCCAAATCCAAATTGCCCAGCCTTTATATGGGCTATGTATTCACCACCCACCATACCCCCCTCATGGTGGCTGCCATCAAGGGAGATGACTTCAAGGATTCCGGCGCCTTCCTCAAACCCCTGGTGCCCAAGCAGAAATATCAATTGGTCGCAGCTGACGGAAAGCCCCTGGCCGTGATCAACCTCATCGTGTCCAAAAGCGGCTCTGAAACCGCCACCCTCTTTGCCATGAACCGCATGGATATCGGACTGGCCTCCAGCACGGCCTTTATGAGCGGCATTGACAAGGGGACCCCCATGAAAATTCTCTGCCCCCTCCATGTGGACGGCATGAGCATGGTCTTCCCCTCAGACAGCAAAATCAGCGGATACGACGATGTGGCTCGTGCCATCAAAGCCTCTGCCACCCCTTTTAAAATCGGTTACCACTCTCCCACCTCCGCCCCCAGGGTCGTCTTTGAAGGGGCTCTGCACAAAGCCGGCTTCAAAATATCCGGTAACCCCTACGACGTGAATGCGGACATCCTCATGGTGGATCTGAAATCCACCTCCAACCTGATCCCAGCTCTTTTCAGTCACCAGGTGGACTGCTGGGTGGGCCCGGCTCCCCATCCTGCCGTGGCCGAATACAAAAATGCCGGGCATATCGGCCTGGACTCCCGGGACCTGCCCCCTAAAGGCGACTGGGTTGATTTTCCCTGCTGCGTCATGGGGGCCAGCGACAAACTCATTGCCGACCATCCCGGGATTCTCCAGGCCATGACCGACCTGATGACCGATGTATCCGACTGGAGCAATGCCCACAAGACAGCGGCCGCCAAAATTTCCGCCGCCTGGATCGGTGCGCCGGCCCAGGCCATTGAAAAATCCAGTATCATTTATACCACAAATCCCACCCCCAACTGGCTTAAGGGCGAGGACGTCTTCCTGACCATGCTCAACAGCATGAACAAATTAAAGGGACAGATGAAGGGCAAAGATTTGAAGGCCGCTACCCCGATTCTCTACGATTTTTCCTTTGTGAAAAAGAGTCTGGCCAAATAGGACGGGTTCACGGGCCGGAATATCCCGGCCCATAGGACCGTTTACATGATATGAAATTCCTCTCCTTTGCCATTCCCTTGCTGGCTCCCGTCCTCTTGGCCCTGTGCTGGATATGGATGGCCGCCCGGATCCACAATCAGGTCATCCTGCCCCCTATGGAGCAGGTGCTGTATATCCTGGCTCATCCCTTTGAAGACCTGATCGGTATGGGGTCCCTCACCAGCAATGTCCTGGTCAGCCTGGTCCGGGTCCTGTTGGGTTATGCCGTGGCCGTAACTATCGCCATCCCTCTTGGGGTGGTCATGGGATATTACGGCATGGTTTTTAAAACTTTTAACGGATTTTTGAATCTTTTCAGGCCTATCCCCCCTCTGGCCTGGGTGCCTCTGGTCATGGCCTGGTTCGGCATCTCCAGCCTGGCCACCATGGCCGGAGTGGAAATCGGCCAATGGTACGTCTACCTGAACAACATAAAGTTCTCTATGCTCTTCATTATCTTTGTGGGGGCCTTTTACCCCATCCTTACCGCCACCATACACGGGGTCCGCAGCGTGAACGCCACCCTCCTTGATTCCGCCCGGGTCCTGGGAGCCACCCAGAGCCAAATTTTCAGGAAAATTCTGATCCCGGCGGCCATGCCTGTCATTATCACGGGTATGCGCATCGGCCTGGGCATTGCCTGGATGTGCCTGGTCTCGGCAGAGATGCTGCCCGGTTCCCTGTCCGGCATCGGCTACATGATCACCCATGCCTTTACCTTGGCCTCCACAGACATCGTCATCGCCGGCATGATCTCCATCGGCTGCGTCGGGGCTCTCATGGACATGGTTTTCCGCCGCGTTGAAAAGCAAAAATTTTCCTGGCAGAGGCAGACCAACCCATGAGCGACACCACCATCATCGACATCCAAGGGCTCTCCAAGTCCTTTGCCACAAAATCCGGTGACCAGCTGTTGGCCCTGGACGATATCAATATCGCCATTCGCCCCCGGTCCTTCACCTGCATTGTGGGCCCCTCGGGATGCGGGAAATCCACCATCCTGCGCATCGCCTCAGGCCTGGAAAAGGCCAGCCAGGGCCAGGTGCTCTACAAAGGCGCCCCTGTACTAAAGCCGGGGGCCGACATCGGCCTGGTCTTCCAGGAGTATTCCCTTTTTCCCTGGCTGTCGGTTATGGACAATGTGGCCGCCGGCCCGGAATTTGCCGGGGTGGATAAGCAGACCCGCCACAGGGATGCGATAGACTTTCTTAACATGGTCAACATGGCGGAGTTTAAAAACGCCTTTCCCCACGAGCTGTCCGGAGGTATGCGCCAGCGGGTGGCCATTGCCCGGGCCCTGGCCAATGAACCGGACGTCCTGTTCATGGATGAGCCCTTCGGGGCCCTGGATGCCCATACCCGTATCCTGCTTCAGCAGGAGCTGCTCACCCTCTGGGAAATGACCCATAAAACCGTTGTGCTGGTCACCCACAGCGTGGATGAAGCCGTCTTCCTGGCCGATGAGATCGTGATCATGTCCTCCCGCCCCGGCCGGATCCAGGATGTACTTACCGTGGACATGTCCCGGCCCCGAACCCGCGCGGACAAGGCTTTTGGGGAACTTTCCGATTTCCTTCTCCACTCCCTTTCCCCAGACCGGGTTTGATCACACGGCTGCCCCCCCTAATTAGTGCCTGAACGAGAAGTTGCCCAGATGCAAATTTTTATGCAACGCCGCAGGTGGGTGCTTTTTCGTTCAAACACTAATTATCCAATAGGCTCTAAGGAGATGAAAAATGGGGCGGCCCCAAAATTGTGCAAAATAATTGTGGGATGGTTTTCAACGTGATATACCTCCAAGATATATTACTCTGATATGAATGATATCCGGTTGAAAAACAAAAAAACGTAGACGGCCAGCTCCCCAAAGCCCCCCTCTTCTTTCCGTCTCATCTGTGAAAGTTATCAGGGTCTCACCATCCGAAAAGGTATATCTATAGGGGGCCGCCGCTCAACTCGAGAAATATTTTTCAGGAGAATACAATGCCATGATAACTAAACAAGAAATAACAGAAATTGTCAGCAAGCAATACGAATTCTTTGGTACATCTGTTACCCATTCTTATGAATTTAGAATCAATGAACTGCAAAAGCTAAAAAAGAACATTAAAAAGTTTGAGGATCAATTTACTGCTGCACTCAGAAAAAATTTGGGGAAATCTGTATTTGAGTCATATTCGACTGAGGTTGGCTTTATTTTGCATGATTTGACCAATACGATTAAGGATTTAAAAAAATGGATGAAACCTAAAAAGGTGAAGACCCCATTAATGGTTCAACCCGCATCAAGCCAAATTCACTACACGCCACTTGGGGTAAATTTGATCATCTCTCCTTTTAACTATCCAGTTGAATTAACGTTTGCCCCATTGATTAGTGCCATTGCTGCAGGAAACACCGCAGTAATAAAGACATCTGAATTTGTCCCCGATGTTGGCGAGGTTATTGAAAGACTTATCAATGAAACTTTTAAGAAGGAATATATCGCTTACATACCCGGTGAGATACCTGAAACCACACAACTGTTAAAGCAAAAGTTTGATCATATTTTTTTTACTGGAAGTCCCCAGGTGGGCTCAATCGTAATGAAAGCCGCATCCAAACATTTAACGCCTGTGACATTGGAGCTAGGCGGAAAAAGCCCTTGCATTGTTCATTCCGATGCAAATTTGAAGGTTGCAATTAATCGTATACTTTTCGGCAAATTCATTAATGCGGGACAAACCTGTATTGCCCCGGATTATGTTCTCGTTCACGAGAGTATCAAACAAAAATTTCTTGATACGATAAAACAACGCCTTATAGAACTGTATGGAGAAGATGCTTCATTGTCACCGGACTTTGGGCGCATCGTTAATGAACGACATTTTGAAAGGCTTACAAATCTTCTTGACCAGGAAAAAGTAATTGTTGGAGGAAAGGCCATCAAACCCGATAGATACATTGCACCGACAATTATGGAGAATGTAACCCTGGATGACAAAGTTATGAAAGAAGAAATATTTGGGCCAATATTACCTGTAATTGAATATAGTAAATTTGATGAAATTTATAATACTATTGCTAAGCTTCCACAACATCCACTTGCCTGCTATATTTTCAGCGAGAGTAAAACTGTGCAAAATGAACTTGTTTCAAAAATTCAATTCGGAGGCGGGTGCATTAATCACTGTATTCAACACATAATCAATCATCATTTGCCATTTGGAGGGGTTGGGGAAAGTGGTATGGGAAGTTATCATGGATTTAATGGATTTGAATGCTTTTCACACAAGAAAAGCGTTTTAAAGGCTTCTACATGGATAGATTTGCCGTTCATATATCCCCCTTATGAAAAGAAACTTAAGTTGATACGAAAAATTTTGAAATGATGCGAGCATTATGATTCATAAGTTTCCTGACTGGTGTATTGCTAATGATTACCGGCCATGGGGTAATTGAATCCGCTGATACCCCCTCATTGAGGGTAATGCGGGTTCAAAACTGATGGCAAAAAACTGTAACCCGGCTTTTAATGGGTGACTCCCAAATTGCTATCAAAAACGCCATTTGTCAGTAACAAATTGAAGATGAAATTTGAGAAAACATCAAAAGAACTCGGATTTCCGACCCAAGACCTAATAGAGGTGAAACAAAAAAAGGAAAAAGATGAAATTTAATTTAAAACCAAGGTTTCAGGCAAAAAGTTTGGCGGCTTTGATCAGTATTGTGCTTATAACGGGTTTGCCGCTAACGGGTCTGGCCCGGGGACAAATAGACAAATTTCAGCCGGGATTCAGCGGTTATATCCAGCCGATGGTCGGGATGACGTATTCAAAATCCATTTCTGATATCAGTGATGATACCAAGCAAATAGACTCCCTGGATCAGGACGCCAGCTCTGAAACGGATTTTTTTCCTCTTGTTCTTTGGGAAATGGGATATACCCTTGAAAATAAAACCACTCATTTTTTTGCGGGGACCCCGAAGGAAAACGTTGTGGATGGGACATTTTTTTTGGAAGCCGGCATCCAACAAAAATTGTCCGACGGGACCATTCTATATGCCTCCTGGATTCCCAGACTACCCATTCTGGACAATGAAGTTTGGAAGGATCCTTTCTTGCTGGGCAGTGACAGGCAGGAAACAGATAGGGAATCCCAGGCGTTCAAAGTTTCGGCAGAATCCATCGGGGGAAGTCCTGTTAACGTAAAATATGGATTTGGCCAACAAGAAATTGAGACTGAACAATCTGGAGTCTATCTTTTCCAGCGGCCCGGTTCAACCCTTACGTCCTCGGATCTTAAGATGTTACAAAGGGATGCAAACTTTCACTTGTTGGAAGCCCTGTATGCGATTTCCCTTGGCCGCGGAGCTATGATACGGCCAGGAGTTACCTATATGAGAGGGGATGCGGATGGTGATGCCAATAGTTTTAATCAACTCCAAGGCAAAGTGTCTTTTGTCTTGCCCCGTGACCGGTGGTTGTTCTTTGGGAATATAACCATGAAATGGGCCGGATATGAGGAAACCAATCCCATATTTAATACAACCCGGGAAGATGTGACGTACGGTATGACTCTGGGGCTAACTTATACAGCACTTTTTGACTGGGATAATTTCATGGCCTCTGCATTTACATCCTATAAAAAACAGAATTCAAATATCAAATTTTACGATTCAACAAAAATGATTGTTGCGCTGGGTTTGGCCTGGCAGTTTTAGCAATACAAAGTATACTTGAACTTCGCCTGTCAGATCGCGTGTAAAAAATATGGAAATGCTAAAATTTAGATTAAATTCTGGGGACCTAATATGAATACGATAGCCGGAACATAATTTTGCCAAATGCGCTAGAGCTGGCTTTCAGGTGCAATTTTCATGAACCAGGCCTTGAAGCGCTGCCATCCGCTGGTCAAGGGCTCTTTGGTTTCTATCACATTTTGACCATCGATCCGGCAGTGCCATTCCAGGTCCCCCTTGTCATTCTTCAGAACCCGGTAGGCTATGGTGCCTAAACGTTCATCACTGTTTGCCATCATTTCAGAAACCATGGCTTCAGATTCGATTAAAATCCCCATTTCAGCATTCAATTCGATTGAACGCGGGTCAAGGTTTAACGAACCCACAAATATCTTTTTGCTGTCGATCAACACTGCTTTCGTGTGTAGCGTCAGGTGTTCCGGACCGTCCTCTTCGTACAGCAACGATTGACCCGCATTTGCACGGATTTCGTACAGTTCGGCACCGGCATCGATAACATCCTTTCGGTAGCGCGCATACGCGGAATGCACCGGCACGTGATTGGTGGAAGCCAAAGAGTTGGTCAGGACAACCACGCGCACTCCTTTATCAACAAGCTCTCGGGCAAACCGCACACCATTCTCCTTGGGAATGTAGTACGGAGAAATAAATACGGCTTCTTTCTCTGCCTGACGCGTGATATCTGCCAGATCGCTGATCAGGCGCATGTGGGTTTCATTGACTTCGTTGACCAGCTTGTCAGGGCTGTCGGCAAGCACCCTGGCCGAAGCTGCATACAACGGCTGACTCCCATCGATGAAATTTTTCATCAATTGGCTGTTGAACGCCTTTTCATAAACGCTATCGTAAATGCTGTCGAATTCTTCGGCGATCTCCTGCCTGACCGTCTCCAGGTCATCGCTATTCTTGGTGTCGATAAACTGCTCGATGGGTACAGCGCGGGAATGGTTCCAGTACTCGTCAAATGAATGGGAAATCTTAGATACCACAGGGCCCATGGCCAGAATATCAAAATCAATAAATACGGAATCGGTCTTGAGCTGAAAATACTCATCGGCAATATTGCGGCCGCCCACGATGCTGATTATGTTGTCGGCAGTAAATGATTTATTGTGCATGCGCCGATTGGCTTGTTTGAAATGCCACACAAAATTTAAGGTATATAGACCGCTCCGGGCAATGGGATTGAAAATGCGTATCTCGATATTGGGGTGCTGATTGATCAACAGGAAACTGTGATCCGGCACGGTGGTAAAAACATCGTCCAAAAGGAACCGGACCCGCACACCCCGGTCGGCCGCCTTGAGCAGGGCATTGGCCATCACAGCGCCGGCGGAGTCGTTTTTCATTAAAAAATATTGCAGGTCGAGGCTCTTTTCAGCGGTTTCCGCCAAGCGTAACCGCATGCCCAGCGCATCCAAGCCCTTTTCCAGAGGGTAAAAGCAGGACAACCCCTCATGTTTTTCGACCTTGAAGGATGCGTATTTGCCCAGGACCGTGCCTTCAAAATCGGTGATTGCCCGGCTGTAGGGTTTGGGTTGATCAAAGGATACTGTAGCGCAACCAGATGCACATAACGCCAATAACAGCGCTATCGTCAGCTTTATAATAGTTAAACGCGATATTGCAATCATCTTATTCAGGTGTTTCATTGAGGTATCTCCTTCCTGTTTCTGAAACGGCTAAGCTCCCAAATTAACCAATCGGCAGTGGCCATTTTTTTACCGTTGCATATCCCCTGGTAAGGCTGACCGCTCATACTGCTCTTGGTTGTTTCATATTGAATGAAGTTCTCTGCGGTCTTTACCCTATTTTTGATGTGCCCGTACTTTCTGCGAATATGATCGCCAGCGTACCTGCTGTCATGGGATTTATCGTTGCGGATAAACGTGCAGCCGGATGCGTCGATGAATGCAAGCAGATGATTTATCTCCGACCCCCATGTCGGCGTGAAGTGCAAAGGGGTGAAGGATCGCAATAACGCACGTCAGGATAAGAGGTCTTCTGAAAATGCGCGTCATTTTATGAATCCTGCCCTTTCGATTGCTCGGTCACTTTGAACACCACCGCAAGTGGATTGTGGTCTGATGTTGTCACTTTGTAAACTATTTTATGGATCGTTTCCAATTCTCGGTAGTAAATGTGGTCAACATGATGTCCTAAAAACGTCGACTTGACATTCTTCTTGAAACGCACGGCAACGAGTTTCATGCGTTGGGCCATGGCGTCCACCCGCATGAAA
>Ga0193962_1001016_pt1 | contig 13070 bp, 10 predicted proteins | sample FB_5_MG_FD_140335 | JGI IMG/M metagenome (GOLD analysis project Ga0193962, IMG submission 140335) | Microbial mat bacterial communities from the Broadkill River, Lewes, Delaware, United States - FB_5_MG | ecosystem: Environmental > Aquatic > Freshwater > River > Microbial mats | place: USA...
AGTTACTCATAATATATCTATTAAATCATTAATAGTTATATCTTTGTTGTATTCTATTGAGTTTTCTTCTCTAAAGTAAAATGGATTTAGTATGTTATATTTTTTACCTTTGTATTTAGTTACTAGTTTAGATAGATTTCTTTTTATTAAGTTTTCTCTAAAACTTAAACTAGTTTCTTTTATACTTTCAGGAGTTTCTCAATAATTGTATCTATTTGTGTAAAATAAATCTTCAGGCATTTTATAATAATTGTATTCTTCTAACTTGTAGTCTTCATCTAATCAGATTGGATCATCAAATGTAGGATCATAATATTTATCTCATATTTTTACCCAAGCATGTCAAATTTTTGGGAAATCTTGAGCATTTATTACATCTCAAGTAAGTATTTCAGATTCTATGTTATTAAAAGCCAACATTATGTTGAACATTTCTACGTATCATTCGCAAACTCAGTCCTTATTTGTAAAAGTTTCAATACCTGAAAATATTCTATAATCATCAAGTGTAAAGTTTGGTGTATAATCAATATTTTCAACTATATATCAATATATTTTCTCGATTTTTTTGTCGTTTTTGTATATTCAGTTGGTTAGATTTAAAGATACTTCTTTTAATTTCTTAAATTGTATATCATCATCTCAAGTAGTGAAAATCTTATTATTTTTAAGAGTTAATAAGAAATCATACTTATTAGGAATACCATATATTATGTAGTCAGATATAAGTTTTTTCTTTGTATATTCTTTTACAAAAGTAACTCTATCTCATTGGTAGTATACTAATACATCATCTCAAGTTAATCAATTGTATTCTAGAGTTTCTTTGTTAACTTTTGCTATATTTTCGAAATAATACTTTTTTTCAAATATATAAGTATACCAAACACCATTTTCTTTTATTATAGCATCTTCATTATAAAACTTTAGTTTATAATCTTTTAATAATCAGTTATTATTTATTAAAAGTTTATTTTCTAATTCTTTATTTGATAATTCTATACTAAAAATCTTCTCATTATTCAATTTATGTAAATCAGAAACGATTTTATTATTTTTTGAAGTTAATTTTCAAGATTCATTTACTTTATTTAATGAATTATCTAATTTATATAAGTATGATAAACCTTTATCATACTTATACTTATCACTAACTTTTTTATAAAATTTAATATATGTTTTTTGAATATTTACATCTATATCATTATCTCAGAAAGCTGAAATTGGAGATATGATAAATACGAATAAAAGTAAAATTTTTATTATTTTCATAGTTTATTTTATTTATAAATAGCTTTATCTAATTGATTATCTTTTCAGTTGTACTTAAATGCTTCTATATTTAATTCTAATTCTATATCTGGTGCAATTCAAATTCAATCTATTCAAGTTTGAGTTTTTCATGTAAACCATTTTGCGATTGTATATTTAAAGGTAGACCCATCACTATATGTTTTTACAGTTTGAACTGAACCTTTTCAATATGTATTTTCTCCAATGGTAGTTATATCTAAATAATCTTGCATTGTTCCGATCATTATTTCAGACGCTGATGCTGTACCAGAGTTTTGTAGAATAATTATTTCATAATCACTAAAATCTATTAAATCGTAACCTTTTGAATAATAATGTCTATCCATACCATTATATTTAACTACTGCTGTGGAGTCTCCTTCTGGAACCATATATGATAACATTTCAGTAACTTCTCAAAGATATCAACCTCCATTATTTCTTAAATCAATAATAATTTTATTAACAGTAGGACTTTGTTTTATTTCTTCAAGTGCAGTTTTAAATTCTCAAGATATACCATTTCAAAAAGATTTTAATTGTAAATAATATGTTTTATTATTTATTTTTTTGTAATCTATATTTTTGATAGTTATTTTTTCTCTAGTAACTTCTATTTCAATTTCTCTACCTTTTCTTAGAACAGTTAAATTCACTGTAGTTCAAGCAGGTCATTTTATCCAGCTAATGATTTCTTCAAGAGAATTTTCATCATTTACATCTTTATCTTCAACTTTTATTATTATATCTCATCATTTTAATCATGCTTTTTCTGCTGGTCATCCAGGAATAGGAGAGGTTATTTTAAGCTCACCAGGAACTGACATTTCTACATATGTTCAAATACCTTCATATTCTCAATTTAAATTTTCATTGAAGTTTTTACTTTCTACAGGTGGGAAAAAACTAGTATGTTTGTCTCCTGTTCATTTTGCCATTCATTCAATAGCTGAATATATTAATTCTTCTTTATCTATATTTGCTTTATCGTAATGATTTTCTGTTAATGATTCATATACATCATTAAACATTTCTTTTTTATCTCATAAAACTTCACTACTATTGTTGTTAGAAGATTTCGGAATATAGACTTTATTATTATTTGTATATGTTTCAGTTATAAAGTTTAAATCTTTTTGTTGTACATTTCTAGAAACAAGTGATGCTTTATCTAATGTAAACTCTAGTCATAAAATCTTTTCAGATAATTTATAAAAAACATAAGCATTCATATTTTTACTTTGTTTTAAATATGAAGATGTATTATCTATTTTATCATGATAAACTAATGTTTTTAAAGAATGTTCAAGTGCTGATCATTCTTTAATATTTTTGAAATTTAGGTTTATATATTTATACGATATTGGAGTATCTTTAAAAAACTCTCAAAAATATATAAATACATATTCTCTAGAGATTTCTATTTGTTTTGTGATTTCTGTACTTTGTTCTTCAGTTTCTTGAGCATTTACAGTGTATATACTACTTATTGTTGAAATAAAAAGTATAAACAATAGCGTTAGCGTTTTCTTCATTTATTTTTTTTGTTATTTTTATATTAGTAATTATATTAACTATTTTTATGCATATTTAAATTAAATAGTTAATTAGCTCTTGAATAAGTTGATAATTATTTTGCAACTATTAAATCAAGTCCTCAAAATGGATACATTGCTCAGTAAAATATACAAGCAAGTCATATCATAGTAATTATAAAATATGTTCATCATCTACCTAAGTATTGTTCTGCCCATACAAAATTACCTGTCCATCATCTGACTTGTTTTCTATATCTTAAGAAAACATATCAAATTCATATAAAAAAGATTGTATAAAATAATTTAGCAAATATTTCCATTTTTTATTTTTAATAATTTAAGTTTGTTTTATTTTTTAGTGCATCTATTATTGCATCTTTATCTATATTCATATCTACATTAATAGTATCTTTGATTTTTTCATTTATACTATTGATTAATAAATCAAATCAAAACATATAGAAATAAACTAAATATGCCAATATGAATAACCTGAATACCCATTTTCATATTTGTTTATGTAATTCCCTTTTTTCTTGTTTATGAAGTGTTTTATATATGTAATCTATTTTCTCTTCAGTTGTTATGTTTTCCATTGTTTTAGTTTAGGTGTTATTTAGCTTCTCTCCATGTAATTCCTTCTCATATATCCGATTTTAGAATTATTTCTTTTCAAGAAATAATAGATTCCATTATTTTAGTTATCTCTAATTTTATAATGTCTTCTTCTCATGGGTATACATCAAATACAAGCTCATCATGAACCTGCATAATCATTTTAGATTTTATGTTTTTTTCTTTTATGAATTTAGCTGATTCTATCATTGCCAATTTTATTATATCAGCACTTGTTCATTGGATAGGCATATTTATTGCTTCTCTTTCAGCTGAAGATTTAACAATTTTATTTAAATCATTTATTCAGTTTATATATCTTTTTCTTCAGAAGAAAGTTTCAACATATTTTTTTTCTTCACATCATTTAATTGTGTCTTCTAAAAATTCTTTAACTTTTGGATAAGATTCAAAAAAAGTATTTATATATTCTTTAGCTTCTTTTATAGATATTCAAATCATTTTTGATAATCAAAATCAACTAATTCAATATATAACTCAAAAATTAACAGCTTTTGCTATTTTTCTCTCAGAACTTGTTATTGTTGTTCATGGGAATAAAAATTCTGCAGTTTTGTGATGAATATCTATATTATTTTTAAATGCATTTAAAAGATTTTCATCTCATGATAGTATTGCTAAAATCCTAACTTCTACTTGAGAGTAATCAATTGCTATTATTTTTCATGATTCAAATCTTGAAATAAAAGCTCATCTTATTTCTCATGCTATTCAATTTGATGAAGGTATATTTTGAAGATTTGGGTTTGTACTTGATAGTCTTCATGTTGTTGTTACTGCTTGATTATAGCTAGTATGTAGGAAATCATCATCGTCTAATAAGTTTGATAATCCTTCTATATATGTTGATAATAATTTAGAATAATGTCTATAGTCAACTATCATCTGAGCTATTTTGAACTCATGGGATAATTCTCAAAGGACATCAGCTGATACACTATAACCTGTTTTAGTTTTCTTTCCTTTTGGAAGAGCTAATTTTTCAAATAATATATTTCAAACTTGTTTTGGAGAATTTATATTAAATTCTTCATCTGATATTTTGAATATTTTTTTCTCAAGATCAAAAATCTCATTTTCTAATAATATTCAAATTCATTTTAATTTATCTCTATCGACCTTTACTCAGTCAATCTCCATTTCTTTAATTACTTCTATTAAAGGTAATTCGATATTATTTAATATATCATTTTCATTAACTTTATCAGCTTTTTGTTTTTGAAAAAATTTATTAGTTATATAAACATCTTCTCAAGAATATTTAGCTGCTAATTTTAAATCAATATCTTTAAAATTTATTTTTCATTTATTAGTTATTTCATTATAGCTCATCATTCTATAATTTAACTCTTTTCATGAAAGCTTATCTAAGCTTAATCATCTCATTCATGGATTTTGAATATATTCTCACAATAGTGTATCGTAAATTTTAGCCACGTTGTTTTGGTTATTTTCTATTTGAAAAATTATATTCAGAAAACAAAAAAAGACTAACTTTTAGTTAGTCTTTTTTTGTTTAGTAGTAGTTTATTATAAAACAGTACTATCTAATCTATTATATTCAAAAATTTCTTCTTTTTTAAAGAATCTTTCTAATTCTTCGTTAGCAGTTTCTTCTGAATCAGAAGCGTGCATAATATTTCCATCAATTGAAAGTGCAAAATCACCTCTAATTGTTCCAGGAAGAGCTTCAACTGGATTAGTAGCTCCTGACATAGTTCTAATAGTAGGTACAGCGTTAGCTCCTCTTATTGCCATAGCAACAATTGGTGAACTTTTCATGTAACTTACGATAGCTGGAAAAAATGGTTTATCAGCTAAGAATCCATAGTGTTCGTTAATTAAAGCGTCGTCTAATTGGATCATTTTCATCCCTAAGATAGTAAGACCTTTTCTTTCGAATCTACCAATAACTTCCCCCATAAGATTTCTTTGTACACAATCTGGTTTTAATAGTACTAATGTAGTTTGCATATTTCTATATTTATTTAATTAAAATTATGCAAGAATTATATATAAAATTTTATATTTGCAAGATTTTATACGTATTTTTTTTTATTCAGAATGACTTTCAAGATTTTTGTTATAATGTTTTGTAAATAAATTAACATTTTCTTCGCTTTGTTCAATGTTTAATCACTTAAAAACCTCTTTAAATTTATCATTTCTTAAAAATGTTGTTGTTAGTTTTGTTCATCATCTTCTCGCGCATTCTAATGCCTTTTGTATTATCGTTTGATCTTTGTTATTTAATATATTTTCTATTTTTGATTCGGTTTTTATTCATAATTCAGCTATATTTCCAGAATTATCTGCGGAATCATTAAATTGTCATCTAGTATCAAAATAATCTGTTCATAATAACTTTGATCTATTTTTCAACCTTTTTGTTTCAAGTATTTGCTTTAACTTTTCATTAATTCTATCTCTTTCTTTTTTATCTAAATATCTTTTTTTAGCTTGATTTAATATTTGTATAATATTTTCAATATTTAAGCTATTTACGGCTTCCATATATACTCAAGGTATTATGTTACTTTTAGATTTTTCTTGATATATAGTTATAAAATAGTTTTTCAGTCTTTTTTTAAAAGAATTTGATTGAACTATTTTTAATAAATCACCTTCTTTCTTATTGTTTTGATTAGAAAATTTTTTAATTTTTTGAATAAATATCCTTATAAATCATTCTTTTGTTTCGGAATTATTAAACGCTCTTGTATATAAAGAATATATTTCATTTGATATTGAGATATTAGAAGAATTGCATGCTTGGTTTATAGACATTATTTAATTGTAACTTTTATTAAACTTTATTATAAATAATATTTTCAAATATTCAATTTTTATGTTATATTATATTGACGAAAGAGAGATTTAATGTATATTTATCAAAATTTAATATAAAGTTATATATATCATGGAAAATCAAAAAAATAATCACTTATCTACTTCATTTGAAAATGATGATTTTTGTGACGTGTCAGATGATGTAAAAAATATAGTTAATGAATTGTTAATTGATAAAAATAGTATAAATAATATTGCTATAGAAGAATATTTAATTGAGAATAAAGAATCTTTTAAGTGAACAACAAAAGTTAAAAAAGACTACTTATATGATGATCGTATTGAAGTTGATTTTACAGAATGTCCTATGTTGGATAATTTTGATATAAGTGATCCTCTAGTTAGAGTTGTTCTTATGAATATAATTAGAAAAGTTTATTGAATAAACGATTCAAAGTTTCATGAGGTTCATTATTGGGAAAAAGAAGGTACTTTTTGTGTTTTTCATTATAAAGATGAAGTAAAAAGATATAATCAATACTCTGAAGAAGCAATGCAATCTTTATTGGATAAATTTATATGAGATTTGGATTTATTCTGAATAGTTTCTGCAAGAATCGATTCTGAATTTATTCTAGAAAACTATACTCAAGAAGAGTTGAAGATTTTTTATGAATGATGATATAAGGATAAAATATACGAAATTATAAAAAATGAAATTTATAATAATTTACATAAACTATTACATAAAAATCTGGAAGACAAAGTAATTATGTGAATGGTTCAATATTTTTATAGAGCATATTTTGATGATGTTAATGACTTAATGTTAAAGAAATTTAATAGTTTATTAGTAGATAATATTGAGTGACTATTAGATGAAGATAAGACAACAAATTTAAAAATTGAAAGTAGTGTAGCAAAAAAAATCACAACTTTCAATTCTAATGAGATGATAGTAAATAGTGAGTTGAATACTAAAACAGCTGAATATGTTTTTGAAAATGGAATAAAAGATATGATTAATTTTATTAATGATGATAAAAGTAAATTACCAGATAATAAAATAGATCATCCAATTAAAAATAATGATAATCTTATCAGAGATGTTATCTTTGAATTAATGTGAGATTTTTGAATAAAAGTATTAGATGAATATGCTTCTGAAAAAATGTGAATTAAAATGGATAAATGATTATTGAAATCTATGGTTTTTAATAATGCATTTAAAAGATGAGATGGTAGTATGATTTTTGAATTATCAAAGATGATTATGAAATATATTGCAGATTGTTATAGGGATAGTGAACAAAGTAAAATAATGTTATGATTTGAATCTTTTGTAAATAATTTCAATTGAATGCTTAGTAAAAGTTGATTTGAAAAACCATTTTGAAGTTTTGCTATGAAATATTTTAATGAATTGGAACCATGAGATGGATATTGAAGACATTTTATGATGCAATATTGAAAATTAATGTCATTGTCTGAGATGAGAATAAGAAGAAAGCATGATTGAGTTTGATATAATTATGATGTAAAATCTGAACATACTAAAGAAAATATAATAATGGCCTTACAGTGAATTTCAAATATAGAAGTAGCTGCACATTTTTCATGAGATTGAAAATATGTTGTTTCTGATTTTGAATACTACTATTATCATCTTATAAAAGAATTTTCATGACACTTATTAAAGTGATGTAAATAAATACATCGCTTTTTTATTTGTTATATTTTTAAAATGTCAATTATTGTAATTTAAACTTGAAAAAAAACTTTTTTTAAGTAAATTTTGCGCACCTTAATGTCATAAGGGCTATTGCGAAAATAGTTTTATATTATAATAAAAAAATTATGACTGAAAAATTAGAATTATTAATGCCTGCTGGTGATTTTGAAAAATTAAAATTTGCCTATGCTTATTGAGCTGATGCATGTTATGTATGAGTTCCAATGTTCTCACTTAGAGCTAGAACAAATGCATTTACTATGGAAACTATAAAAGATGCAGTTGATTATGCTCACAATCTATGAAAAAAAATATATTTTACTGCTAATATATATGCTCATAATGTAAAAATTAAACCATTTATGGCTCAGTTTAAAAAAATGGTTGATATGTGACCAGATGCTTTTATTATGTCTGATCCAGGTTTAATTGATATTGTTAGAACTGAATTCCCAGATGTTGAAGTTCATTTATCTGTACAAGCAAATAATACAAATTGGGCACAAGCAAAATTTTGGAGCAAATTAGGGATCAAAAGAATTATATTATCAAGAGAAATTTCATTAAGAGAAATGAAAGAAATTCACGAACAAGTTCCTGAAATTGAATTAGAGGCATTTGTTCACGGTGCAATATGTATGGCTTATTCATGAAGATGTTTAATGTCTAATTATCTTTCTGGAAGAGACCCAAATCAAGGGACGTGTTCTCATTCATGTAGATGGGAATTTAAAGTATTTAAAGATGAAAAAACAGAATCTCAACTTGAAGTAGTTACATGAAGACCTGAGGATTATGAAGAATTAACTTGAAACTTCTATTTAGAAGAAAAAGAAAGACCAGGTGAAATTATGGAGATTGATGAAGATGAGCATGGAACTTACCTAATGAATTCAAGAGATTTATGTGCTATTGATTATATGGAAGAATTAAAAGACGCATGAATTATTTCATTTAAAGTTGAATGAAGAAATAAAACAGTAAATTATATCGCTTCAGTATGATTAGCATATAGAGAAGCTGTTGATGCAGTTGAAAGATGAGAAAAATATGACGCAGTTAAATTATCAGAAGAATTATTCTGAATTGCTAATAGATGATATATTCCTGGGTTTTTAGCTTGAAATCCAAATGCTAATGCTCAATTCTATGAAAGAAACTGAAGTTATGGTACTAAAGCATTTCTAGGTATACTTAGAGATTATGATGAGGTTAATAAAGTTATAAGAGTTGAAGTTAAAAATAGATTTGAACTATGAGATGAAATTGAAATTGTTTCACCAACTTGAGTTAAAACTGCTAAAATAGAAAAAATATTTAAGACAAATTTAAATCATTGAGTTAAAAAATCATGAACTACGTTCACTGAAAATAGTTATAATTTTGATGCTTCTACTGCAACTGAAATAGAAACTGCTCATGGTGGTTGATATGAAGTTTGGATTAATATGGAATCTAAACCAGAAGAATTTTCATTAATAAGAAAAGAATTAAAATAAAAAAACAGGGATTTCCCTGTTTTTTTATTTTGTATATTTTATTGAATTATCTTTAAAAAAGAATAATCTAAACATATACTTATTTACAATTTATAAATTATGATAAGATTTTATAGAAATTTTATATTTTCATTTTTCGGTGCAATATATTTTTTGTTGTATTATTCTCCTGATTATATTTTATTGTATAATTATCTTGAATTAAGATTTGAATATACTGATATATTAATCTCATATTTATCAGCAATAATAGCTTTTATTTTTACTATATGAATAATTTGATTAATAAATAGATCATCTGAATTTGTATTAAATAAAGTCTTTAAAGAAAATTCAACAGCATTATTTATAATTGATTTTATAGTAAGTTTAGTTTCAATTAGTAAATATTTTGCGGCCTTTTATGCTTTTTCAATATTTGCAATATTATCAGAATCAATTAAATCACTTTCAAATACTATATATTCTGTGACTATAATTCTAGTTTTTCTAATTTATATTACATGATTTATTAATAATTTCTTTTCTCATGATCTAATTCAAAAAAGTAAACTGAAGGCTTTAAGTAGAAACTTATTACCAATTATTAATAAGGTTATCATAGCTTTTATTTGGATAATTTGAGTTATAACGATATTTGATAATTTATGATATGACATATCAGCTTTGATAGCATGAGCATGAATCTGAGGTTTAGCGATTGCATTTGCAGCTCAAAAAAGTATTTCTAATGTATTTTGAGCTGTAACTATATTATTAAATAAACCGTTTAAAATATGAGATTTCGTTACTGTTAATTGAGTTAATTGAACAGTAAAAGATATAGGGTTATCTTATTTAACGCTTATTGATAGATTATGACATCAAGTTATGATCCCAAATGAAAGTATTATATCTACAAATGTTGAGAACTTTTCAGTTAGAAAAAATAGAAGAACTGATTTCTGAATTTGATTGGTATACTGAACTACAATTGAAAGAATGAAAAAATGAGTTGAAATAATAGAAGAAATTTTGGAAGAATATAAAATTGAAGAAACTATTTCTTCATATAGAGTAAATTTTGATATGTTTTGAGATTTTTCGTTAAATATACAAGTTACTTATTTTTCTTTAATAAATGATTCATTTATAGATTACTTAAAGCAAAAAGAAGATATAAACTTAGAAATTAAAAAAAGGTTTAAGATCGCTAGGCTTGATATGGCATTCCCAACTCAAGAATTAATCTTAAAAAAAGAAGACTAATAGTCTTCTTTTTTTATAGATTCAATATATATTTTTTTGAAAAAAACTCTTCTACAGTCATTTTTTCAAAAGTATCTCTTATTTTATTAAATAAGCTTTTTCTATTTACTCATAGATTTTTAAGTGTTCTATTGATTTTTATAAGAAATTTTGTTGCGGTAAAATTACTAAGTCTATAACCTAAATTTATAATTATATCAATTGAGTAAAATACTTTTTGTTTTTTTGTAGAAGTATTAAATATTTTCTTAGTATTTTTATTAAACTCTTCTATTGATTTCTCTTTTAATATTCTAAGAATATTTTTTACTTCATTTTTTTCAACTCAGAATACATTAGCTATTTCTTTCTTTGTTAACCAAATTTTATTTTCATTAAAATTTAGGTCAATATTATTGTTATTTATATTTAGACTGATGTTTCCGTTAGTTAGTTTTGTTATCTTTATCATAATGTATCAATTAGTATATATTGTGTATATATACTATATATACTTTATATACTTTTTCAAATTTTAATAATCATTTAATGTTGACAATTTTATATCAAATTTTGTCATAAAATAAAAAGAGCCGTAAGGCTCTTTTTATTTTATAGTTAATCAACGTATACTTCTCTAGGTTTAGATCAGTTAGATGGTCAAACAACTCAAAGTTCTTCTAATATATCTAATACTTTTGCAGCTCTAGCATATCATAATCAAAGTTTTCTTTGAATTAATGATGTAGAACCTTTTTTAGACTCTTTAACAACTTGAATTGCTTTTTCTATTATTTCTGGACTTTCTTCTTGGTCTCATTTATAATTTTCTAAAATCGATCATTCTAGTTTAGATTTTCAATTTACTATTTCAGGAATTTGTAAATTATTTATCATATCTGGATCAACAGTTAATTTAAGTTTATTTACAACTGCTTCAACTTCATGTGTTTCAACTAGTACTCATTGTACTCTTTCAGGTTCGATTGCTCCAGTAGGATAATATAACATATCTCATCTACCAAGTAAATCTTCAGCTCATCATTTATCAATAACGGTTCTACTATCTATTTGAGATGCTACAGTAAATGCTATTCTTGAAGGTACATTTGCTTTAATTAATCACGTTATAACATCTACAGATGGTCTTTGAGTAGCAATTATTAAATGAATTCAAACAGCTCTTGCCATTTGTGCAATCCTTGCAATTGATTGTTCAACTTCCTTTTTATTTCAGCTCATCATTAAATCAGCAAGTTCATCAACTACCATTACTATATATGGTAATTTTTCTTCTTTTGAAACTTTAGAATTATATTCTTTAAGGTTTCTTGCATTAACCTTTGTAGCTAGGTCATATCTTCTTAACATTTCTGCAACACACCATTTTAAAGCGTTTAATGCTTTGTCAGGACTAGTTATTACTGGAGTTAATAAGTGCGGAATTCAATTGTATACAGATAGTTCAACTCTTTTAGGATCAACCATTATCATTTTTAACTCTGAAGGAGAAAATTTATAAAGCATTGAAACTAAGAATCAATTCATTCCAACTGATTTACCTGAACCAGTTTGACCTGCAACAAGTAAGTGAGGCATTTTAGCTAAATCTCATACTATAACATTTCAACTTACATCTTTTCAAAGTGCAATAGGAATTTCAAACTTTTTATTATTAAATTGTTTAGATGCTAACACTTCTTTTAAATAAACAATTTCTCTCTTAGAGTTAGGTACTTCAATACCTACTACTCCAAGTCCTGGGATAGGAGCTTGTATTCTTATTGATTTTGCATGTAATGCTAGAGCTAAATCTTTCTTAAGATTTTCTATTTTTTGAAGCTTAACTCATTGTTTTGGTTTAAGTCTATATTGAATAACAGTTGGTCAGACTTGGTATCATTCCATTGAAACTTCTATTTTAAATTGAAGTAATTTTTCTTCGATTTCGATTTCTTTTCTTCTTATTTCATTTTTATCGATTCTTTGGGCTGTTTTACTTTCATCTAGTAGCGTTAGTTCTGGAAATTGCCAGTCTTTAAATTCTTCGTTTCTAGCAATTTTAGCATTATTATCATCAGTATTTTTTACTTCTTTCTTACTAAGTAATCATCAAATAATTCATGTTTTTTTATCTTCAACTTTTATTTTTTTAGGTTGAGCTGGAGCTTCAGAAATATTTAACTGTTTTGGTTGTTTAGATTTAGCTAAATCCTCTTTTTCTTTTTTAAGCTTTTCCATCATTTCTTCTAATTCAATTTTTTTCTTATCTATTCTGTCTTCTTTTCTGCTTGTTGTTTTAGTTTTTGAACTTGTAGGTTCTGATTTATTAGAAGTGAATCATTCTCAAATGAA
>Ga0193962_1001018_pt1 | contig 13058 bp, 10 predicted proteins | sample FB_5_MG_FD_140335 | JGI IMG/M metagenome (GOLD analysis project Ga0193962, IMG submission 140335) | Microbial mat bacterial communities from the Broadkill River, Lewes, Delaware, United States - FB_5_MG | ecosystem: Environmental > Aquatic > Freshwater > River > Microbial mats | place: USA...
TAGCGCTTGGCTTTGAATAAGGGGAATATTTTTATCAATTTTAGTTAAAAATTGCAGTGCCATACTAATGGGGCCACCCCCACCAGAAGCAAAAAAACAAGCACCGTAAATCAAGGCTTTTAGATCGTCTCTGTTCAGCTCTGCAATACCCGAGTTGGAAGGTAGGGTATTGAGTTTTTTAAATGAGAGATCGTTCATCGAATGTCCTTTTCGTCATTATAATTGATAATATAAATTATAATACATGGTTTAGATACTGCCAGTCTACGAAGCTTGTATTGTGTTCAAATGCGCCATGTTTCTGAGTTAATAACAAAGAAGCGCAAGGGCCGTCGACGAAAATATCGAGATCGTTGCTGCATGATGTTATTCTAGTGAACATATCCCCCATTTATTGACGACAAAACAAAGCGTAGGAATAGCTGTGAAAAATCTTATTGTTTATATAGGCATTGGCCTTATTCGCCTCGTCTCTTTTTTACCCTTACCCGCTGCTCAAGCTTTGGGGGCCGCAATAGGCAAGATGATGTGGTTCACTGATACGGCACGAGTATCTAAGATTAACTTACGTCTTTGTTATCCTAATTACAGTGAAAAAGAAATTGAATTACTTGCTCGTGAAAGTCTAATTTCTTTAGGGAAGTTGTATGCCGAAATGGGTATGTCATTTATGTGGTCTGTTGATAAAGTGCAAGACTTAATTGTTAAAATCGAAGGTCTTGAGCATCTTGAAAAAGCAATGGAAGAAGAAAATGGCATCATTTTCAATGTCCCGCATCTTGGGAACTGGGAGGTTATGACCATATTCTTTCGCCGCTACTTTAATATGACGGCGATGTATAAACCTGCAAAAATTCCAGCACTAGATGATTTTATTTATAAAACACGTGTGCGTGTGGGGATTGATCTTGTACCTGCTGATAGCGGTGGTGTTAAGTCCTTGTTCAGGGTTCTTAAAAATAAAGGAATAATCGGTGTTCTACCTGATCAAGAGCCTGGATTAAAAGGTGGTGTATTTGCTCCATTATTTGGACAAACGGCATTAACCGGTAAGCTTGTTTGTAAAATGGCGAGTAAGTCTTCAGCGGCCATATTATTTGCTTATGCTAAGCGTTTAGATAATGGTCGTTTTTGTGTCGTGTTAAAACCAGGGAATGAACAAATTCGCAATACAGATGAAGTAGCGGCGGCTACGGCCTTAAATGCAAGCATTGAAGAGTGCGTTAACGATTGTCCTGAGCAGTATCAATGGAATTATAAGCGTTTTCGTCGTCAGCCCGAAGGTCGCTCCAATTTTTATAAAAAATAGTCGCGTTTCTTTTTAGTTTATTCTTAAAATTTTTTAAATATTGTCTAGCGCATCAGTCGCTAAGGTTATTGGTTATGTCTTTCTCCTCGTTAAATTTAGATCCACGCTTAATGTCTGGCTGGACTGCTGCGGGTTATGAAAATCCTACGCCTATTCAAGCGGCTGCAATTCCTGCTATTTTATTGGGAAAAGATGTGATGGCTGGGGCGCAAACGGGTACGGGGAAAACAGCCGCATTTGCATTGCCTATTTTGCACCGTTTATTGAATATTCGTGAAGAAAACCCGCTAGCGTCTGACGAAGTTCAGCCTTTGCGTGGATTAGTATTAACCCCAACGCGTGAGCTTGCTCAGCAAGTATATAAAAGTTTTGTTAAATACGGTGATGATACCGGTTTAAGCTGCGCGATTGCTTATGGTGGTGTGAGTATTAATCCACAGGTTGATGCGCTAGCAGACGGTGTGGATGTGTTGGTTGCAACCCCTGGGCGTTTATTAGACTTGATGCAAAAGCAAGCGGTGAGCTTGTCTCAATTGCAATTTTTAGTTTTTGATGAAGCTGACCGTATGTTGGATATGGGTTTTATTATCGATATTCAACGTATTCTGAAGCGAGTTCCTAGTGACCGCCAGACCATGTTGTTTTCGGCGACCTTTAACGAAGAAATTTTTACGTTAAGTAAAAACATTTTAAAAAATCCGGAGTTGATTGAAGTAGATGCACGCAATACCACCGCCGCGAAAGTTGAGCAGATGGTTTATGTGGTTGATGAAGACAAAAAGCGCGAACTAACTTCTTTTATGATTGGTTCCAAAAACTGGCAGCAAGTTTTAATTTTTGTTCGCACGAAGCAAGGGGCAGATGCGCTTGCTAAAGAAATGTGTAAAGACGGTATTAAAACCCAGTCGATTCATGGGGATAAATCCCAAGGTGCGCGTGAGCGTGCTTTGGAAGAATTTAAAGACGGTAAGGTGCGTGCTTTAGTCGCCACTGATGTTGCTGCTCGGGGGTTGGATATTCAACAGCTGCAATATGTAATTAACTATGAATTGCCTTATATTGCTGAAGACTATATTCATCGTATAGGGCGAACAGGCCGTGCAGGATTGGAGGGCTTAGCCATTTCTTTGATGTCTATGGGCGAAGAGTATTTGTTAGAAGAGATCGAAGCCGTATTGGATGATCGTGTTCCGCAATCGTGGTATCCGGGATATGAACCCGACTTAACCAAGCCTGTAGCGAAGAATAAAAAGAATACTCGTACCGCACAAAAGGGCCGTCAAAAAGCGCGTGCATACGGAGAAAAAACGGGTAATCGTTCTGGTGGCCGTAATAGAAGCCGTTAATTTCTGCTTATGATTGATCCCTTTAAATAGCCGCGTATACTGCGCGGCTAATTTCCTCATCGTTTTATGTTTGGTATTTCATGTCTACTGCTTTTTCTCGTCGTTTTCAGCTGGTTGTTGACCAATTAGCGAAAGGTAATAAAAAACACTTTGCTGAGCTTACAGGTAAATCGGCGTCCCATATTTATAAAATTTGCCGTGGAATGAGCCGTCCTTCAATGGCGTATTTACAAGAGCTGTATGAAGAGTACAAGGTGGACTTAACCTGGTTATTAACCGGAGAGCAGAGTGCGGGGAGCCAAGTTGCGGGTACACCGAATCATAATGATTTAATTTTTGCCCCGATGTTTGATGTTCAAGCGTCAGCTGGTTTAGGAAATGAAGTAGTCGCAGAAGATGTTGAAGACTACTTTGCGTTTAATAAATCTTTCTTATCTCGCCAGCTTAATGTCTCGAGTGAGCAGCTGGTATTTGTAACCATTAGTGGGGATAGCATGTTACCAACGTTACAGGATGGTGATCGTGTCTTGGTGGATATGTCACAGCAAACCGTCAGTAGTGAAGGTTTATATTTATTGCAAAGTGAAGATGGTTTAATGGCTAAACGCTTAATCGATCAGCAAGGTGAACTCTGCGTTATCAGTGATAACGCAGAGTTCAATAATTGGACAATAGCGCCTTCTGCTAGAGATACAAATCCTGTTGCCGGTAAAATTGTTTGGTGCGCTCGGGCTATTTAATTCATTCTATACGCTAAATGACTGCATTTGTTTATCAAGCTCTAAGCTGTCATGACCCACTTCATTTGCAATGGTCGACATGTTTTTAGCTTTTGTTAATAAATCTGTTGAAGCATCATCAACCGCTATAATATTTTGAGCAATGTCATTAGCGGCGTCGGCCTGTTGAACACCCGCCGCAGCGACTTGTTCGATCAAACCACTGACTTCATTGATCGATGTTTCAATATTACGGAGTATTTCTCCGGTTTGAGTTGCTTCCGTTTCGCTCTGATTGGCTTGGTCACAAGAGGTTGCCATTGCTAAGACAGCTCTTTCTGCGACTTTCTGTAAGCTTGAAATTGTATTTTCAATTTCATTGGTTGATGCCTGCGTGCGAGTGGCTAAAGTACGTACCTCGTCAGCGACCACCGCGAACCCCCTGCCTTGTTCTCCAGCTCTAGCGGCTTCGATTGCGGCATTGAGTGCCAGTAAATTGGTTTGTTCGGCAATGGCTTTAATAACATCAATAACGGTGCTAATAGATGCTGCTTGCTGAGCTAAATCTCCGATTTCGTCACCTGCATTTCTCACATTGTTTGCTAATGTTCTAATAACTTCTGCAGATGAGTGTGAGTGCGTTGCCCCTAATGACGCTTGTTGCTGTGATTCGTGCATTTTGTTTGCCGCATTTTCACAATGGGAGGATACTTCCTGTGCAGTAGCGGCCAGATTGTTAGCCGCGGCGGAGATTATGGTAACTCGACTTTTTTGTTCATCCCCAAGCTGGTTAACTTCTGCCGATACATTAGATAAAGCGCTAGAAGAGTGAGAGAGCGTTTCCGAGTGAGTACGTACCTTTGAAACAATCGTTCTTAATTTTGCATAGGATGTTTTTAGCGCTTTGATGGTATTGCCGAGTTCGTCTTTACTGTCAGAGTGGTATTCTTGATTCAAGCGACCTTCTTCTAAATCGGCAGCCATGCTTTGTGTAATGTGGGCATTGTGATCGACCGTTATTTTTAAACAGATAAACAGATAGCAACTGATTAAGAATAGAAGTGCAAAAGCGCCTAGAGATAAGATCATTTCATTGATCATTTTTTGTCTGTTTTCTGACAGTTCTTTTTGATAAAGGCTATTGATAGCCTGATGTAATAGTGTCGCTTGTTTAATGGCGCTAGTGCCTGCTGCAAAATATTCAGTGCCAGAAATAGTAGGCTTTTCAGGATCTAATATTTGCGTTTTCGTTATTTTATTAAATTCTTTGGTGCTATCTTTAGCTTGCTTGAATTCGTTAGGGATATAAGTAGGGGAAATGTTTTTGAGCGTTGAAAATTCATGCTCAATTTTAATAACCGTATCTTGTACATCGGCATATAGGGTGCTTGCGGATACAAATGAGTTAGCATCAAACTTCCCTTTCGTCGCGACACCAGCACCAATGCCTCGTAATTGACCTAGTTGTTCTTGCAATTGAGGAATGCTAAATACAGCAATTTCCATTAGCTTATGTGTTGTTATATGAAGGTCGCGATTTAAACCTGATTGATTTGCGATATCTCTAATTAAATTGTCTGCTTGCCTGACCCATAAAGTATGTTGTGAAAAGCTTTTTTCGGGCTTTCCTTGTCGAATGCTATCAAAGTTTAGCTTGTCCCAGGCTTGCTTAAGTTGGCTAAAAGATTGTCGCTCGTTGTCTAGGTAGAAAGGCTTGCTGAGATCCTTTTGGACGATATCCAATGCCTGTGTCATTTCTTGTTCTAGTGAACGTATTGTGGTCTCAACATCTTTATTACCTGCAAACCATTGCGCCGAATTGCCTCGGTGCTTGGCCGCGATGATTCGTAATGGTTTGAGCTTATTGATCGTTTCAATGCCTACGATTCTATTCGTGGTTAATTCAATTCTATTGCTATTTCCTATATAAATCACAACAGATGCATATAGGATAGGCAGTAATAAGGTAAAAAGAATGATCTGAAACTTACGGGTAAAGGTAAGTTGATTAAGAAATTTTATGCCTATTGAATACACGGTGCTAACCTATTTTTTACTGGTTAAATCAGTATAGACAATATTTTAAAGTGCAGAGCTTTATTTATTGATGGGTTATTAAGCCATCGTCACGAGGCGTCGGCGAAAGTAATCCAGAGAGAAACCGGCGGCCTTAGATAAAGGTTTCGTTTTTTGATCATCAATAATGGTCTTATTGATGTCGACTTTTCCTGCATAAATAACCCAGTTTCCACCACCGGTATCACACATAAATATCTGATCAAAATATTCATGCAAGGCATTGGCGAGGTGTTCTTCCATTTTATGATCGAGCCAGTAGTTTAAGACTAGCCATCCACCTTCTTTTAGCTTGCAGTAGCTATTGGCAATAAAAGTTGCAGATAACTGTTGCTGATCGATACCTTCAGCAAGATACATGTCGGCAATAATGAGATCTGAAAAATTTTCAGTTGTTGCAAGGTATTGAAAGCCATCAGCAATCTGCACTTTTATATTCTCATGCTTAGGAAGCTGAAAATATTTATAGGCTAGGCGGGCAACTTCACGCCGTAGCTCAACCCCTTGTAACTGGCAATCTGGTAGTAAGTGATGCAGTGTCGTTAATAAGCTACCACCGCCTAAACCGATAATCGTGATGTGTTTAGGCTCTACCATTAACAATGCTAATAAAATGGCGCGAGTATATTCATGCTGCAGTAAATAAGGTTGGCTTTTAAGCTGACAGCTTTGTTCATCATCAGTGCCAAAGGCAAGATAACGTTTTTGGCCATCATCTAGAACTTGAATCGGGCCAAGTTCATCGTAACTTCTATGTATTTCACGGGCGGGTTGTTTCATTGCTGAAGATTAACATTTTCATATCATGGGCGCTGATAATTTTTGTTAAAGGTTTCTTCTCCCATAGCATCCACTTGATAGGTAATCATTTTTCTAAAAGCGGTCAAAATATCAGAAAAATCGGTATGCGGGTGTAACGCATTTAGGGTATGAACGGCGGCTTCAATCGTTGATAGGCCATCTTCTCGAGGGGATTTTCGTATTTGATATTCACTGCCATTACTGGATTCAATAGCGATACAAGGCAGTTCGGTTAACCAAGGGTTTGTGTGCATCATTCGTGCAACTTTTCGCCATGTGCCATCAAGCAGTAGTAAATATTTGAATGTTTGTTTAAGCGCGTATTCACTCGATAAGCTTTCTGTATGGGGGAAGACTAATAAACTATTACCTTGCCAATCATCTCCTAATACTTCTTTTGGGTTGAACGTATCACCAATGATTAAGCGTGCCCCTATGATTGATTTGGCCAGAATAGGGGCGGATGAAAGAGCGTGCTTAGCCTCTTTTGGGTCTTGTAAAATAACAAGCTCATAGTCGCAATCCAAACAGGTCATGACATCGCATAAACAGGTTTTTATTGGGCGTTCACAATGATGGCAAAGTTTACGTTTCGACATAGAGCTCAAGATAGGGTTAGTCAATAAAAACTAAGCTCAACCAAGGTACATAAGTAATTAGTAATACCGTAGTGAGCAAAATGAAGAAAAAGGGAATCGTTGCACGATACAGTTCGGTAACGGGTCGCTGAAAACGAAAGCTCGCAATGAATAAATTCATTCCGACTGGCGGGGTAAAGTAACCCAACTGCATATTGGCTAAAAACAGTATGCCAAGGTGAACGGGATGAATGCCAAACTCAATCGCGATTGGCAAAATAATAGGGACCATAATCACAATCGCTGAGAAAATATCCAACATCATGCCAAGCACTAATAAGAATAAGAAAAGTAATAGCAAGAACGTGAGCTGGCTATCAATGTGCTCGCTAATAAAATCAAAAATGGATGTCGGAATTTCTGCATCAATCATGTAGTTAGTTGAGGCTAATGAAACGGCAAGTATCACCATGATTGCCCCTACGAGTTTCATGGAATCTCGCATAACGATAGGCAGTTTAGTGAAAGAAATTTCTCGGCGAATAACGACAGTAACCAGCAAAACGTAAAACGCCGTAATGGCAGCCGCTTCAGATACGGCGATAAAACCACCGTAAATTCCCCCCAATACGATAAACGGAAGTGGCGCTTCCCAAGCCGTATCTTTAATTGCGGCAATTGCTTCTTTAGCGTCAAATGTTTTCACATTTTTTAACGCGGCAGGATCCCTCGGTTGAATAGCACTGTAGATTGATAGTGCAACGAGCATTAAGGTACCTGGAATAATCCCCGCTAAAAATAGATCGTCAATACTTACCGGAATATCTAGAGCAAGCTGCTGTGCCACAACACCATATAAAATCAATGGCAGTGATGGCGCAAATAATAGCCCTAGGCTGCCTGATGTAGTAATTAAACCTAGATTGAAATTAGTCTTATAGCCTGCATTTTTAAGCGCAGGATAAAGCAGTGCCCCTAACGCAACAATAGTTACCCCTGACGCGCCAGTAAAAGCGGTGAATAATGCACAGGCGATGAGGGCTACAATAGCGAGGCCACCTGGCATCCAGCCTAATAATGCATCGGTAATACGCACAAGGCGTTGTGGTGCTTTACTTTCACCTAATAAATACCCAGCAAACGTGAAAAGTGGAATTGCGGTCAGTACAGGCATCTCAGTAAGGCGGTAAATCTCGATCGCCACAACTTCTAAACCAATGTCTTGTTGAAAGAACCCCCACAATGCACTCGCGGCGATCACTGTAAAAAGAGGGGCACCCATGAGTGCCAGCAATAAAAATAAAGCGGATATTAAAATTGCCATTATGAATTCTCTCCTCTCATGTCTGAATTAGACATTGTTGAATCAGATGCAAGAGCAGGATTAGGTTGATAGTTTTTAATCAATATAAAGCCTAATGTATGCAGGAAGAAACGCACAGACATCAGTGAAAAGGTAAAAGGAATAATCAGCTGTAATGGCCAAGCAGGCACTTGTGCAAACGCAATATCATCGTATTCAATGGCTTGTTGAATAAACTGAATACTTGAGTAGGCGACAATGGCACAAATGAGAGCAGCAAATACACTGCCACTGATACCGCATACTTTTTTTCCTAATGGGCCGACAAAACGGCTAATAACATCAATGGCAATGTGTTCTTGACTACGACTGGCTAACAGAGCACCCAGCAAACCTAGCCAGAGTACTAATATTTGTAATACTGGTGGAATCCAAATCAAGCTGCCCCCAGTGATTAATCGCATAGCAATATCTGTAATGGCGAGGGCTAACATAATAAAAAGAACCAGTGCTAAGAGCAGGTCTTCTAGCTGATGTAACCAGCGCAGAGAGCGCTGGATTGTAGGATTAGGCATGAATGAAATTCGCTATGGATTAAATGACGGACTTTAAATGCAAGAGCCCGCTACTTAATCTAGCAGGCCAAGCTTATTTATTTTGGCGATAGTCTTTTAAGGCTTGAAGTAAGTCGTTATAAGTATCTGCTGGATAAGCATTAACGGCTTTTAAATTCTCAAGGGCTTTGTCTGCAATTTCACGCCATTCAGTGCCGGATGGCTTATCAAACTGAATGCCATTTTTTTGCAGTGCTGCACGGGCTCCGATATCACCTTCTGCATTTAAGGTATCTAAACGTTTAAAGGCTGCAGCGACTACGTCTTTAACAATTTTCTGATCAGCTTCGTTGATTTTCTTAAAGGCTTGTTGATCAACGACTAACATTCCCATAATGAGAAGCAGAGGTTCATCAGCCATATGATTGACTTTTGTATGCCACTGTAAAGCAATTGCCCCAGATGGATTGATGGTCACGGTATCGAGCAGACCTGTTTGAAGGCCAGTATAAACATTGGAAATGGGAGAGGCGATTGGATTAATGCCCGCAACGGTAAAAATTTCGTTACCAATTAAATCACCTTCAGGAACCCAAACTTTTTGCCCTTTAATATCTTCGGCTTTGGTAAGCGCTTTATTTGACATAAGGTAAGCGAAACCGCCTTCCGATAGGCCAAGCAGCTGAAAACCGTTATCAGCCAGACCTTGTGAGATGATAGGATCAAATGTTTTACGAATATGACGCACTTCATCAAGGTTATTAAAGGTGAACGGCAGGCTATATATTTGTACGCCGTTATAAATGTGCGCTAAGGCGCCGGCTGATATGGCTCCGCCATGAAGTTGGCCTGAGCGCATTTTACGTAATACGGTTTTATCACTCCCCATAACGCCACCAGGGTAGTATTTAATTTTCACACGGCCTTCTGTTTTTTTCTTAACTTCTTTTGCTGCCGCCTTCATTTCATTCATCCAGCTGCTGCCGTTTGGCACTACCGTCGCAATTTTTAACGTCGCGGCGAAGGCTTGGCAGCAAGAGAATGCAATAAAACTGGATACAATCAGTGTTTTTATAAAGCTCATAATATGTGACTCAAAGTTAAATTGGGTTGAAATGATTCAGTTAAAACGCTATTCAAAATATTCTGCGGAATCTGCAAGTAATGCTTTTGCTTGTTTTTTGGCAAGCTGATTCACTAACGTTAAACCTTCTGCTTTAGCCTCAGCACTGAGTACTTCGTTTAATAAACGGTCATGAAGTTCTTGTTCAAATAAAAGGCGAGCATATTGTTGAGCATATAATACTTTGGCCATTAAATTTTTGCCGTCAGACGCTTTGATAGCACTTTCAAAATGCGCTTTTGCCAAATCAGGACGACCACCTAATGAGGGGGGGATTTGTGACTCTAGAACGCCCATGTAAATTTGGGCGGTACCGTTGTCATAATCTGGATCGTATTTGAGCACCCAGTTAAATAGAATTTTTACTTTAGGAAGTTGTGCGATGGCATCCCAATCAGTGCTGTTCGCTCGAATCCAGCTGGCCCAGGATGCCGCATAGGTATAGACAATAACTAACTCATCTTCATCCAGTTCAGCGAGTTCAAGGTTGATATCTTCGATTTGCTGATCGAGAGCACTGCATAAGTCTTCTTCACTTTCGCACAAGGCACGTTGAGCATAACTTTTAGCACGATTAACCATACGCTTCATTTGTGCTTCATCGTTAGCAAAAACACCGGCGTAAGCGCCATAAAGTTTAGCCGCAGGGATTAAGAAGGTTTCATCATCGGGATAGGTTTCTATTAAGGCATCAAGCATTAAGAGGTAAGCAGGGGCTGCTGTACGCACTAATTCTGGATCTTCTTGGTTCATCATCGAGCGTGATAGGTTGTGCGGCAGGTTGCCGATTGAACACGCCTGGATGCTGATAATGGCTAAAATGATGAATAATCTGGTCATAAAAAATACTGAGACAAAAAAATGAGAGCGAATTGTACACTGCTTATAACGACATTTTAACCAATCTCTTGTGCGACAGTCTTTTCTGGCAACTATAACAATCGACATTGCTGCATTAGGCGAGTGAATGCGATAGTTCGCTAAGAGGAATCGCTTTATTTAGCTGCCCGCCCATTGCGAGGTCAATACCAATACTGCGAAGAATATTCAGCGTATCTTCATCGTTCACTTGCTCGGCAATGGTCTTTTTCGCCATAAAATGCGCAATCTCATGAATGGATTTAACCATGGCATAGTCCGCAGAGCTGGTGACCAGTTCTGAAATGAAAGTATGGTCTATTTTTACATAGTTCACGGGCAGTTGTTTCAGGTACTCAAACGAAGACTGGCCTGTGCCAAAATCGGATAGCGTGAATTCACAGCCTAAACTGCGCATTTCGTGCATGAAATCTGCAGCATCTTCAATATTTTGAATGGCAGAGGTTTCATTGAGTTCAAAACAGAATTTATCCACAGGAATATCATGCTCACGAGCTTGCTCAAAAATAAAGGCCAATAAAGAGTCATCATTCATAGAATAGCCAGAAAGTTTCAGCATGAATCGATCAACGCTAGCCACTTCGTCTTTATGAGTGCTCATCCATTTAATCAGTTGCTCTAGTGTCCAGCGATCGACCAGATGCATGCGGCTATAGTGCTCAGCTGCTTGCAGGTATTCTAAAGGCGGAATTTTTACGCCATTTTCATCTTCAATACTGATAATAACTTCATATTGGCGTAACTCTTTTTCTGCTTCTTGGATGGCCGTTACCGGAAGGCATAGCAGATGCAGTTCATTGGTATCCAGCGCCTGATTCAGTTTATTAGCCCAAGACATGAATTCGTCTCGTTTTATGCGAGCATTATCGTCTTCAATATAGCGATAGACTCGACTTCCACCTTTTTCTTTTGCGAGTAAGCAGGCCGATTCGGCAAACTCTACTAGATCCAATTCATTGGCTACCTGGTAGCTAAGCTCGGATACTCCCATGCTTAAATGGATACGGAATTTACTGTTCTCACTCACAATATCCATTTTTTCCAGTATTTGCTTTAATTCTCGTGCGTGTTTTTCGCCTTTTTCGAGATCGCTATGCTGGAATAAAATGGCAAATTCATTACTGCCCATGCGGGCACAATCTAATGTATTTCCTGCAAATTTAACTAACTGCTTTGAAACAGCTTTTAAGCATTGGTCACCACCTTCAACGCCATATTCGCTATTAATCAATTTAAATTGGTCGATATCAATTAAGCACAGGGTATGTGTTAAATTGGAGCGATGAGATTTAGCCGCCTCTTCTTTTAGGAATCTCATAAAGTGCTGGCGTGTACTGATTTGGGTTAACGCATCGGTATTGGCCTGCGCCGATAAGTCATTATAAATTTGCTGAACGAGGGTATCTAAGCTTTGATCTACCGCAGATTCTTCTTGTTCGTACAGACGTTTCACGCTGCCATCGTCTAAAGCCGCCGCAAGTTTTTCAAGTGTGAAATCAATAACTTTCATACCACTATGGTTCACACAAGCAAACTTGGATCCGTCTTCTGCGACCCAAACAACCGAGACATTTTGGTCTTGTTCTACAAGTAATAGCCAATCACCCACTTGTAAGTTAAGTGCCTTGCGGGCGCCTTTACCTTCAAGGACTGGTTTTTCTTCTTCTACTTGCTCAGGCACTTCAATAACTTGTTCAATTTCGCCCGTTTTCAAGTGCTGCTCTGCAACCGAGATAATGCCTTCATGCCAGCGATTGTGGTCAGGTAATATGCCGTTAAGTTGGTCGAGCTCGTTGTGCATTAAATTAATGAGAGGCTTAAAGCGGTCAAATAATTCCTGACGCCCTGCATTCGTTGGATTAAATAAAGAGAGAACTTGGCGATAGAGTTTCACCGCGCCTCGGAAACGCTTACTTTCAGATGTTTCCCGTAAATAAGTAAGCGTTAATAGCGGGGTCCAGCCTTGTTCTAACCATTCCATAACGATGGCAGGTAAGGTTTTTCCAGAAGTATCTTTATTAATTAAACGCGATATCTTTTTACGTGCTCGTTCAACTTTATGCTCACCTTCTGCTGCTTGGGCAACACGGTCTGCATTCATTTTTGCTCGGCGCTGAGCTTCTACTAGCATTATATCAACGCCATTTTGTAAGCTTTCTAATTGCGCTTCTAGTTCTTCAGGTGAGCTTTTACTATCAATCTCTTGAAGTAATATTTTCAGTTGTTCACTGACTCTTTCTTGCCCTGTTGTCGTCATTCTACCCAGTTTAGAAATGGAGTTGAGTGCGACGCGGCCAGGGTGATGTGGGTTAAACATCATGCTAGGGTCATTCAACATCATCATTGAGAGCGGCTGTTCGAGCTCTTCAA
>Ga0193962_1001023_pt1 | contig 12998 bp, 11 predicted proteins | sample FB_5_MG_FD_140335 | JGI IMG/M metagenome (GOLD analysis project Ga0193962, IMG submission 140335) | Microbial mat bacterial communities from the Broadkill River, Lewes, Delaware, United States - FB_5_MG | ecosystem: Environmental > Aquatic > Freshwater > River > Microbial mats | place: USA...
ACTCTTTATAAGTTAAATTAAGCTGTTTGCCTTCAACAAACACAGATCTAGCATCCCTTTTAATTTGAATTGATCCTCTAACAATATTAATATTGTTGTCTAAAAGCTCTCCTTTTGAGCGCTTTAACAAAATCTTACATTTAGCCACTAAAATACTTGGACTAAATGGTTTAACAATATAATCATCTGCTTCTAATTCATATCCCATTAATTGATCCTCTTCATCTCCTCTAGCCGTCATCATAACTATAGGAATATCTGAATTTTTTCTAATTCTTCTACAGACAGACCAGCCGTCTAACTCTGGCATCATTATATCTAATAATACTAAATCAATTTTGTTTTCTTCAAACTTTTCTAATCCAATTTTCCCATTTTCTGCCTCAATTACTTCAAAACCTTCATGGTTAAAAAAATCTCTCACAATACTTCTTATTTTACTCTCATCTTCTATAATTAAAATTTTTCCATTCATAGAAAAACCTCCAATAACAATTAATTTAAATATACTATACACTAAAATTATGTTTTTTATGTGTTTTTTAAATTACATAATTAGAACACTAAAAAAACACTAATTGGACACATTAAAATATTACAATATACTTATCAATCAATTAAATTTATTAAATTATTATAAATATAAGGAGGATGTAATATCAAAATGAATAATCAATTAATAAAAATAAACACTATAGAATTAAATTCTTTACAAGATCTAAAAAACTTTAACAATGAAGAATCCTTCATCAACATTAATACCTTTGATGATTTCATAAAAACTATAGAATTAAATTTTTCAAAAACCAAATTATACAATTTAAAACAATTATATGCAAAAGCTGTTTTTGAAGATAAACACTTAGAAACAAACTACACTAATAATCACTGGATTATTTTTTTTGAATCTTTAATAACATCTTAATCTATAATTTCTTATTTATCTCATAATAAAAAAACAAAAAATTATAAATATAATTTTTTGCTTTTCTAAATTTAATATTATTTTATAAAATTCTTTAGCAATTTTAGCATAGTGCTCAATTCAATATTTTCAGAATAAGCAATTGTATACAAGATTCCATCTTTATATGCTAAAATTTCATTTGCTCTTGTAGATATAGCATTAATTTCGTTATTTATTTCATTATAATAAAAATATGATAAACCACTATTATTGTCTTTATGAAAAAAAATAAATTCTGAATTCTGATCTAAAAAACCAATTTCAACTTTGTTTCCAAATGAATCTTTTTTAGAAATCCTATATTTGTCTAAAAATTCATTATAAATTTTATCAAAATTATAAGATTCATCATTAGCTGATATTTCATAAGCTGATAAATTCACAAATTTGTTATTTCCATTTAATAATTGTATTTGTACATTTTGCTTTTTATTCTTTTTAGATTCTAAAACAAAAATACTCTTTCTATCATATTCATATATATTAGAGTCTAAGCTTATATTTAAATTCAAATGCTCTAACATGTTTTTTGAGAGTTTATTTTTGTTTTCTAAATCAAATTGGCTAAAAGCTTTATAAGCTCTATACACTGGATTAGTTTCACCAGTAATTTGTGATATAGGTATCTGACGAGGTGTTATCAATTTTGCTCTTAACAAATTCTCATTGTCAGATTTTAATACTATCAAAATCAATATAACTAAAGCAATAATAACTACTAATACAATTTTGCTATTTTTAATTTTAATCAAAAAAGTCTTCCTCCTAACACATAATTGTTTTAAATTCTAAATCAACACTTATATAATCAATTAAAATATTTTTATAAATTTTAACATAAATTATTATTTTAATAATCAAAAGCCAATAACTAAAAATATAGTCACTAAATAATCTATTATATAACAATCACAGTTATCTACAGTATAGCACAAGATTTATATAAACTAAACGTTTTGTATTTTTAAAATACATATTTATTATATTAAGTGTTTTACAAAATATGATTAAAAACAATCATCAAAAATCCCATTAATCAATTTATATTTTATATTTATTTAAAATTATAAACTCGATAAATAATCAATTATAAGCTATAATTAAAGTTGTATTAATTTTTATATAATTTTACATAAAAATTAAACTTAATGTAATGGACATTTCATTAATTATAGTATTAAATGGAAACAAAGACTAAAAATAAATTAGAAACAAAGAAAGGAATTTTTAAACATGAAAAAATTAGCTATACTTTTATTAATATTTTCTGTATCTCTAAGCGTAGGATGTTCAAAAGAAAATAGTCCTGCACCGACAAATGAAACTACAACAATTGAATCTGAATCTAGTGTAATATTGCTAACAGAACCAACTATAGAAGCTGCAGTACGAAAAGAATTAGATATTCCAACAGCACTTCTTACTAAAGCAGATTTAGACAAAGTTGAATATTTAAATATCAAAAGTTTTGAATTAAAAGATATTAGTAATCTAAGTCTACTTACAAATCTTAAAGAATTAACCCTTAAAAAAACTAGTATATCTGACATCAAGCCCTTAGCAGGTCTTAAAAATCTAACAGCTCTAAATATTTCTAGATCTAGAATTGTTGATTTAAGTCCTTTAAAAGATCTTGTAAATTTAGATGATTTAATTTTATCGAATAACGATATTGCTGATTTATCACCTTTATCGAATTTATCAAATTTACAATATCTTCAACTAGCTCATAATGAAATTGTTGATCTATCACCTCTAAAAAATTTAAATAAATTAGATACTTTAGATTTAGCTGAAAATAAAATTGTAGATATTAATGCAATTACAGATTTAAAAGCTATTAGTGATTTAGACTTAGCTGGAAATGCGATTGTCAATATAAAACCATTAGAAAATCTTACAACTTTAAAAAATATAGCTTTAAGTAACAATAAAATAGAGGATATTTCTTCATTAAATGCATTAACTAATCTAACTGCATTGCATTTAAGAAATAATTCAATAAGTTCAATCAAATCTATAGAAAATTTAAAATCACTAGTTAGTTTAGATTTAGCTACAAATAGTATTGAAGATATTAGTTCTTTAAAATCATTAGTTAATTTAGAAAAATTATATCTTAATTCTAATAAAATTGCTGATATTAGCCCACTAATTGAATTAAAAAATTTAAATGACTTGTTATTAAGCGACAATGTTGTTACTGACTTCTCTAGTCTTAAAACATTAATGCCAAATTTAATACACATTGATTTTAAATTAGAAAAATAAAAATCATATCAAAAGCCACTATGGATATAGTTCAATTTCTCAAATTGATCTATATCCATAGTGGCTTTTGATTTTTATTACTTTATTTAATTAATCCTAGCTAAAGAATCCAGCATTTAATTTTTTTATTACTATATTTTCTGCTTAAGCAAATTTATTATATTTCTATTTATTTACTTCTTTAAATATTCATTTATAGTTAAAAGTATCTTCTCTGATTCAAATCCAAATTCTGACATCAATTCATCTCCAGGTGCTGATTCTCCAAATCTATCTATCCCTATAATCAAACCGTCTAATCCAGTATATTTTTCCCAGCCCATTGAAATTCCAGTTTCTATAGCTACTCTTTTCCTAACGTTTAGCGGCAATACTTCATTTTTATAAGCTTCTTTTTGTTTATTAAAACTTTCAAAACAAAGCATACTTACTACTCTAGCATCTATTTTATCTCTTTTTAGTAATTTAGCTGTTTCAACAGCTAAATTAATTTCTGAACCACTAGCTATTAAAATTACATCTGGTGAATCGCCTTCTTCTTTTACTAATATATATCCACCATAATGAGCTCCTTTATGAACACCTTCTTGTAATGGCAAATTTTGACGAGTCAATACAATAGCTGAAGGTCCATCAGTTCTTTTAATAGCTTCCATCCATGCAATACTAGTTTCCTTACTATCTCCTGGTCTGAAAACTGATAAATTAGGAATAGATCTTAACATCATAAGATGTTCTATTGGCTGATGTGTTGGACCATCTTCACCTACACCTATGCTATCATGAGTAAACACATATATAACTGGTTGTTTCATAAGGGCTGATAATCTAATAGCAGGTTTCATATAATCTGAAAATACTAAAAAAGTTGAACCAAATACTCTAAGTCCACCATGAACAGACATACCATTTAAAATTGCTCCCATTGCATGCTCTCTTATTCCAAAAAATATATTAGAGCCCTTTGGATTTTCTCCAGAAAAATCACCATATCCTTTTAGATATGTTTTAGTAGACGCATTTAAATCCGCAGATCCACCAATAAAATTTGGTATATTCTTTTTAACAATATTAATCATTTTTCCACCACTAACTCTTGTAGCTTCGCTATTGGAAAAATCATTCCATATAGCACTATCTTTCAAAAAATCTTCCGAATATCCACAACAGCTCCAATTATTCCAGCGACTCCATTTTTCTTTATATTCAGGATATTTAACAAAATACTCTTTTAATTGAGTTTCCCAAAGAACTCTGTCTTTTTCCTTAGCTGCAATAATAACTTTCATGTGGTTCTTTACATCCTCTGGAACTATAAATTTCTCATCAGATTTCCATCCCATCATTTCCTTTGTCAAACTTAATTCTTCTTCACCAAGTGGAGATCCATGAACTCCAGATGTTCCAGCTTTATTAGGACTCCCAAATCCAATGATTGTTTTTATCTTTATAATACTAGGTACTTCAGTATTTAAACGAGCTATTTTAATTGCTTCATCAATAGCATCTAAATCATTTCCATCTTCTACAGTTAATACCTCCCAACCATAGGCTTCAAATCTACCACCTACATCTTCAGTAAAAGATTTATCTGTTCCACCGTCTATTGTTATTCCATTATCATCATAGAGTAAAATTAATTTCCCAAGTTTTAAATGACCTGCAAGGGAACATGCCTCAGCAGACACACCTTCCATCAAATCACCATCTCCTGCAATTACAAAAGTATGATGATCCACAATATTATACCCTGTTTCATTAAAATGTCCACCTAAATGTTTTTCTGCTATAGCCATGCCCACAGCATTAGAAATACCTTGTCCTAATGGTCCTGTAGTAGTTTCAATACCAGGAGTTAGCCCATATTCTGGATGTCCAGGAGTTTTACTTCCGAGTTGTCTAAATTGCTTTAAGTCTTCCATAGAAACATCATATCCAAAAAGATGCAATAGTGAATACATAAGCATTGAACCATGTCCTGCTGACAAAACAAATCTATCTCGATTCTCCCAATTTGGATTCACTCCACTACATTTTAAATGATTTTTCCAAAGTACATATGCCATTGAAGCTGCCCCCATAGGAAGACCAGGATGACCTGAATTTGCCTTTTGAACTCCATCTGCTGATAATAATCTAATCGTTTCCACTACCTTTTGATCAATATATTCCATAATACACCTCCATAAATTTGTCTAGCCATATCATTATGAAAATATACCCATTTTATACATATCAAAACCAAATTAACCTTTATTCAACTATCCATTCTTTTTTCAACATCCATGTTGCACCTCTTAGCACATTATCTTTATCTATATCAAATATCCTATTCCAACTATTTTTTATTTCAGATTTTATTTGTGGATAAAATGGTTTTTCAAATGCAGTAAATCCACAATCAATACCCTGTAATCTCATTTTATTATCAAATTTATCCTCATCTATTCTATCTATTCCAACATAGCTACAGGCAAGAATTCTTTCCCAACCTCTATTATCAAATAATATAACTTCATCTTTAGGAATCTCAAGTTTAATTACTTTTTGAAGAGAGCTGACCTTTGCATATTTCGGGTCACTAAATAACCAAACTGGATATTCTCCGGTTTCTGGTTTAGAAACTTTTTCTTTAAATATACTGATAAACCAGTCATATGCCTGTAACATTATAAATGCTACCTGTCCATACTTTTTTTCAATGTATTCTTTTTTTACAAAATATTCTCCAGTTTTTTCTAAGCTTTCAATTACAATTTCTGTTTGTGCTGTATATAAAACAAGTTTAGAGTTCATCTCTTTTACCACCTTTGACAATGCTTATTATAGATTCTTTTCTTATCTCCCATAATGTTCCTTGTCTAACTTCTGATAGTGTATAATCATCAAATAATCTCTCCCAGCTATCTACTATTTTTTTCTTAAGCAAAGGATAAAAATTTCCCTTGTTACCCATAATTAACTCTGCCTCATCTCCTATTGCATATTTCTCAAGTTCTGCATAATGATCCGATAAATCAGCTCTATCTTTTGGTAAATAAAAAAAGTTAACAACATATCCCCATTTTTCTAAATCAGTTATAATAATCTCATCTAAATTCACTTCTAATTCTAATATAACTGTTCCAGGAACTTCTCTTAATTGCATTTTTTCATCTATAGAAACCCAAATAGGATATTCTATAGATTCTATCGGTTTAGGCACTATAGTTTCAGCTCTTTTAGCATACCAAGTATAAAGTTTTCTATAGTAACTAGAAAAATCCTCCATTTTATTATCTATGTATTCTTTTTTACATCTATAAACACCATTAGTTTCTAATTCATTTAATATTCTAGAATCTTGTCTAGTCCAAACCTTCATATTTTACCTACTTTCTAAATCAATATTTATAGAATCAATATACCAATAACATCTCATATTTAAATTTTTAATATATACACAAAAACTAAAAACAAATTATATTTTGTATAATTAAATATTTCGATAACTCAAACTTATAATTATTCTCATTGCTTGTTATATAAGACAAGATAAGCTTATATTATTTTTTATATAAATTTATAAATTATATTTAAATTCTTCATATTAAAACAAATAATTTGACTATTTAGCACAAAGTTTCTATATAATTGTTTAATTCTAGATATAAAAATTTAATCCTTTATTTTTAATAGGAAAGAGCTGTATATTATTTTTAAATTTTAGTAAATAAAAAAAGTCGTATACATCTCTTATTGAAATATATACGACTTTCTGTTATTATGATTTTTTTGATTTTAGTTATACTTCATACCAACTAGGTATATATCTTTTAAAATCATCATAATAGGTTAACATCTCCTTAGCGCTATTCATCATAAAATCAACTTCTGCTTTTCCATATTTTATAGCCCATGGAACAGAAGATAGTATATTTACACCTATATACAATGCTGTCAATTTAAAAAACTCATCAGGAATCTTTCCATTAAAATATCCATCAACTTGACCTCTTGCAAAGTCCAAACTTGCATTAACTGAAAATGGTAATCTATTAAATTCTTCCCAAGGATCTCCATAATCACATCTATTAAAATCTATAATACCAATTTTTTCATCATCATCTATTACCATATTTCCAATATGAAAATCTCCATGTTGAATAGTTTCTAATCTACTATCCAATAAATGCCTATTGTCCTCAATGTATTTTAATATATTCTTAGAATTTGGTATCTTGATACTACAATTTTTATAATCATTAATTATTCTATTTATTTTTTTATTGTATTTTTCGCTCCAAGTCAAATCCCTTTCAATTGATTCTGTTAAATGTATTTTTTTGACCATTTTTCCAGTCTCATAACCTATTAAAAATTGTTTTTCTCTACTAAATAATTGAATTTTAGTTTCTGCATCCTCTCCATCTATCCACGAAAGTAAGGTATAACAATTTTTTCTAGAATTACAAACACCAAAATCCATAGGTTTACTCATATTAATATTTGATTTGAACATTTTAGATATCATTTCAAATTCTTCTTTTTTCCTAGAATATTTACTGATACTTGCCACCCTTAGAAAAAATCTTGAACCCTTAATATCTTCTATGTAAAACTTTTTATCATCTGACCAACCTTTATCTATATGCTTTATAGTTTTCCAATTTGAATAATGTTCAATATCTTTTAACATCTTATATTTTTCCACTAACATCTCCACCTTTTCCACTATATTACCTTATTTATTCCCCATTATAATTTTATCATAGATATGTGATTTATATACATTATTAAATATTTTAATTTATAGGTTTACAAATTAACTATAATTTTCGTGTTTTATATTAAGGCGGTTTTTGCATTTTTTTATAATTATTATTTAATACAAAAAAAGAGCATAAGCTCTTTTTTTTGGGGGAGGAGTCAATTCTTAAATCTAAATCCAATTTTGTTTTAGGGAGTTTGGATTTAGATAAGCTATAAATTTGATTCCAAATAAAATTGCATAACTAAATATACTACTTTAATTATTATTTAGTTATTTGTAATTTACCCATATGAGTTATTATTAATCTATGTATATTAATTCCAAAATATTGATTTAAATAACATATATTACGATCTATCAATCTTTTTTAAGTTTAGACCAGGTATTTCTACAATATTGTTGATTTTTAGGGTATATAAAGTTAATATTGATATGTCAGTAATTATACTGCTATATTTAGGAGTGATTTTATGAAAACTAGAATTTTTGAAATTATTTATATGGGAAAAGAAGGCGATCAAGAAAGTACATTTTTTGATAGATTTATTGTGACCCTTATATTATTAAATGTTTTTGCAATTATGATAGAATCTTTTGAATCTATAAAACTAATTTATGGACACTATCTAGAAATTTTTGAAATATTTTCTATTATAATTTTTTCAATAGAATATGGTTTAAGAGTTTGGACTAGTAATATTAGATTTAAAAATGTCAGTAAAACTAAAGCAGTCATGCTATATGTAACTTCACCTATGGCAATTATAGATTTTCTTGCCATCTTGCCATTTTATCTACCAATGCTAATACCTTTAGATTTAAGATTTCTAAGAATGCTTAGACTTACTCGATTGATTAGAATTGCAAAACTAAATAGATATATGACTTCGATGAATCTATTAGGTAGAATTCTAAAACGTGAAAAAGATCTATTAATAGTCACTGTTTCTGTAATGATTTTTCTCATAATAATTGCATCTACGCTAATGTATTATATTGAAAACCCAGTACAGCCTGATGCTTTTCCAAATATAGCAGCTTCTTTATGGTGGGCTATAACTACACTTACACCTATTGGTTATGGAAACATAACACCAATAACTTTGTTAGGACGTATAATCAGTGGAATTGTTGCTATATTAGGTATAGGATTAGTTGCTTTACCTACTGGTATTATAAGTTCTGGATTTATGGAAGAACTTAGAGAGAAACAAACTAATGAAATACAAAAAACAAATTTTTGTCCTCATTGCGGGAAAAAATTATAAATAAAAACATAACTTTATATTACAATTTTTTGTCATTTATACTATTTTGATATTGCAAAGGAGTTATACCATATACAATTCTAAACTCCTTTGTAAAATGAGCCTGATCGTAATACCCCGATTTATATGCTACTGTACTTATATTTTTTTCAGTTAATAATAAATGTTTAGCATAATCTAATCTTAATTGAGTTTTATAAGATATAGGCGTTATTAAATAATGTTTTTTAAATTTTCTTATGAGAGAAAATTTCTCTATATTAAACATTTCACTCAAATTTTCTATAGAGAAATTTTCAGTATAATGATTTTCAATATATTTTTTTATCTCTTCTAAATCTTCTATTTTTGAAAATTTTTTATTTTTATCCGCAGTATCATAATAATACTTGAGTTTTAAATCTAATTTTCTAACAGAGTCTTTTTCTAATCCATCATTTTTAACCTGCATCATTAATTCTAATAATTCTTCTTGAGCCTTTAAATCAAGACTTTTAACAACTACACGATCAGATATATCCACACTATTAAACAAATCTTGTCCATGATTTTCAGTCATATATATCATTGTGTATTTCCAGATTGATTTATCTACTGGATTACAACTATGACTTATATATGAGCCAATAAAAAACAAATCTCCCTCTTTTATATGATAAACTTCTCCGTTCATACAAATATTAGATGCTCCCTTTTGAGCTAATCCAATCGTCAACTCCTCATGCAAATGTGATTTAGCCCCATGAAGATTATTATGAGAAATTTTAAGTTCTCTTATATTTATTTTATTAGCTTTATAATATTTTACATAACTATCCACAATATCCCTCCTAAAAAAATATGCTACTAAAGGATTACTTATTCCCTATTGTAGCATATTTCCAAAGAACATAAGCTAATATTACTTTTTTAACTCATGAATCATATAGCACTAATTATTATAAGTTTTTAAAATACATATTATTGTAAATTTTATAATATAATATCTTCTAATGCTCTTTTAGGAACATAATGAGTTTTATTCTCGTCTCTATAATAATTTGTTTTACCATCCTCTAATACAGATACTATTTCAACTTCTTCAACAGGTTTTCCGAGTGCAATAACCATTAATATATTGTGTTTTTCACTCAAATTCAATTTTTCATGAAGTGATTTATCAAAAGATGCAAACATACATCCACCAATTCCAGATTCTATAGCTGTAAGCAATATATTTTGTGCAGCTAAACCATGATCCCAAAATGGATTTTTGCTAATATTAGTATCATGAACCATAACAATATATCCTGTAGGTCTTTCTCCCTCTGATGGACCATCCCAATCTTTAAATCCTCCTGCCCATCTTAAATTATCAAATATCAATGCATTAGTTTCTTTTTCAAAACTAATAAAATATTTAAGTGGCTGAAGATTTGCTCCTGAGCTAGCTATTCTAGCAGAATCTACCAAATTTAATAAATCCTCTCTTTTTAATTCATAACTCTCATCAAAACGTCTATAAGTTCTCGCTTTTTTTATTAAATCTTTAATCATATCCATTCCTCCTAATTATATATATATTAAATATAATATTTTTCTTATTATTTGTATTGTAAAAAATTGCACAAAAAAGACCTGAATATTAGTTACCCAAATTCAAGCCCTTTTTATACTACTTTATTTAATTTAAATTATAACCATAGTTTATAAATCTATTCCATATAAATTTAGAAGAATAAATTAGCCATTAAAACAATTATTGGTAAAGTAATTATTGTTCTTTCTAAGAATATAATAACTAAATCATGTAATTTTACTGGAATTTTAGATCCTAATAACAATCCACCAACTTCTGACATATATATCAATTGAGTTACTGAAACTGCTGCTATTATAAATTTAGTCATTTCATTTGTAATCATATCAGCTGCTAATACTGATGGTAAAAACATATCTGCAAAACCAACAACTAATGTTTGTGATGCTGCTACAGCTTCTGGCACACCTAATAAATTCAAATATGGAATAAAAGGTTGACCTAACCAAGCAAATATTGGTGTATATTCTGCAAGTATAAGAGCAAGTGTACCCATTGCCATTACTACTGGTGCTACACCAATCCACATATCTAATACATTGTGAACTCCTTGCATAGCAATATCTTTTACACTATCATTTTCATCTGCTCTGTCTACTGCCTTTTTAATACCCCATGAAAGTGCTGAGTGACCCTTTGGTATAGTCTCATCAATTTCCTTTGGATCATTTCCAATATATAAATTAGATTTTTTAGACAAAGGTGGTATTCTTGGTGTTATAATAGCAGCAACAATACCTGCTAACAACACTGTGGCATAAAACTGAGCAAACATTTTGCCTAATCCAACCTGTGAGATAACTACTAAACTAAATGTAATAGATACAGCCGAGAAAGTCGTTCCAATAACAGCTGCCTCTCTTTGATTGTAGTATCCTTCTTCATATTGTTTACTTGTAAGTAATACTCCAATAGTTCCATCACCTAACCATGAAGCTATACAGTCAATTGAAGATCTACCAGGTAAAGAGAATATCGGTCTCATAATTCTAGTTAACAATGCTCCAAATAATTCTAATAATCCGAAATTTAATAATAGCGGTATAAACATTCCTGCAAATAAAAATACTGCAAATAATACTGGTAATAAATCATTTAATAACAAGCCGCCAGTACTACCCGAATATACGAACTCAGGTCCGATTTTAAAATAAGTCATTACAACAAATATAAATCCTAAAATTCTGGCTAAATACCAAATTGGCGTAACCTTTAAAAGACTTGTTAAAAAGGGACTATTTTCTACAATACTTATTTTAGTGAATTTTGCTACCGTAGTTGCAATCATTGTAAATGTAATGATCCCGACCATAATTGCCGGTATTTTCCCTTCTAGTACTGTTTGTAACCATCCTGAAAATATAGCTATTGGAATAGTTATATTCCCCATGTATTTAATTGGTACCATGAAAAGTAATACACCAATTAATGATGGGATGAGAAATTTAAGAACACTCTTCTTTTGATCTCCTTGATTGACAGGTTGCTTTACATTATGGGCTTCCATATGGACACTCCTTAAAATTTTATTTTAAAAGTATTAATAATACTTTTAACAAAGTGTATATTATTTATATTTATACACTTCTATAATCATTATACACAAATGTCAGAATTTTTTCAACTATTAGCTGTCAAGAACTTAACAATAAGTTTTTTTCTGTGATTTTAAGCACTTTTTTTCCATTTTTATGTAATTTCTAGGTTTTTTAAAGTTTTAAGAATATATAATCACGATTAAATACGAAAAAAAATCAAGTATTCCAATAAAAATACTTGATTTCAATTTTATCTTAATCCATAGGTATTCAATTTGTAATAAAAGCTACTTCTAGCCATTTTAAGCCGTTTTGCTGCTTTTGTTTTGTTTCCGTTAGTTTCCTGTAATGCCTCAATCATTTTTTCCTTTTCTGATTTTTTATGCATTATCTCGTGTACAATTTGTCCATCACGAGTGGACATCGAGATTATATTTTCTTGATCACCACGTTTTATATATCCAGGAACAACTTCTTCAGTTATAAGATTACCACGACACAAAACTACCATATACTCTATAGTATTTTTTAACTCTCTTATATTGCCCTTCCATTTATAACTTTGTAGCATTTCTATAACATCATCTGATATATGCTGTACTTGTTTGTGATTTCTAAGAGA
>Ga0193962_1001026_pt1 | contig 12991 bp, 6 predicted proteins | sample FB_5_MG_FD_140335 | JGI IMG/M metagenome (GOLD analysis project Ga0193962, IMG submission 140335) | Microbial mat bacterial communities from the Broadkill River, Lewes, Delaware, United States - FB_5_MG | ecosystem: Environmental > Aquatic > Freshwater > River > Microbial mats | place: USA...
AAAGTAATTGTAGCATATTAGAGTATACTCCCTTACAAATCAAAAAAGCTATAACATGAAATTGAAAAGCCAATAAACTCCAACTTCAAACATCCATTAAAATATTATTTTGATTAGACCATATACCTAAACCAGATGATGCGGCTGACGCAATTTGACTAGCTTACATGTGAGCATTAAACTCAAATATTTCAATTATTGATTAAAAAATAAAAAAATGTTAAAATAATATAAATTTTAACACTTTTTTTAAAAACATTATGGATTTCTTATGATATTGAAATAAAATAGATTTTGAAACACTTGAAAAACAAGTTGATAATTTGAAAAATGATGAAAAAATATTAGAAACATCATTTCAATTTTTAAATAAGAAAATTGAATCTTTTAAAGGTAATTGAATACTTGAAACTCATGAAATTGATTTATTAAATTCTCAAATAAAATATCATAAAGAATTAGCTAAAAAAAAATCTAGTTTTTTAGCTAAAAAAGAAAAATTTACAAAACTAAATAAGGAAAGAATATTATCGTTATACAATGAAAGTGAAAATTCTATTATATCTGATGTAGAATTAGATTTTATAAAAGATACTGAAGAAAATGAACTAGATAAGTTAGATGATACTATAATGGATACGTCATATAGAGATTACATAGAAAAGAATGTTAATATACTATGAGAAATGGAATATTTATATGAAAAAGATATAGTAACTAGTTTTTATGATAAATTTACAATAGCCTATTTAAATTATTTGGAATCAAATTATCCTGAGTCATGAATAAAAACACTTCATAAAAATTTAGATAAATGATTGGTATTAAATGAAATAGAAATAAGATCACTTGTATATTCATTTTTTGAAAATAATATAGATGAATTTAAAGACTTTAATAATAAATTAGAAATAAAATTATTTGAGAGTAGATATATAATTAATACTAATGATTTTAAAGAACAAATAGTATTAAGTAATAATAAAAAATATAGAGTATCTTTACTCACTTGAGCATTATGATATTCAACAGATAAAGAAATTAATGAAAAAATTAAAAGACAATTATGAGTTGAATGAAATATTGATCAAATAGATTTAATAAATAAATATATAGAATATCTATTAAAAGAAAAAGATATTAGAAAAAATGATCTTATAAAATTATTAGAGAAGGATAAAAGATTCAATTACCTAGATTTTATGGAAGAATATTGATTACCAGAATCAGTTTCAGATATATATTTAGATATGGTATTAAGAAAATTAGAATGAAAAAATGTAACAATATGAAAAGTCAGAACAAAAATAACAGAAAAACTAATAAGAGATAATATATTAGATATAATGCACAATTTTACTGTTTTAAACAAAATAATTGTTGCAATAGAATCTAATGGTAACAATGTAGATAATAACTCATGAAGTTCTGCTAAATGATATTTCCAATATTTAAATTGAAATAAGTGAGCAGGGAGAAAAAAATGAGAATTTAGTTCATTTGAGACGGCACTAAGAAGATATTATATACAGTATTCATGAATAGATCCATTAAAAATGCCAAATCAAGAATTAGAATCTAATCCAAAAGTACCTCAATGGATAGTTGATACATATAATGATAAATCATTTGACCCTAAGGAATTATCAGCAGAAAAACAAAATCAATTATTTATTGTAGATATATTTAATAACAATAAACCTCATAAAAATAGTAACTGAAGTAAAGTTTATTCATCAGATTTTCTAGCACTTGTTTTAATGTGAAATTTATGGTGAACTGAAAAATTATATAAAATATATCACCACACAGCTCCTGACGAAAGAACAAAAAGAGTGATAAGAAGAGTAAGTAAACTATATTGAAAACAATTAAGACAAATTAAATAAATGTTAAAAAAAACTACAAAATTATAATTTTGTAGTTTTTTTATTGCTTATTTAATGGCAAGGACCGTAGGAATTGCACCTACGCCTCTCAGGGTCGGAATCTGAGCACTCTTCGAATTAAGCTAGGTCCTTAAACTGCTACTATAGATTATTGAAAATAATTATAATAGCAAAGTTATTTTAACTTAAGATTTTTTTTACATTAGGATTAGTTAAAAATCATTCTAAGTATGGTGATTCTAATACTGAATCTTTGTAATCTGGAGCTAGATTTAATAGATGTGTTAATGAATCTATAGCGTTATTATCTTCTTCAAGTAATGCGTAAGCACAAGTTTTATTAAAGTATGCTTGAGGTTGATGTTTTGCTCTTTCTGATGAAATAATTCATTCTGATAACTCCAACACTTTATCATATAATCACATAGAAAGGTAAACATTCGATCTTTCTATAGAAACATATTGAGATTCTGGTTTAATATAATAAATCCTATCTAAAATAGACATTTTTTCTTTATCACTATCTAATATATTAAATTGTCTCCATAATATATTAACTTTTTGTTCTAATTCTAGCTCTTCAATCTTTTTTTGAAAATTAGAAATAATTTTACTAGTTTCCCTATCCATACTTTCTTTCGTTGATTTTTTTATATCTCATAGAGTTCTCCATCAGACAATTCAAAATCACATAATAACAATAGTAAGGAAAACGAAAAAGAAATTAACAGTATTTGCAGAATATGATAACGCTCTATCTACCGTTTCAAGTTCTCTTTTTTGTATTTCCACAAAAATTTCTCTTTTCAATTGTTCTTGGGAACTTCTTAATTCTTTTAATTCTGTAAGTATAAATCTACTAGTCCATGATATTTCATCAGGAACTACAACCTCTCATGTATTTGCATTAACGTTTAATGTACAAAATAACGCTAAAGTTAATGAAATAATTATTTTTTTCATATATATATTTTTTATTATTAAATTTTAGTTTTATTATTTGAATGACCTGTATAAAAATTAATATCATCATCACAAAAGTTATAATCTCATTCTTTTATTTTAAAATCTGAAATATTAGTATTCATCCTGAAATCATTTTTAAATTTATCGCTTTTTCAGTTTAATATACCCTCTATAAAATCATGATATTTTTTAGGTATAACAGTATTATCGTCTATATTTTTATATTTATCCAGTGCATAAGATGTATAATATTCAAGATTTGCATCATTATTTTTAATATCATTACATATATTAATCATTTCATAAGTTCATTCTCTTCTTGATATTAAGTCAAATTCTTCTTCAGTTACTATTAATCAATAACCATTAACAAAATCTCATTCAGATTTTATAATATCAAGAAAAACTCAACTATAACACGAACTTAATCAATTAAATTTTATATCAGAAATAGGAGACCAGATTCTTTTGTAATTATCCAATTCTAAATAAATAAGGTCTTTTTCTAATATTTCCCTACTTAACGTAGCCTCCCATCATGACGGAGACAGTAATGATCAATATCAAAATATTACTTTATTCATTTGAAAATATTTTACATAAACAACAATAAAAAACACTTTTAAAAAAGTGTTTTTACGTAAGATAAGACAGATATTATTCTTAAATATATAACTGTCAAGAATACTTTTATAAATCATAATATCATACTTTTTTAATATCAATTTAATATAAATTAATTTAATATTAATTTATAAGAATAAGATACTAATATAGTATTGACATTTTATTTATAAAATTTATTATAATTAGTAATTATTTTTTAAACAAAAGCTATGTTCAAAAAATTTATATCATATTTAACTATATTAATATTATTATCTAATAATTTAATATTAGTTAACGTTCAAGCGGTTGAAACTAATTGAGTTTCCAATCCTTGGACAATGGAAAAAGCAAATCATCTTGCCAGGAAATCACTTTTCTGAATAGATTGAGAAAGTATAAAGGAATTATACTTAGCATGAAGTGCTTCGTGAGCAGTTGAAATATTATTCCCTTCAATAGAATGACCAGATAGAACTCAATATAATCAAAAAATTACTGATATAGTAAGTGATGTAGATTTCAGCTTCACAAATACAAGTAATATGAGGGATTTTTATATTTCTAAAAGAGTATTAGATCCTTATCAAGCAAAATCTAAATTATTCATGATTTTTGAAGATACTTTTTCTGTATTCTACTCAAACTCAAAAGATATAAATTATATAGACATAGAATCTACTCATGATCTTTTATATACTCATACTTTATGAAATTATAAAGAAATGATAAAAAGAAATTTACTAAATAATGGTAATCCATGAGATTACTCATTATGAAAATTTCTAGATTTATTTAATCAGAAAAATCCAAAATCACCTAATGAAAATTATTGAAGAGAATTACTTCAACTTTTTCTTATGCTTGAATATATTCCAACAGAATCAGAAGACAGTTGAAATACAAGGAATTATTCAGAAGATGATGTAAATGCAATATCAAAAATATTAGTATGATTTGAAAGTGACGAAAACACTCATAATGTTACATTTAATGATTCAATAAATACAAACGAAAAAGTTATTTTTCTTGACTGAGCACTAAAAACATGAGATTCATTTCCATTTTATAATGAAACTACATGAGAAATTGATATTCAATTACTAAAAACACCTATAAATTGAAACAACGGTTTACCTGACAATACAATGGATTACATTTTTTCAAAAAGAGAAAATGCAATATCAATGTTTTTAGCCGATAAGTTATATAGGTTTTATGTTGCTGAAAACCCAATTAAATCAGACCTAGAAATAATTTCTAATAAAATCAAAGAGAATGATTTTGAAATATTTCCAACTGTAAAATGGTTATTAGCTAGTGATTTAATGTATACTGAAAAATCAATGAATGATTTGGTGTATAAGAACCCTCTAGAATTAAGTTTATGAACTGCTAAAATACTATGAACTGAAAATGATGACATCAGAAATTCTAGTTTAGTAAATTTAGGATGGAGTCCTTACTATCCACCAAATATATTTGGTAGAGATTGATTTGATAAAAATGATGCATTTTTTACTGCATACACTCAAACACAATGGGTATCAGAATCTAGTTATTTTGCTAATAATGTAAATTTAGATAATTTTGTATGAGACAGTATATATCTAACACCATATATATGATGAGATTTAAGTTCTAAAAATAGTCTTTTTGATGACGACAAAACATCTTTAGAATTAAAATCTTGAACTTGAAGTTGATGGAGTTGAATAGTAAATCTTAAAAATTTTAATATAACTGATTCTGGAAATAATCCAATTACAATTAATACATGAAGTATAGATTTTTCAGATTTATCAATTACTATTGATGAGGATAAAAAAATTAATATTTGAACATGAGAGTTAGTATATCAAGATTCAAATATAACAATTCAATCTTGAGTATATTCTAATAGCTGAGTATTATCAAGTATATCATGAACGGTAGATATAGATTGATTCTATATAATACAAAAAGAATACACTCCTGAATGAATAATAGGTTTTCTTGAGGATAAAATGTATTTATGAAGAAAATTAGAACAACCAATAAAAGAAAAATTAATTCATTTTTTAACTCATAATGAGTCATGAGAAGAAATTAATTTTGATTATTCAAATAACACTTATAAAAATTACTATATCAGATGATTAATTAATTTAATGTTAATACAACCTGAATTTGTAATTCAAAGCGGTAGTGATGCAATATCAGAATCAGAGTCTAGTTCTTCAAATGAAAGCTTCTTAAATAATGATTCAAAATTAATAATTATTAAATCTTGAGGATGATTTGATTTTTTAAGTTGAGTTATTCCAAAAGATGAATATTCAACTTACCTTGAATACAGATGAACATGAGCACTTGTATGAGATGAACTTATTGATTTAGATGAAAATTACTACTTAAATGCCTCTCTAGCTCCTTTTAAAGAATTATATGATCAATGATACTTAAAAGTTATAAATAGAGTTGGTACACCTGAACATTCAAGATGACACGATTCAGCATCTAGAAAAATAACTTCTCTAAATAATATATATGATGAAGACGAATGAATAATAGGTCATTTTATTAAAGATGAAGATTATTCAAAAACAATTGTAATGGGATGATATAAGCCTTATATTTTTAGATGATGAAATTATTTAAATATATGAAGTAATGCTTTTTACAATATTTCTGATTCCACTAATACTTGATTCAGAGATTATAAAAAAAGTGTTATAAAAGACATATTAAATAATAGAGATTACCCTTCAAATTCTAAAGATGTATTTAAAAATTCTGTTACTATTAATGACGTATCTATAACTTCACAAAATAATTGATGAAGGGCTTGAGCGTGATATAATATGGAGGATAATTTTACATTTCTTGAATCAATGTTTGACTCTAATGTTGCAAGTATTGCTAGAATGTGAGCAGACTGATGATATGATACTCATAGAAACCAAAAAAATAGTCTAAAAAATAATTTATCAAAAGTATCCCAAAGAACTTCTGACTTTTTTAATAGAGTTAAAGATAAACAAGATGTAACTATTGTAATATTTTCAGAATTTTGAAGAACAAATAAAATCAACGCATCGGATTGAACTGACCATGGTAAATGAGGATGAATGTTTATAATATCAAATAATAACAACATAAACACAAACCTTAATAAAAAAGTTTATTGAAATCTTTCATTTAAAGACTCTGAAAGTAATTGGCTATGAGTATGAATAGATTATAGATCAGTCTACTCAAGTTTAATGCAATTATTGTATTCAAAAGATATTAGTACAGAACTAAAAGCTGTATTTGATATTGAAAAATATATTGATGAAAAATGACCTGAAGTAGAATTATTAAGAAAAGAATATGAAAATTATAATTCTTCTAGATCTAGGGTAAGATTAAAATTTGACATAGATGATACAAATTTTAACCCTAAAGAAGCATCCTACATTAAGATAGAATATTGAAAAGATATAAATAATATGTATGAGCAATCTAGATACGCAATATCTAGGTATATGGATGTAAAAAGTGATAAAGTAAATCTTTATTTTGACAATATAGAATCTAAATCTACATATTTTTATAAAGTTACATTATTTGATAATCAATATAATGAAACAATTCTTGAATGAAGCTTTATTTCCCCAGAAGTAAAAAACAATAGTGATATAGTCTCTATTAATTCAGACACAAGGTTAAGTAAATACAATAATCTAAATGTATGACTTAATCATCAATTTAAAAATAACACATCAAGCTGAATATTGCTTTGAAGTTCTACATGATCTTTAATGATTCAATGAGAAAACTGAATTCAACTTCAAACTGCTAGTTGAACATTTATAGAAGAAATAACTTCAACTTCTACATGATCTGTTTGGAATTGAGGTTTTACAATACCTAAAGAAATAAATAAGAACTTTTTCTTTTCTAGTAATTCTAAATTTAATAACCAAGAATTAAATAATCTAAAAGTTGAAAGGTTAATTAAGGTGTGAGCAGATACTCTTTGAATTGGAATGAAACTAAATAAAGATGTAATTCTAAGAATTCCTTGAATCAACAACTCAAAAAATTATGGTGTATTATCTAGTGAAGATGGTGTTAATTGGAATAGAGAAAATGCACTTTCAATACAAAAAGATTGAACAAATTTAAATATAACTACAGATCATTTCACTTATTTTGCAATTGTAGAAATAAATTCATCATGAGAAATAATAATAAATTTAGATGAAGGTAATTGAGATAATAATGTTGAAAATACTACAAAAAGGCATAGTTCATCATGAAAATCTCGTAAATTAGTGAAAGATAAATGTGAATTTTGAGATTATTCAGAATCATATTATGATAAAACATGTTGAGAAGATCCAGATTCAGAACTTTCTATGCAATCAAATGAAATGACTGAAACTTATAGATTAGAAGAAGCAATTGAACAATTAAGAGAGAAAGAAGAGTTTAAAGCTGATATATTTGATGAAACTTTTTATAATTACAATAATACTTTAGATAAGAAAGAAGTATTAATTCTATTAAGAGAAAAATTATCATATTCAGATTTAAATTGACATAAGTTAGTATATATTAAATGATCTAAATATAATTCTAGATTTAAAAAGGTCTGAAATTATATACTTAGCCAAGATATTTCACAAAAAAATAAAAACTTATTAATTGATAACCTTAATAATTTAATAGTTAATATTGCAATTTATAAGCTTAAATGAATTGACGAAAAAACTAAAGATATAACAAGAAATGAAATTCAAAAAATAGCTAAAGAATTTAATTTAAATTTCAAAAAGGCTAAGAAAAGAAAAATTACTATTAAGAAAACATATCTAAAGAAGGAAAAAATAGTAAATAAAGAGCTTACTACAGAAAAAGATACAGTAAAAAATCCAGTAATTGAAAATAAAGTAGAATCTAAAGAGGATGAAGGAGTAATTAAAAAAGAACCTAATACTAATACTGAAGATATAAAAAAAGACGAAAAAGCTATAGATTTTGATAATCAATTTATATACAAAGTTAGTATCGATAAAATATATCTTAAAGCTGATCCATATTGGAAGAATAACTTGGGGGTATTAGAAAAGTGAGACATAGTTGAGCAAATAACATTACCTCACTCAAAAGGTTTCTTTAAAATTAAAATTATTGATTCTAAAAACATAAAAAAATGAACTGAATGATATATATTCGTTAAGTATCTAACTAAATAAAAAAGTCTGGAATTCCAGACTTTTTTATTTATAATTCTTATAAATTTATTATTAACAAAAATAAATGAGAAAAATAATAGTATTAATTATAGTATTTTTATGATTATTTAATACAACTTTCGCTCATCCACTTGATATCTCAGTTTCAACTGCAAATATTAAATGAAACAATTTAAGTATTACAACATACTTTCATACATTTGAGATAGAATATTTATTGAAAAATAACGGCATAGAAACAGACTGAGTAATTGATTATTACGAAAATTCTAGATATATAATAGAATACGTTGAGTCAAAAAATAAATTAATTAATAATTGAAATGTTTGTGAAATAAGAAAAATAGAGTTAATTGAAGATGAGGCTTATAAAATAGTAACAGATTGATTATGAATAAGTTATTCTTTCAAATGTAGTGAAAAAATAGAAAAATTTAATCTAGAATTCAATTATTTTAATGAGTTCCCTTTGCAAACAAACAGAATAACTCTTTATAATTTGAATAATTGAATTAAAAATTTAAAGCCAATTATTTATAAAGTTTTAACAAGTAAAATTACAACATTATCTATTGATATTAACAATCTTGATATTAAAAGAATAGATACTGATAATGATTGATTATCAGACGAGGAGGAAAAGATTTATTTTACAGATCCAGGTAATATAGATACTGATTGAGACTATTATACCGATAAAGAAGAAATAGATTTTTGATGGAATCCATTAAATAAAGAATTATGACCTGGGCAAGACTATAGAGAAAAATTAGATATACAAAAAAGTAATAATAATGTTGATTCTCTAAAAAAAATTAGTTCTGAAATAGAAAATAAAAACTTAAGTGATTATTGATATTGAAATGGTTATTTAAAGAGTGTAATGAAATATATGAATGATTATTTCAATGATAATAATTGAAGTATTTATTGAGTGTTTTTTGCTATATTTTTCCTATGAATATTACATGCTATATGACCATGACATTCTAAATGATTACTTATTGCTTTTACTTTAGACAAAGATAATTGATATAAAAAATGACTACTCTTTGCATTTATCTTTACTGTAACTCATATGATAGATATAATATTATTATTTTTTGTAACTAAAATAATAATAACGTTTATTGATCCAAGTAAATATTCTTATTACTTACAATTATCAAGTTGAGTTATATTATTTATATTAAGTTTATATTTAATATACAAATCAGTTAATAGGAAGCCTAAACAATCTAGTAAACCTAGTTTATATGTAGCTTTCTTAGCATGATTAGCACCTTGTAGTTTTGCATGGAGTATTTATCTATTATTAATTGCTTTAGGTAAATCTTCATGGATTATACCTTTAGTATTTGCATTATGATTATGAATATTAACTACATTAATATCCATTGTTATAATTAGTGTTTACCTAAAAAATAAAGCATACAATAAGGTTCAAAAAATTTGAAACTATTCGAGTATTTTATCTTCAATAATTATATTTATAATAAGTATTCTAATACTTGTAAATATATTGATTTTTTAAAATAAACTATTAAAATATAGTCAATACTTTGGTAATTTTTCAACAATGAAGGAGATAATATTGAAAGATGAAGTACAAAAAGAAAGGTTTGATAATTTGTACAATAATTATTCAAAATTTATATCAAATGACCTTAATCTATTAATAAAAAATGTAATAGTTATTTTCAAAAGACATTCAGACAATGAAGAGTATATGGTGTTAGCATTAATGTATTGATTAATGTATTTTTCACTTATAGATGAAAAACATGAACTAGTTAGAAAAAAAGATATAAAGAAAATAAAACAAATAAAACTGAGTTTTGAATACGAGATGAAATGAGATTATAAAAATTTTCTTGAAGAATTACTTAAAATGGATAATGATTTATTTTTATTGAAAATAATAATAAAATATTCAATATTATCGTTTGAAAAAAAATTTATAAATATAGTAGATAACCCTACAAATTATTATAAATCTATATGATATATAATACCTTATTTAACATTTAAAGAATCACCTTTCTTATGATTCTTCCAAGATATATACTTTAAAAAAGTATATCCGAAAAAATTTCAAAAAATCAGAAAATATTATATTGATAAAGTTAATAAGGTTGAATTCCCTTGAGAACATATGTTTACTATAGTAAATAATATATCTGAATTAATGTGAGAAGCTGAAGTTATATGAAAAACTAAAGTTAGAAGAAAAACATATTTCAGTATTTACAATAAATTGATAAGAAAAAAATGAGTATCTATATTAGATAACATTTGAATGAGAATAATTTTTCAAAAGGAAAAAGAATTAAAACAATTCGCAGACCATTTTGAAGAAAAATATGTTTTTATAAATAAAAAAGATTTTATAACTACACCTAAAGCTAATGGATATCAAAGTTTACATTATAGGTATATAAGCCCTTACAGAGATACTCAGGTAATGATAGAATTACAACTAAGAACCGTTGAAATGGATAAAGAGATTCACTCTTCTGATAAGATATCACACTTTATCTATACAGTAAAACAAAATAAATGGTCTAAACATTTCAAAGAAGTTCATTTATGATATAACTATATTTTGAAACATATAACGTAAAAATTGTGAAGCATCTTAAAATTAAAATTAACAGCTTAGAATTTGATTGAGCACCTATATTGAAAGATATTGATTTTATATTAAATAAAAATGATAGATTATCTATAGTTTGACCAAATTGAGCATGAAAAACAACATTATTAAAAATATTAACTTGAGAAATTAAAAACTACGATTGAAGTATAGATAATGTTTGAAACTTAACATTATGATACTTAAATCAAATTCATGATACTGATGATACAAAGATTGTAAGACAGGAATTAAAAGAAGCTTTTTCAGATATAATAGAAATGGAAATAAAACTTTCCAACATTGAAATAGAAATGAGTAAAGATCCTGAAAATATTAAATTAATTGAGGATTACACTTCCCTTCTTGAACAATTTAATAATATATGATGAAATGATTTTAATAATAAAATTCATAATGTTGCAAGTTGAATATGAATTTTTGACCTATTAGATAAAAAATTAAATGAAGTTAGCTGATGACAAAGGACAAAAATTGCACTTGCAAAAGTCTTATTAGAATCACCTGATATATTATTTCTAGATGAACCAACAAATTTTATTGATATGTGATCAGTAGAATGGTTAGAATCTTTTCTTCAAAATAAATGGAAGAGTTGATATGTAATAATATCACATGATAGAGAATTTTTAGATAAAACATGCAGTAAAACATATGAAGTATTACCAGCAAGATGACTAACTTATTATCACACAAATTATACCTGATATCTAAGTGAAAGAACTAGGATAGAAAAGAAAAAAGTAGAAGTATTTAAAAGAGAACAAGAATTTATAGAGAAGGAAGAAAAATTAATAAATAGATTTAGAGCATGATCAAGAGCATGATGGGCTAAATCTAGATGAAAAGCTCTTGAAAAAAGAGAAAAAATAGAAAGTCCATATATACCTAGAAAGCCTAAGTTCTTCTTCGAATATACATGAGACACTCCAGATAAAGTACTATCTTTTAAAGAATGTTTTATATGAAGAAAAGACCCTCTTTTCTATATAAGTGAGCTTTATTTATACAAAAAACAAAGGATTTGAATTGTTTGAGAGAATTGAGTTTGAAAATCTACATTTTTAAAAACAATAACAAAGGAAATTGAAATATTAGACTGATTTTTCAGTAAATGAAAATGAATAAAAATATGATATTATTCTCAACTTCATGAAGAACTTTATAAAGATAAAACAGTAAGAGAAAACTTTGAATTACATTGATTACAATATCCAGATCAACATTTAATATGATTGATTAAACATTATTTATTTGAAAAAGAGGTTTTAGATAAAAAAGTTTCTGAATTATCATGAGGACAAACCTCTAAACTACTTTTTGCTATAATATGACAAAAAGACTATAACTTATTAATACTAGATGAACCTACTAATCATTTAGATTATGACACAAGAGAAAGTTTAGAACAATGCTTAAATGATTTTGGATGAAGTCTACTTTTCATCTCTCATGATAGATATTTTGTAAATAAACTTTCAACAAATATATGGTTTATTGCTGATTGAGAATTATCAGTATCATATTGAAATTATGAAGATTATAGATTTAAGCTTGAAAATAATATAGATATGGATTTTAATTTAGTGGATGAAGAAGCTGAATTAAATATGGTACTTGAAGAAAAACTATGAGAAAGAACCTTTAAA
>Ga0193962_1001029_pt1 | contig 12976 bp, 10 predicted proteins | sample FB_5_MG_FD_140335 | JGI IMG/M metagenome (GOLD analysis project Ga0193962, IMG submission 140335) | Microbial mat bacterial communities from the Broadkill River, Lewes, Delaware, United States - FB_5_MG | ecosystem: Environmental > Aquatic > Freshwater > River > Microbial mats | place: USA...
ATAACAATCGTACCGACACCCATGGTCACATCAGCCGTGCCCTGACTCTGAGCGAACAGAGCACCCGCCAGTCCCACCATACCGTTTGCCACGGCAACGCCAAGAATGGTCAGACGCCCGGTATGGACACCATTGGCGCGTGCCATTTTGGCATTCACACCAGTCGCACGCATCGCAAGACCCAGTTCTGACGTCATAAAACGGACAAACAGCAGATAAACCACCAGCACGAAACCACTGAGGATAATCGGGTTGATCAGATAAAAAGGAATATCCCAGTTCTCAAAGGGGGTAAAAACGGTTTCATCACCCAACAGTGCAACATTGGGTTTACCCATAATGCGCAGATTGATCGAATAGAGCGCAATCATCGTCAGAATCGAGGCCAGCAGGTTAAGAATCTGCAGCCGGACATTCAGCCACGCCGTGACAACGCCCGCCATACAGCCCGCCACCATTGCCATCGCCGTGGCCAGCCAGGGGTTCCATCCGCTCACAATCAGCGTTGCAGCGACTGCGGCTCCCAGAGGGAAGCTACCATCAACGGTCAGGTCCGGAAAATCCAGCACACGAAAGGCGATAAAGACACCAAAGGCAACCAGACCAAACAGCAGGCCTGACTCCACAGCACCAAAAAAGGCAATTGAACTCACGGTGATCCCATTAAGAGGTTTGGGGCTCGGGAAGAGCGGTTAACTAAGCAGATAAAGTTAATGATGAATCAATTCTATCCACAAAAAAATCAGTCGTGCCTTAACGAGAAAAAGCGGCGCTTACGGCCGCTTTTTCACAGGGCTGCGACTTACTGAATAACTTTTTTCGCCTGATCGATCAGCTCCTGAGGCAGGGTGACACCCATACGCTCAGCCGCTGCCGGGTTGATCACCAGATCCATCGTCTGAACACCCTCAACCGGAATGTTCTTTGGTGACTCACCCTTCAGAATACGCTCTACGATCACACCGGTCTGACGACCGACCTGATAGTAATCAAAACCAACAGCCGCGATCGCACCACGGTTTACAGAGTCAGTATCACCGGTAATCACAGGAATATCAGACTGCTCAGCAACCTTAAGTACCGCTTCCAGCGCAGAGATAACCGTATTGTCGATCGGCAGATAGATCACATCCACTTTACCCACCAGAGAACGGGCTGATGCCAGTACATCAGACGACTTGGTCGCTGCCGCTTCTACCACGGTCATACCCTGCTTAGGTGCTGCCTCATGAACCATTTGTACGGAGCTGACCGAGTTCGCTTCACCCGGATTGAAGATCACACCGACTTTTTTCGCGTTTGGAACGATCTTTTTAACCAGCTCCATATGCTTATCCATCGGCAGCATATCCGTGGTACCGGTCACCCAACGGGTTGGCTTGTCCAGTGCTTTAACCAGCTTGGCACCGACAGGGTCAGTTACAGCGGAGAAAACCACCGGAATACCACGGGCCGCGGATACCGCCGTCTGAGCAGACGGTGTGGTGATCGCCACGATCACATCCGGTGCATCACCGGCAAACTTCTTGGCAACCTGAGCCGCTGTTGCAGGGCTGCCCTGAGCACTTTCGTAGTTCCATTTCAGGTTTTCTCCAACCACATAACCACGCTCAGCCAGCTCATCCTGAACCCCCTGGCGGATGGCATCCAGAGAAGGGTGCTCAACAATCTGAGTGATCGCGACGGAAGCATCGGCCTGCACCAGTGAACTTGTCAGGCCGGAAGCCAGCAGCAAAGAACCCGCAATAAACTTACGAAGTTTGGTTTTAAACATGGTCGTCTCCAGAGATTGCAACTGACTTAGAGTTGCCTGAAACATTAGGGCGATCTCACATGGCTCGTCACTGAACCTGCAAGCTGTTTTTTTATAATAAACACTCGGGCAATGCCGGAGGTTTGTAGTCGATTCTTCGGTAAAACGGCAAAATATGGAGCGTAACTATACCTTAATATTCCCTATGATCGAAAATGATGCCGGACGAAAAATTCGGCGCACAGATAAATTGCCGGAAAAATAAATGAACACATCCCCCCACACCATCAAAGAGGCGCTTTATCTGGTGCTGCACCAGATCCCGGAAGGGCGCTTTACCACCTACGGCCGACTGGCAGAACTGATCCCGATGGCAACCTCCGCAAGACAGGTCGCCCGCCTGCTCAGCCAACTGCCAGAGGGTACTCAGCTTCCCTGGCATCGGGTAGTTAATAGCCAATTCAAAGTTTCACAATTCGGCAAGTGTGACGAACAAGCTCAGCGTCTTCGCTCAGAAGGACTGCTGATATCCTCAGCGGGCAAACTGCCAGCTGACAAGGTCTGGCCGGATACCCCCTGAGAATCAATCCGTAAATATCGCGGCTAACCCGGTGAAACTTTTTGTCAGATGAAAGCCAAAAGTGAGCCAGATTCATTGATAAATGAGCAAATCTTGAACAGAAATTACACAGGGTTGTGTTACCATGTTGCGCCTGTTGTTGGGATAAGTAACAAAACTTCTCTGTTACCCCTGCGAAACGCAACAACACTCCCAGTACGGAGCGCCCCTCCTGTACCGCGTTGACCCACAACAGAAGTTCGCTACAGCTTATTTCAGACCGGCGATCTGCCGTGACCGTTAGAGGGTTCCAGCACCATGGCTACTACGTCTCTTGACAAGAGCAAGATCAAAATTCTTCTTCTGGAAGGTGTACACCAATCTGCCGTTGATAACTTCAAGGCAGCCGGTTACACCAATATCGAATATCACGCTGCTTCACTTCCGGAAGAACAGCTAAAAGAATCGATCAAAGACGCCCACTTTATTGGCATTCGCTCCCGCACTCAGCTGACCGAAGAGATCTTTGATGCGGCTGAGAAACTGGTTGCCGTGGGTTGCTTCTGCATCGGCACCAATCAGGTTGACCTGAAAGCCGCCATGATCCGAGGCATCGCAGTATTTAACGCACCTTACTCCAACACCCGTTCTGTAGCGGAACTGGTTCTGGCTGAATCCATCATGCTGCTGCGCGGTGTTCCTGAGAAAAACGCAGGTTGCCATCGCGGTGGCTGGCTGAAGTCTGCGAAGAACTCTTTCGAGATTCGCGGTAAGACACTGGGTATTGTCGGTTACGGCAGCATCGGTTCTCAGCTGTCGGTTCTGGCTGAGTCTCTGGGTATGAAAGTGATCTACTTTGATGTCATCACTAAGCTACCTCTGGGTAATGCAGAGCAGGTTGGCAGCATGAAAGAGCTGCTGAACACGGCGGATATCGTATCCCTGCACGTACCAGAAACCGAAGCAACCAAGTGGATGATGGGCCCGGAACAGTTTGCTGAAATGAAGCAAGGCTCCATCTTCATCAACGCCGCACGCGGTACTGTTGTGGATATTGACGCGCTGGCAGACGTGGTTCGCAACGGTAAACTACTGGGAGCTGCCATTGACGTATTCCCGGTTGAGCCACGCTCCAACGATGACGAGTTTATCTCGCCTCTTCGTGAATTTGACAACGTGATTCTGACCCCTCATGTGGGTGGTTCCACTATGGAAGCTCAGGAAAACATCGGTGTTGAAGTATCTGAGAAGCTGATCAAGTACAGCGACAACGGTACCACCACCAGCGCGGTTAACTTCCCGGAAGTGGCGCTGCCCTCTCACCCTGGCAAGCACCGTTTGCTGCACCTGCACGAGAACGTGCCGGGTGTTCTGTCTGAGATCAACAAGGTGCTGTCTGACAACGGCATCAACATCTCCGGCCAGTTCCTGCAGACCAACGAAAAAGTGGGCTATGTGGTTGTGGATGTTGAAAAAGAGTACAGCCCGCAAGCGCTGGAAGCTCTGCGCACCGTAGCAGGTACCATCCGCGCACGAGTTCTGTTCTGATAAAACAGAACTCAGACAGGTTCAGCTTCTGAGCTGAACCTCGCGAATCCCTCTGAAAGCCCGCCCGGATCATTAAAAGGTGAACCGCGCGGGCTTTTTAGGCCTTTGCTTTATGTTCGCTTTCTCTTTTTTTTGCTAATCTGCCATCAAACTTAATGCAGCGTTTCTGCCAACCCGAAAGCAGTACGAGAACTCTGCATCCTCAAACTGTTTCATAGGTTGTTGTCAAAGGATTCGGAATCATGAAAAAAGCATCTTGGTTAAAACTGTCTGCGCTGTCTCTGGCGTTAGGTCTCGCAGCTTGCGGAGGCTCACCTGAAAAAGAAGAAGCATCTGCTGACCGTACATATCCTGCCTGGATCGATCAGCCAGTCGTGGCTGATGGTATCGCTGAAAGCGCCTGTGTCAGCTCCAGCGGCAACATGACTCTGGATAAGAAGCGCGCCACGGCTAACGCCCGTGCAATGATCGCTCAGTCCATTGAGACCCGCATCAAAGCCATGGACAAGACCTACCAGCGCGTTACCGAGAGCGAAGAAGCGATGACCTCAGGATCGACCTTTGAGAGTGTTTCCAAGCAGGTTACGGATCAGAGCCTGAGCGGGACAAAAGTCGTTGAGAGCGGCTACTTCAAGATCAATGAGAAAAACCAGTACTGCGTCATGGTTGGCTTTGGTCAGCAGCAAACCAGAGAAGTATTCGAAAACGCGATGAAAGCAGCTAAAGCTGAAATGAGCCCGACTTCTGAGCGTGCTATGTACGAAGAGTTCCGTGCTTATAAAGCTCAGCAGGAACTGGAAGAGTCTCTGCGCTAAGCACTGACAACCTCAGCAAGCATGACTTGAGGTTAGAAAAAACGGGCTTTATGGCCCGTTTTTTTCATTCCGCCCATAAGACCTTACCTTCCGATCTATTACGTTTCAGGCTCACTATGACCGCTTATCACCCGGATACCTGCCCCCTCTGTACTAACAGCAGCATCGAGCACTACGCTCAGGACAAAAAGCGTGATTACTGGCAGTGTCTGACCTGTAACCTGGTCTTTGTGGATAAATCACAGCAATTGAGTCATGAGGAAGAAAAGGCGGTTTATCAGCAGCATGAAAACAATCCCGATGATGCAGGTTATCGCAAATTTCTCAGCCGGATGTCTCAGCCAATGCTTGAACGCATCCCACCCCTCAGCCACGGATTAGATTTTGGTTGTGGCCCTGGTCCAACTCTGTCACTGATGTTTGAAGAAGCCGGACACAGCATGGCGATTTATGACCCCTACTTTGCCAATAATCCGGATGTACTGAGCCAGGAATACGACTTCATCACCAGCACCGAGGTCTTTGAACACCTTTCCTCACCGAAAGATGTTCTGGAGCAACTCCTGCCTATTCTGAAACCCGGCGGCTGGCTGGGGCTAATGACCAAACGGGTGATTGATCAGGCGGCATTCAAACGTTGGCACTATAAAAATGACCCGACCCATATCACCTTCTTCAGCGACCGCACTTTCCACTGGATCGCAGCACAATATGGCCTGACGCTGGCTCTTGTTGATCAGGATGTGGCTCTACTGCTGAAGCCAGTCTGAAAGCAGCCAATAATACCCACCTGAGGATCAGGCATAACCCACCTCTGGACTCAGAGGGGTCGTGCTGGCAACAAACACACCATTACCCCGTGCAACCTCTTTACCGCGCTCATCATAAACCACAGACTCGGCAATCAGCTGATTCTTACCCCGGTTAACCACTTTACCTTTTGCCGTTAAGTGACCTTTACTCACAGGGCGCAGAAAATAGGTGGTAAAGCTTGCCGTCACCATAAAGAAACGCCTTTCCATAGAGTTCGCCGCAAAATAAGCCGCATCATCCAACGCTTTAAACAGCACAGAGCCATGAACTGCGCCTGCGGCATGAAAGAAGCTTTCCTGTATCTGAAAACGGATCTCAGCCTCACCTTTACTGACACTGATGTCCGGTTGATAAAGATCGTTACAACGACCGGAAAGGTACATGTTTTCCAGTTTTTCAAAATGATCCTGAGTCACCTTCATACTCCCTTTCGACTTACGTTTTAAATACTCATCATATCAAAGTGTTAGCACACCGGAGCTGCCATTAAACCCGGCTTAACCGCTCTGAGCTGTCACCAAAACGACACGCCTGCGTCAGCGTTCTGTCATTTTATCCGCTTAATGTGGCCACAAAAGCGTCTATAAAGGATAGGTCTGTGGTTAATAGTGAGCATACCGTCAGAATTGAAACATCTGCCCCCGCTGATAAAGCGATCAGTATTGAGCGTATTGTCAGCGAGAACTTTCCGGCCATTTCACGCAGGCCTCCCCTGATCAAAAATGGCCTGTTTCGTTTTCTGCGCTGGCTTTCACGGGAGCATGAGATCAACCGTTTTATGCGTCAGCATCAGGATGCCAGTGCCCCGGAATTTGTCGACCACGTGCTCGACTATTTTGATTTCAGCTTGTCGATCAATGAGAACGAGCGAGAGAACATTCCCACCGAAGGCCGCGTGGTTATTGTGGCCAATCACCCCATCGGCACCCTGGATGGTTTAGCCTTACTGAAACTGGTCCGCAGTGTGCGTCCTGATGTCCGTATTGTCGCCAACGATATTCTGATGCAGTTTAGGCCTCTACAGCCTCTGCTACTGCCTGTGGATAACATGAGTCAGACCGGTTACAAAGAGAGCACTACCCGCATTGTAGACGCGCTGAAAAACGATGAAGCTGTCATTATCTTCCCCGCTGGCGAGGTTTCCCGGGCAGGTCCGGCCGGTATAAAGGACGCCCGCTGGCAAAGTGGTTTCCTGCATTTTGCCCGCAAGACCAATAGTCCGATTTTGCCGATTCACCTTGGCGGCCGAAACTCCTCCCTGTTTTACAGCCTCTCCACACTGGCGAAACCGATCGGCACACTGATGCTGATGCGTGAAATGTTTAAACAGCATCAGGTAACACTACCGGTCCGTATTGGTCAGTTGATTCCCCTGGCTCAGTTCGACATTAACGCTTTGTCTAACCGGGACAAAATCAAACTGCTGAAAAAACACGTCTATCGTCTGGCAAAAAACCGCAAGCCTCTGTTTCAAACCGAGAAGTGCATCGCACACCCGGAAGATCGCCGGATTCTTCGCCGCGAGCTGAAACAGTCACAAATGCTGGGCGAAACCAAGGATGGCAAACAGATCTATCTGTTCGATAGCTTTCGGGACTCCGCTGTGATGAAAGAGCTGGGGCGTCTTAGGGAGATCTCATTCCGTAAAGTGGGTGAGGGCAGTGGTGAGAAACGGGATCTGGACAAATACGATCACTATTACCGTCACATCATTCTCTGGGATGAGGAAGAACTGGAAATTGTCGGAGCATACCGAATCGCTGAAGCTAACCGCATCATCGAAAATGAAGGTCTTAAAGCCCTTTACTGCAGCAGCCTGTTCAGTCTGTCAGAAGGTCTGACACCCAAGCTTGAACAGGGTATTGAACTGGGTCGAAGTTTCGTACAGCCGAAATACTGGGGTAAACGTAGCCTGGACTACCTCTGGTTTGGTATCGGAGCCTACCTGCGCCACCACCCCAAAGTACGCTATATGTTCGGCCCGGTCAGTCTGAGCAACAGCTATCCACAGGCGGCAAAAGACCTGATTGTGCATTTTTACAGCCACTATTACAGCTCCGCTCATCCCTTAGCCAGAGCTAATGCGCCTTATATTCTCAACCCGAGTGAAAAGCAGCAGATGTACGAACTGTTTGCCGGTGACAACCTGCAGGAAGACTTTCTGATTCTGCGCGAGCAACTCGACCATCTGGGCGTTACCGTTCCAACACTTTATAAACAGTACACCGAGCTTTGCGAGCCCGGAGGCATTGAATTTCTCGACTTCAGTGTTGATGCTGACTTTGGCTACTGTATCGACGGCCTGATTCTGGTAGACATTGATAAAGTGAAAGCGCGTAAACGGGAACGCTATATCACCGCAGGCCTTGAGCGCAATCCAACGCCGCTAACAGCCTGACCACCTGAGATATAACCCTGCCTCAAAAACCGCACGGGCACTTACTGTGACCGTGCGGTGTTATTGCTTCGCACATGCACAAATTATCAGCCATAATATCCCTATAAAAATGATGTCATTAAAACGTCTCCCAGCTGTCAACGCTTTGGCATCTGGGGAGACTAAGCTCACTAACAGTTCTAAATATGGTTCTGCACAACCTGCGGAAAAAATGGAGTAAAAGAAATGTCGTTATCCCTGGAAGGTAAAAAAGGAATTGTTGTAGGTGTTGCCAATGAAAGCAGCATCGCCTACGGATGTGCAAAAGCGCTGCATGAGGCGGGCGCTGAAATTGCGATGACCTATCTGAATGAAAAGGCACGTTCCCATGTAGAACCCTTGGCTGAAGCCGTGAATGCCAGGATTTTTATGCCGTGCAACGTAGTGAAACAGGATGAACTGGAGCAGCTGTTTAAAGCCGCAGAGGAAGCCTGGGGACAGATCGATTTTGTTATCCACTCCATCGCCTGGTCACCAATTGATGAACTCCACGGGCGCGTGGTGGACTCAACGTCTGAAGGCTTCAGTAAAGCGATGGATATCTCTTGCCACTCTTTTGTGCGCATGGCCAAACTGGCTGAGCCGCTAATGAAAGAGGGCGGCTCCCTGATCACCATGAGTTACTACGGTGCTGAGAAAGTGGTCGATCACTACAACATGATGGGCCCGATCAAAGCGGCTCTGGAAAGCTCTGTACGTTATCTGGCAGCAGAGTTGGGCGAAAAGAACATCCGCGTTAACTGTGTGTCCCCTGGCCCTATGATGACCCGTGCCGCATCGGGTATTGATCACTTCGACAAACTGGTCGAAAGCGCTGAAAGTCACTCTCCACTGCGTCGACTGGGCACACCGGAAGAGGTTGGTAATATGGCAACCTTCCTGGTCAGCTCACTGTCGTCTGCAGTAACGGGCGGGCTGCATTATGTCGATGCCGGCCATCACATTATGGCGTAGGCAGTCACCTTACTTTGGCGACAAAAAACGCGGCTTAATGCCGCGTTTTTTTGTGGTATCCGGATTTATTATCGGAATCTGATAATGTCGCCATTTCGGCCTCAGTATTCATAGACCCGGTTGCCACCTTCTTTCTCGGCCCGAATCAACGCGCGTTCCGCCTCGCTGTGAAGCAGGTCATAACTCTTATGACCACCAAGCATGCTGCTGATCCCAAGGCTGATATCCAATGACTCGCCCAATTCCGTACTGATTTGCTGCTGCAGAGAAACCGCCAGACGCATTCCTTCAGAGGCATCAGTAAAACTGGACCAATAGGCAAAACCAGTGCCCGGCAGATAACTGGCCAAAACATCATTGGGCAGTATATGCCGGATCGTAACGGCAACCATAGCAACCTGATCAGACTCCAACCTCTTATCTAAGCCAACAAGGGCAAACGTATTGGGTGTATTACTATCCAGATGACGTAACTGATCGCAAACCCTCTGCTCAAATGCCTGAGGACTTAATAAACCGGTTGCCGGGTCCTGCTCAGCCATCTCTTTCAGTGATTCGTGAGCCTGCTCAAGAGCCTCTGCCTGATTGCAGATCTGGCTGACCATCTGGCGAACGCTAACAAGGGTCAGCTCATCACCATGATCTGACCGGGGAATCACCGCATCAGGTTGCATACGTTCAACGGCTGCCCGAAAACGTTCACTTTCCTGTCGAACCTGCTGTGCCATCTCTTCCAATGACGAGGCCAGCTGATTATAGGAATCAGAGACCTCAGCCACCTCTTTGCCACCTTCCAGAGATAAACGATGCTTCAGGTCACCATGCCCACCGGAAAGCTCCCGCATAGACCCGACCAACTTTCGAATCTGAATATTCACACTGTGAACAAAAAAGGTCACGATTACCCCTACGCTGATCATCACCAGGATCAGATTGATCAGGCTATCCAGCTGAAAATCATTCACTTCCTGTTTCAATGCGGCCAAATTCAGACCGCTACCCAAAGTCCAGCGCCAAGGCGCAAAATAGTCCGCATAGCTGGTCTTGGGCTGAAGGACACTTTTGTTATCCGGATCAGGCCACTGGTAGTCAACAAACCCTCCACCACCGGAAGCAACCTCATACAGATTACGCACCAAGGGGAGACCTGTAGGGTCCTGCATACCCAAAATATTAGTCCCCACCAACTCTTTTATGCCGTTACTGATGGCTATGCCTGATTCATCACCCATAAAGACATAGTTGCCTCCGTCATAACGAATCGCAGAAATAGCCTCCAGAGCCAAACGCTGGGCTTCTGCCTGCGTCAGCTCTCCGGATAGCTGGCGGTTGTGGTAGTGCTGCAGAATACTCTTAGCAATATCAACCACATGCTCCACATTGCCCTCATAGCAACTCTGGATAGCATTACGGGTATTGGTTATTTCAAGATAGGAATTCACCAGCATGCCACCAGCAAAGAGGGCAAGAATAAGCCAGACACGGGTAGAAATGGATGTACGCTTCATGCACTGAAATCTCCGTTACATCGTTCCAGTCCCTTTAAACGCGATAACAGTCTGTGAGTAATTAAAATTTGGCTCAAGATTAATGCATCTTTAACTTTATTCAAGTTGAAGCACATTTAATATCCCCACAAAGTGTACACTTTTGCCATTAACCTTAGTTGAGATCTGAGTATAGGGGTAAAAACTTTGCCGCATCAGAGCAGTAACTTTAAAATGTCCGCTCCGCTAAACCCAAGGAAATCTGATGGCTAAAAAACGTTACCCTGCAAGCTTCTGGCACCCACGCTACTGGCCAACCTGGGGGGGATTCTTTTTTATTTGGCTGGCCGCGTTTATGCCCTGGCCAGTGAAGCGCGGATTGGGTAGGGGACTGGGTTATATGCTGTGGGCTCTGGCAAAAAGCCGCCGACATATTACCGAGGTAAACATCGCACTCTGCTTTCCTGAGCTCAGCCCCGCAGAGCAAAAACAGCGGGTTAAGGATGTTTTTATTGCCAATGGTATCGGGTTACTTGAAACCGCTACTGCCTGGTTTCGGGATCCGGAATATCTTCGCCCAATCACCAGAATCAAAGGGGCAGAGCACCTTCAGGCCGCCCTTGATCAGGGTAAAGGAGCTATCATCATAGGAATCCACTTCAGCACGCTGGATCTGGCCGGTGCAATCAATAAACTCTGGTTTGATATCGATACCTTTTACCGCAAGCATGACAATCCTGTTTTCGAATGGATCATGACCCGATCCCGCAAACGCATTTACGGAGCAGCCATTGACCGGCATGACCTTAAAGGTGCTCTCAAACGCATCAAGAGTGGTCGTGCAATCTGGTACTCGCCCGATCAGGATTTTGGCCGCAAAGTCAGTGTTTTTGCCCCTTTTTTTGGCATACAGGCCGCCTCCATCAAAATGACAGCCCGACTCGCTAAAATGACAGGTTGTGCTGCCGTTCCTCTGGCTGTCCGTCGCCTGAAAGACAATAGTTATGAACTGGAGTATTTTCCAGCGCTGGACAATTTCCCTTCCGGTGACGATGTTAAAGATGCAGGCAGGATCAACAGCATTATCGAGGGAATCATCCGCCAACATCCGGAGCAATATATGTGGATGCACCGTCGCTTCAAGACACGACCAGAAGGTGAGAAAGGTTTTTACTGACCTTCGTTATCTCTTACTGGCTGAGGTATCATAGGCAGATTCGGGTCAGGACAAACCGACTCATACTTTGCCCGTTATACTCTTTGCCCGTTACACTTTTCAGGGCCCAACGCTACTTATCAAGATTACTATCAGGAGCATTTTGCTGCTATGGCACAGTTTGTTTACACCATGAATCGTGTGGGAAAAGTTGTCCCACCGAAGCGTGAGATTCTGAAAGATATCTCACTATCCTTCTTCCCCGGTGCAAAAATCGGTGTGCTCGGTCTGAACGGTGCGGGTAAATCCACCCTGCTGCGTATCATGGCAGGCGTCGATACCGAATATAATGGCGAGGCTCGTGCACAGCCTGGTATCAACGTGGGCTACCTGCCACAGGAGCCTGAGCTGGATAACAGCAAAAACGTACGCGAAGTGGTTGAAGAAGCGCTGTCCGAAATCAAAGACGCCCAGGCTAAACTGGACCAGGTCTACGCAGCTTACGCTGAACCTGACGCCGATTTTGACAAGCTGGCCGCGGAACAGGCCCGCCTGGAAAACATTATCGAAGCATCAGACGCACACAACCTTGAACGCAAGCTGGAAGTGGCAGCTGAAGCGCTACGCCTGCCAGATTGGGATGCCAAGGTAGAGCATCTGTCTGGTGGTGAGCGTCGTCGTGTCGCCCTGTGTCGCCTACTGCTGTCTAACCCGGACATGCTGCTGCTGGACGAACCAACCAACCACCTGGATGCAGAATCTGTAGCTTGGCTGGAGCGCTTCCTGCATGAATACGCAGGTACTGTTGTGGCGATTACCCACGACCGTTACTTCCTCGACAATGTAGCAGGCTGGATTCTGGAACTTGACCGTGGTCACGGCATTCCATGGGAAGGCAACTACTCCAGCTGGCTGGAGCAGAAAGAAGCCCGTCTGGAGCAGGAAGCCAAGCAGGAAGTTTCCCGTCAGAAATCGATGAAGTCAGAGCTGGAGTGGGTTCGCTCTAACGCCAAAGGCCGTCATGCCAAGAGCAAAGCCCGTCTGGCACGCTTCGAAGAGATGCAGTCTCAGGAATTCCAGAGCCGTAACGAAACCAACGAGATCTACATTCCGCCCGGACCTCGCCTGGGCGACAAGGTAGTTAATTTTGAAGGCGTTACCAAAGCCTTTGGTGACAAGCTGCTGATCGACAATCTGGACTTCAGCATCCCTCAGGGTGCTATCGTGGGTATCGTCGGTGGTAACGGCGCCGGTAAATCGACTCTGTTCAATGCGCTGACGAACGCGAGCGTCTATGTGGAGGATCAATTGTTTGCGACACTGGATCCAACGGTTCGCCGTCTCGATTTGCCTGAAGGTGAGCACGTCGTGCTCGCGGACACGGTTGGATTTATTCGTGATCTTCCGCATGAACTGATCGCGGCTTTCAGGTCGACGCTTCAGGAGGCACGGGA
>Ga0193962_1001030_pt1 | contig 12971 bp, 10 predicted proteins | sample FB_5_MG_FD_140335 | JGI IMG/M metagenome (GOLD analysis project Ga0193962, IMG submission 140335) | Microbial mat bacterial communities from the Broadkill River, Lewes, Delaware, United States - FB_5_MG | ecosystem: Environmental > Aquatic > Freshwater > River > Microbial mats | place: USA...
ACTCCTTGTACCCAGTTACTATATAAATCCACTAAGTTTTGACCAGGGATACTAATATCACCACACACATCATAAAATGTAAATCCTGGAGTTCCACCAAGCTGAGCTGGTGTCCAATGTCCAACATTTGAAGTACGATATTCACCAACACCTGTTTTTGTAAAAGTAGTTGTACGTGTACCTGTACTTACAAATGCACCACCTCTATAATACTCAAATGTTTCTGTATAATTACCATCTAAATTAGAATCACAAGCATAATTTAAAGTTACCGTTACTGGTTTACCACTTGCAACAACTTTATTGTCACCTGTAGTTGCAGTTGCTTTAAGAATTAAAATAGGGCTTGGACCAGCTAATGGTGCTACAATTCCATCTGTCAACATAACCACGTTTGCATAACCAAGAAAATCATTAGCTTTTAAAAGTGTTGTAGTTGGATTATCAATTCTGTAGTGAACACCTTCTATCGCTGTTGAACCTGCGGTTGCTTCGAAAGTTACAGTTACATCATTTGTTAAGTCCATTACTGTTGGTCCCTCGAGTTTCATTTTTAATGTAAAATCATATTCGCTACCATCAGCAATATTCGCTACATTTTCTCGAGCGTTTGTGAAGCCGGCTACATTATTTCCTTGATCATTTAGCTCTAGACCGGTTTCATCATCAAAGCAAGAAGTTAAAAACGACATGCTTATCATAAAAATTAATATATATTTTATTTTTTTCATAATATTCTATGTTTTAAAATTAATTTGCCCAAAAAACTTTAGCAGAAAATGCATCTGGTTGTGATGGTACATTAGCTCCATTCGAAGATAATTCACTTGCTGGATAGTATAAACGAACAGGTCTGTCACTTGATGTAGCTTGACTTGAAATAGGCAGCCCTGAAGGGTATCCAGTTCTATTGTAATCGAACCAAGATTGTTCAGCTGTTATACCATTCGTAGCAACCCATTTCTGAGTGATAATTGCTTCAAGTTTATTTGAAGAACTAGCCCAACTTACATTTGAAATATTTTGTCCATAGTATGATGATGCTCCAGAAGCTCCAAGATAGTCAAATGATGCTTGAATACCACTTTCATAAAAAGTTTGCGCATCACCAAGGCTTGTTTGAGCTAAAGCAGCCTCAGCTTGGTTGAAGTAGCTTTCAGCCAATGTGAAAATATTGGCACCCATGGTTTCACTTTTAATTATTCCAGGACCTAAGTTTGAAACATTTTCGGGAACAAAGGCGTCAACAACTGGTGTATCGTAATCTAATAACCCTTGTACAACACCTAAGTGACCAGATGATGGTCTTTCATAGATGTAATCGATTCTAACATCACCTGTGTTTGTTAAGTAATTTAAAACATAATCAGTAGCACAAGTAGCTTTACTAGTTAAGGTTAAAACATCAGATGCGTCTTCTGCATATAAATTCCATAAAGGATTTTGTTTTCCTTCATCTTTCGAGTAGCCTGGATTTACTAAAACATCGTCAGTGATAAATCCTGCGCTTTCTGCAAATGCTTCAGAAATAGCAGCAGTATTAGATCCACGAACTGCAATTCTTAATTTAATTGTATTTGCAAATTTAATCCATTCGTCCATTTCACCACCAAATATTGCATCATCCTCAGCAGGTACAATTGCATTAGTTGAATTTTTAATTAGGGCTATAGCTTCAGTTAATTGAGTAACTAAATCACTGTAGATAAAAGATGCTTCATCGTAAATAGGTGTAGCATTATCTTTTCTACCTAAAGCTTCACTATAAGGAACATCACCATAAAAATCAACTAAAAGTTGAAAGTGATAAGCCTTCATAATCATTCCAATAGCTTTATAATTATCATATTCTGCATCTAACATAGTTAGTAAATGGTACTGTTTTAATGCTTGTGTGTATGAATTCGAAAAAATTCCAGCATAAAACGATGAAGTTACATTGTATTTAAATTCATCTGGGTACCATGCAAATCCATCTGATTGACTCCAGTTGTACATTAGCATATTTCCAAGAGTATTTGCTCTTCTTCCTCCGCCATCAGTTCCTTGAATTAGGTTTGCTGTATATTTTTGAGCTACAGGCAACACTAAATCTGGAGTTACTGTGGTAGGGTTATTTGGATCGACATTTACATCCAAATAGTCCTCACAAGATGTTAATAGCATTATTGCTATTAGCACATTAATATATTTAAAAATATTTTTCATTTTGTTTTCTTTTTTAGAATTCTACATTCACATTAAATCCAAAGGATTTTGTAGGAGGAGATTGGAAATATCCACCAACACCAATAGCGTTACTATTACTATTATTAAATTCTGGATCAGAAAATCTATTTTCTTCAGGTAAACGAGTGAAAAGGTTTCTTCCAATTAAACCAAAACTTACTTTAGTTAGCATTGTTTTGCTTAAAAATTTCTCTGGTAATGAATAGTTAAGAGCAATTTCCCTTAGTTTTAACGCAGTTGCATCTTTAACATAGTTAGATTTAACATCGTTATAAGCATCTGTCCAGTAACTTTGACGACCACCTTGAACTTGGATATTTGTATTTTCAGTAAATACTCCAGGGCTTGTTTCAATAACTGAGTTTGGAATTACAAAGTCTTGTCTGTTAGCTGAAATACTAGCAATAGATCTTCCTGTAAATTCCATAGCATCTGAACCTTGCTCATAGTAAACGTGTCCAGTTCTGTAATCTACAGTTGCTGATAATGTAAATCCTTTGTAGTTAGCAACTGAATTTAATCCTAGGATATAATCTGGAGTAGTTTTTCCCATGTTTTGAAGTGTTTCTTCAGTAAGTGGAAGACCACTTGCTCCATCAACAACAATTCTACCTGCAGGATCTCTTTGGTAAACATTCGCTTTAATTTGAGGGAAAGCTTCACCAACAACAGCGTAAATACCGTATTGTCCTGTGGTAGTAACAGCAATTTCGTCAAGACCATCCTTAATTTCATTAACAACCGTTTCAGAATCAGAGTAATTAACGCTTAAATCCCAGCTGAAGTCATCAGTCTTAAGAACTGTACCACTAAGTGATAATTCAATTCCGTTACCTTCTAATTCTCCAATGTTTGTTAAGAAACTACCAGAAGCTGAAGCTACTGAAGGAGTAGTGAATGTAATTAAATCGGATGTTATTGTATTATAGTAAGATGCATCTAAAGATACTCTACCATTAAAAAATCCTAAATTTAAACCAAATTCATTTGTGTTAATTTTCTCTTTTGCGATATTAGCATCAACGGAAACATTTGATAATTCAAATCCATTTAAGCTGCCAAAAGGAAAACCAGCTCCTTGTCCATATGTTTCATTTATTCTGTATGGTGCTAAGTCATTATATACTGTAGAATTACTATATGTTAATTTAGCATAGCTTAAAACACTGTTGTTTTGAAGAGCTTCTATTGCATCTGTTAAAACAAAAGATAATCCAACTGAAGGATAAAAATAACTATTGTTGTCTGAAGCAAGAGTTGAAGTCCAGTCATTTCTTCCGGCTAAATTTAAAAATAGATAATTGTTATATCCAAAAGTTAAATCTGCGAAAAAACCAAAAGTTCTTTTTTCACTTCCATCAGCATTTGTTACCGGAGTTCCAGTACCGTTAGATATGTCATAAAAACCTGGGATACTTAGATTGTTTGCTCTAATATAGCTATTACGGAATTTAGATTGGTAAACATTTCCACCTAATACAGGTTTTAAAGTAAATGATTCTGCAAATTCAAATTCACCACTAAGGATAAAATCTCCTGTATATATTTCACTTTGAAATTCAGTGTCTTCTACAAAAGAAGAAACTGCACCTGCTGCAGACTGTAAATCTGGGTCATAAGTTTGTGCTGCTCTCCAGTTTTTACCATTCCCCCAGGCATTGTTAATACCAACACGAGCAGTAAAGTTTAAATACTCTTCAATATCCCATGATAAATTGAAATTACTTACAAAACGGCTTGTATTATCAACGTTTCTATTTGTGCCAATCGCCCAGTAAGGGTTTTGGTAATAAGCATTTTGGTAATTGTCTGCATACCCATAAGAAAGAGGGTTCTGCCAGTCACTATATGTTGAAAGTGGAATGTTGGCAGGAGTATTTAGAATAAACCAATATAATGGTCTATCTTGATCTCCAATGCTGCTTCCTACAACGTCAGTTTCATCTCTGAAAAAACTAGTATTAGAAGTCATAGTTACATTTCCAATTTTTTTACTAGCATTAACTCGAATAGTATTTCTTTTGTATTCATCGTCTTGTACAATACCACTAGATCTTTGATCACCAATAGAAACATAAAAAGAACTATTTTCATCACTTCCACTTAAGTATAAAGTATTGTTAAATGTATCACCAGTTCTAAAGAAGTCTAATAAGTTATTCTTTACTGGAGCGTAAGGAATGATTTGAGTAGCTAATCCGTAATCAGCTGGGAATGTAGGTCCAACTTGACGTAAAGTACCATCAAATCTTGGTCCCCAGTTTGTGTTTTCAACAGCATCATATGCTCCTTCCCATCCTGTTCCATATTCTGACTGGAATTCTGGCATATACGCAACTGTTTCTGCTGTATATGAAGTGTTGATTCCAATTTTTAATTTGTCACCAACTTTACCTTTTTTAGTAGTAACTAATAAGGCACCATTACCAGCATTAGAACCATATAGTGCCGCAGCTGTTGCTCCTTTAAGTACGCTAATTGTTTCTATGTCTAAAGGGTTTAAATCGTCAAAAGCTCCTTGTGTTGCTATTGAGCCATCAATAACGATTAAGGCGCTATTACTTCCACTTACAGAGCGTAAACCTCTTAAAATAATTTGAGAACTAGGATTAACTCCATTATCTTGAACATTAATTTGAAGACCAGCAACTTTTCCTGCTAGGGCAGATGCTGCTCTGGTAGGAGAAACCGTTGTTAAGGACTCATCAGAAACTTTTTGGGTTTGATAAGTAACCTCTCGTTTTTCTCTTTTAATACCAAGTGCTGTTACAACTACTTCTTCCAATGCTTGTGCATCTTCTTTCATCGTGACATTGATAGTATTAGAGGTTCCGACAGTTTTTTCAATTGTTTGCATTCCCATAAAAGAGAATTGTAAAACATCACCAATATTGGCTTTGATTGAATAATTACCATCAAAATCAGTTTGGGTACCAACGCTGGCACCTTTAAGTAGAACTGTTACTCCAGGTAATGGTCCGCTTGCATCGGATACATTCCCAGTAACAGTTTTTTCTTGTGCAAATGTAACTTGCATCATAAACGCTAGAAGTAGCGTCAAAAAACCATTAAACTTTGTTTTCATTATATAATTATTTGAATTAATTGGCTCAAAAATCTTAATTATTTGTTAATAATCCTAACTTTTTACTGTTAAAGTGTTAAAAGTTGTTAAAGTAGTTTGAGATTAATTGAATAAAATCGTTAAAAATATAGTGTTTAGTTTAATTGTGATTTTTGTTACATTCTTTAAATTTGAAGGGTTTTAATGTGAAAAATTTAAAAAACATGACTAAATCGTACGTGAATTTTTGAATTGTTTAATGAAAACGGTTTAAGTAGTTCGTTTCCAATAGTGTAGCTTAATTGAATTGTATTGCTGTTAATTGTAGATTGGTATCCTAGTCCAACTCCATATATTTTATTTGTAGCGTAGTCAAGATTGTTATATGTAATTCCAAAATCTGTTATGGTAAAGATATGGGTTTTAGGATTTATTTTATGTTGATATTCTAAATTGGTGATGGAGTATTTTGAAGTGAGAATACTTTGTTCGTTAAAGCCTCTAATTGACGATGTGCCTCCAATTCTATAGAGTTCGTTTATTAAAGGTATCTTTGTTAAAAGTATCTTATTTGAGTTTTTTATAAAAATTGAACCTTTTTGGTTAAGGTTAAAGTTGTAATGGGCTGATAAAGTTAATTGTTGTTGTGTAACAGAAATGTTGTTACTCTGTCTGTTTCCAAATTCAAATCCAAATTGAAATAGAAATTTAGAGTCTGATAAGGAATTGTTAAGAGTTAAAGATTTGCGGTTATAAGTGAATCCGTATAAGATTTTATTATAAGATTCAAATTCAGTTAAAGTTGTTGAAATTGAATTGATGTTGGAGTTTTCAGAATTAAAACTAGCCCCTATAAAGCTATTGTCTTTAATATGGTAGTTGAGGGATAATTGGAGTGATGTTGTGTTATATGTGGAATCTTGTTTTATGATTGAAAAATTACTTGAACTGCCAATTGGTGTGTTAAATAAAAAAGGAACTGATAATTTTAAATTTAATTTTTGAGAGTTCTGTCCGTCATTTCTCCAGTTAAAAGAAATGGACTCTCCTTTATTTAAGGTGTTATTTAAATTTAAATTTAAATTACCATTTAATTGAAGGTTTTTACTTCCTTTTTTGTTTGAAAACCCTATTATTCCGTCAAAATTATTTTTATTTTGTTTATTAAGATATAGATATAATGTAGTTGAGTCTTTGGTAAATAAAACTTCAGGTTCTTTAATTTGAGAGGTAAATGGTATTGCTTTTAATTTTGAGCTAATTGTTTTAAGTAAGTTAGAATTGAATGGTTTATTTACTTCTAAATTAAGATGATGTTTAATGAATTTTTTAGGAAACTGGTCGTAGCCTTTAATAATTACATTGTTAATTTTTCGTTTTTTTGAAATGCTTAGATAAAGTGTCGCGTTTAACTTGTTTTTGTTTAAAGAAATATTTGTTAGTTGACATGTTGTAAAGCTGTGTCCATTTTTTTCAAAGTAGGATGCTATTTTTAATAGTGTTGATTCTATTTCATTTGTGGGTATTTCAAAATATTTGGAGGTGGAGCGTAGTGAAATTTGATTTAAAAAACTTGTACTAATTTGAATTGTTGAATAATTAACGCGAATTGTATCTATTTTTTTGTTTAAAGTGAAGACTGTGTTGAAAGTGGAATCCTGAGTGGTTAAATTAAAAGTGTTGTTAAAAAAGCCTTTATGAATTAATTTGGTTGAAATTTTACCAATCTCTAACTCAATATCTTTTGTTGTAAGATGTTCTTTTTTGAAGGGTATAGAATTTAGTAGTTTAGAATTAAATTCTTCTTTTGAGCTAATTGTAAGTTTTTTGGATTGAGCCTGAGTGTTTTGCAATTGGCTCAGTGCAATAATAATGATTAAAATGTGAAGAGGAGTTGTTTTCACTAGAGTAATAATTTTTGGTGTAAATATACATTACATATGTTGTTCAAAATCATTTGATAAAATAAAATATAATCATATTTGATTAAGAAAAAAATATTTGTACATTTGCAAACTCTTTGAAAAGAGCTAATTAATTAAAAAGTAATAAATAACAAGATTTTAGTATGCCAACAATTTCGCAATTAGTACGAAAAGGAAGAATCAAAATAACTAAGAAGAGTAAATCGGCTGCTTTAAATTCATGTCCTCAAAGAAGAGGGGTATGTACTCGTGTTTATACTACAACACCGAAAAAACCAAACTCTGCAATGCGTAAAGTTGCAAGGGTAAGGTTAACAAATGGTAATGAAGTAAATGCATACATTCCTGGAGAAGGACATAATTTACAAGAGCACTCGATAGTATTAGTTAGAGGTGGGAGAGTTAAAGATTTACCAGGGGTTAGATATCACATTGTTCGTGGAGCATTAGATACTGCCGGTGTTGATGGAAGAACACAACGTCGCTCTAAGTATGGTACCAAAGCACCTAAAAAGTAATTTTAAAAACTTTAATGTAAAGACATGAGAAAAAGAGCAGCGAAAAAAAGAGTTCTTTTACCGGATCCAAAGTTTAACGACCAATTGGTAACACGTTTTGTGAATAACTTAATGTGGGATGGTAAGAAATCTGTAGCTTTTAAAGTATTTTATGATGCGTTAGACATTGTAGAACAGAAAAAACAAGACGAAGAAAAATCATCATTAGAAATCTGGAAAGATGCGTTAAGTAACGTAATGCCACAAGTTGAGGTTCGTAGCCGTAGAGTTGGTGGAGCAACATTCCAAATTCCATCGCAAATTAGACCTGACCGTAAGGTGTCAATTGCAATCAAGTGGTTGATTCAGTATTCTAGAAAAAGAAATGAAAAATCAATGGCTCAGCGTTTAGCTGCTGAAGTATTAGCTGCTGCAAAAGAAGAAGGTGCTGCAGTTAAGAAAAGAGTTGATGTTCATAAAATGGCAGATGCTAATAAAGCATTCTCTCACCTTAGATTTTAATAAATAGAAGATGGCAAGAGATTTAAAATATACAAGAAATATAGGAATTGCAGCTCATATTGATGCAGGTAAAACTACATGTACAGAGCGTATCCTTTATTATACAGGAGTTTCTCATAAAATAGGGGAAGTACATGATGGTGCTGCTACTATGGACTGGATGGAGCAAGAGCAAGAAAGAGGTATTACAATTACTTCTGCAGCTACAACTTGTGAATGGCAGTTTCCAACTGAGAATGGAAAGCCAACAGCTGACGCTAAGGGATATCATTTTAATATAATTGATACTCCAGGTCACGTTGATTTTACGGTTGAAGTAAACCGTTCATTACGTGTGTTAGATGGTTTGGTTTTCTTATTTAGTGCTGTTGATGGTGTTGAGCCTCAATCTGAAACTAACTGGAGATTAGCAGATAACTATAAAGTGCCAAGAATTGGTTTCGTTAATAAAATGGACCGTCAAGGTGCTAACTTTTTAGGTGTTTGTCAACAAGTTAAAGAAATGTTAGGTTCTAATGCAGTGCCTATCGTTATGAATATTGGTGATGAAGATGAGTTTAAAGGGGTAGTTGACTTAGTTAAGAATCGTGCAATTGTTTGGCATGATCAAACTCAAGGATCTACTTTTGATATTATTGATATTCCAGAAGAATTAAAAGAAGAAGCTCATGAATTACGTGGTAAACTTATTGAAGAAGTTGCTGCTTATGATGAAAATCTTTTAGAAAAATATATGGAAGATGAAGATTCTATTACTGAAGATGAAGTGCATGCTGCTCTTCGTGCTGCTGTAATGGATATGTCAATCATTCCTATGGTTTGTGGTTCAGCTTTTAAAAATAAAGGTGTACAGTTTTTATTAGATGCTGTTTGTAGATATTTACCTTCGCCAATAGATAAAGAAGGTGTAATTGGAACAGACCCAAAAACTGAAGAACAAATACTTCGTAAACCAGATGTAAAGGAACCTTTCGCTGCTTTAGCGTTTAAAATTGCAACAGATCCATTTGTTGGTCGTTTGGCATTCTTTAGGGCGTATTCTGGTCGTTTAGATGCTGGTTCTTATATTTTGAATACTCGTTCAGGTAAAAAAGAACGTATTTCAAGAATTTACCAAATGCACTCTAATAAACAAAATGCTATTGAGTATATAGAGGCTGGTGATATTGGTGCAGGTGTTGGTTTTAAAGATATTAGAACTGGAGATACGATGTGTGATGAAAAGCATCCAATCGTATTGGAATCTATGGATTTTCCAGATCCAGTAATTGGTATTGCTGTTGAGCCTAAAACAAAAGCAGATGTTGATAAGTTAGGTTTAGCTTTAGGTAAATTATCTGAAGAAGATCCAACTTTTACTGCTAAAACTGATGAAGCGTCTGGTCAAACAATTATTTCTGGAATGGGTGAATTACACCTAGAAATTATTGTTGATCGTTTAAAACGTGAATTTAAAGTTGAAGTGAACGAAGGTCAGCCACAGGTAGAGTACAAAGAGGCATTTACAGCAAAAGCTGATCACCGTGAAGTTTATAAAAAACAATCTGGGGGTCGTGGTAAATTTGCTGATATTAAATTTATTATTGAACCTGCTGACGAAGGTGAAACTGGATTGACATTCATTAATGAAATTAAAGGAGGTAACGTTCCTAAAGAATTTGTTCCTTCTGTAGAGAAAGGTTTCAAAGCAGCCATGAAGAATGGTCCTTTGGCAGGTTATGAAATGGATAGTTTAAAAGTTACTTTATATGATGGTTCTTTTCACGCAGTGGATTCAGATCAACTATCATTTGAATTAGCTGCAAAGATGGGTTATAAAGCTGCTGCTAAAGCTGCTAAAGCTGTAATTCTTGAGCCTATTATGAAAATTGACGTTGTAACACCTGAAGAAAATATGGGTGATATAGTTGGAGATTTAAATAGAAGAAGAGGACAAGTTAATGCTATGGATGATAGAGCTGGAGCAAAAGTTGTTAAAGCAAATGTTCCATTATCTGAAATGTTTGGGTATGTTACAACATTAAGAACATTATCATCAGGTAGAGCTTCATCTTCTATGGAATTTTCACATTACGAACAATGTCCACAGAGTATTGCAGAAGAAGTAATCGAAAAAGCAAAGGGTTAATCTCTAAATTATAAACGATGAGTCAAAAAATTAGAATAAAATTAAAATCGTACGATTACAATTTAGTAGATAAATCTGCTGAAAAAATCGTAAAAACGGTTAAAAATACGGGAGCAGTTGTAAACGGACCAATTCCATTACCAACTCATAAAAAGATTTTTACAGTATTACGTTCACCGCACGTAAACAAAAAATCTAGAGAACAATTCCAATTAAGTTCTTACAAAAGATTATTAGACATCTATAGTTCATCATCAAAAACTATTGATGCTTTAATGAAGTTAGAATTACCTAGTGGAGTTGAGGTAGAAATTAAAGTTTAATTACTTTAATGTTGAAGGGAAACTTTCAATAACATGTCCGGAGCGATTGACGAAGGAAAAACGAAAAATACATTCAGGGCTGAAGTATTTTGGCCCTGTTTTTTTGAATATAAATAAATAATAATAATTAATAATTAATAATATGTCTGGGTTAATAGGAAGAAAAATCGGAATGACCAGCTTATTCGACGAAAACGGGAAGAACATTCCTTGTACAGTAATCGAAGCAGGTCCATGCGTAGTTACCCAAGTCAGAACTGAAGAAGTTGATGGGTATAATGCCCTACAACTTGGTTTCGATGACAAAAAGGCAAAAAGCTCTAATAAAGCTTTAGATGGTCACTTTAAAAAAGCTGGAACCACTGCCAAAAGAAAAGTTATCGAGTTTCAAGATTTTGATGAGGAGTACAATTTAGGAGATCAACTAACAGTAGAACTTTTCAATGAAGGAGAATTTGTTGATGTATCAGCAACTTCAAAAGGTAAAGGTTTTCAAGGTGTTGTAAAACGTCATGGTTTTGCAGGTGTTGGTCAAGCAACTCACGGTCAACATAACCGTTTAAGAGCGCCAGGATCAATTGGTGCAGCATCTTATCCAGCTAGAGTATTCAAAGGAATGCGTATGGCAGGTAGAATGGGAGGAAAAAAAGTTACAGTTCAAAATTTAAGAGTTTTAAAAGTAGTTACTGAAAAGAACTTACTTGTGGTTAAGGGAGCAGTTCCTGGTCATAAAAACGCTTATGTAATCATTCAGAAATAATGAAAGTAGCAGTTTTAGACATTAATGGAAAAGAAACAGGAAGATCAGTTGAGCTTTCTGATTCTGTATTTGGAATTGAGCCAAACAATCATGCGGTATATTTAGATGTAAAGCAATTTTTGGCCAACAAGAGACAAGGAACTAGTAAAGCTAAAGAAAGAGCTGAAATTTCTGGAAGTACTAGAAAAATTAAGAAACAAAAAGGTACTGGTACCGCACGTGCAGGTAGTATTAAATCTCCTGTTTTTAGAGGTGGGGGTAGAATTTTTGGACCAAGACCACAAGATCATTCTTTTAAATTAAATAAAAATTTAAAAAGATTGGCTCGTAGATCGGCTCTTAGTATTCAAGCAAAAGGCAACAATATTGTAGTAGTTGAGGATTTCAATTTTGAAGCTCCAAAAACTAAATATTTTACGGCTGTGCTTGAAGCGTTTGAGATCGAAAACAAAAAATCTTTATTTGTGTTTGCTGAACCAAATAAAAATGTATATTTGTCATCGCGCAATTTAAAACGTGCTAAAACCGTAACTAACACTGGTTTAAGTACTTACGAATTATTGAACGCGAACAAAGTAGTTCTTCTAGAGAGTTCTTTAGAGGGAATTGAGTCTAACTTAAGTAAATAGGTATCAGAGTAATGAGTATTTTAATTAAACCTATTATAACGGAAAAAGCAACAAATGATAGCGAGTTATATAACCGTTATGCTTTTGTTGTGAATAAAAGAGCTAACAAACTTGAAATTAAAAACGCTGTAGCAAAAGCATATGGCGTTGAAATTGAAAGTGTTAGAACTATGAATTATCCAGTTCAACGCAATACTAAATACACTAAGAGTGGTATGGTACACGCAATGAAAGGAGCTTATAAAAAAGCCGTAGTTCAGTTAGCTGAAGGAGAAAGTATTGATTTTTATAGCAATATCTAAGAAAAGGTAAAAATGTCAGTTAGAAAATTAAAACCAATAACACCAGGTCAGCGTTTTAGAGTAGTAAATGGGTTCGACACCATCACTACTGATAAGCCGGAGAAAAGTTTACTTTCTTCGAAAAAAAGATCTGGAGGTCGAAACAACAGTGGAAAAATGACAATGCGTCACTTAGGTGGTGGTCATAAAAAGAAATACCGTAATATCGATTTTAAAAGAGATAAAGCGGGTATTCCTGCAACGGTTAAATCAATTGAATACGATCCAAATCGTACAGCATTTATCGCTTTACTATCTTATGTAGATGGTGAGAAGCGATATATTATTGCTCAAAATGGTTTAAAAGTTGGTCAAAAAGTTATTTCTGGTGAAGGAGCTACTCCTGATGTTGGAAATACAATGTTGTTAAGTCAAATTCCATTAGGAACAACTATCTCTTGTATTGAGTTGCATCCAGGTCAAGGAGCTGTTTTAGCTCGTAGTGCTGGGTCTTTCGCTCAGTTAATGGCAAGAGAAGGAAAATATGCTACTATTAAATTGCCTTCAGGTGAAACAAGATTAATTCTTCTTACTTGTAGTGCAACAATAGGTG
>Ga0193962_1001031_pt1 | contig 12957 bp, 13 predicted proteins | sample FB_5_MG_FD_140335 | JGI IMG/M metagenome (GOLD analysis project Ga0193962, IMG submission 140335) | Microbial mat bacterial communities from the Broadkill River, Lewes, Delaware, United States - FB_5_MG | ecosystem: Environmental > Aquatic > Freshwater > River > Microbial mats | place: USA...
GAAGAAGGTACTCGTGCGTATTTGGACTCGTTAAATAAATAGTGCTCTTTAGTTGTTAGTACTATTTATTCTGAAAAACTAGTCTATAAAAACACTCTTTCCAGATAATGAATTGAGTGTTTTTTTATTTCAAAAATATTATTTTATGATATTAGCTAGCACTAAATATAATATCCCCATAATACGACTCAGCTTCTTTTCCACTGTTATCGGTGTCGGTCATAATCGCAATAACATCTATCACTCCATAAGCATCTCGATTAGCGTCTGCACTGCCTTTATCGCCGAATACTTGAATCAAGTCCTTATACACATTGCGCTGTTCGTCATACCACTTGCCCGTTTTGGAATCCTTACCTCTAATGGACATCATTTTCACATTAGAACCTGCAAAAGGATTATCCCAGACTAAGTCTTTCTCTTGATTACTCGACCAGACATAATTTAATGACAAGGTTTTCCAAAACATAAAGCCGCCGTCTATCACAACATATAAGCGCATTACAAAATCATCACCTTTTTTACTGCGCTCATCCAATGGGAATAATGTTTTTTCTATAAGCCAACTCCAGCTTACATAAGGCGTTTCAGAAAGATCTATTTTCTTTTTTAGAACCAAGCCAGACGCAGTAGCGTTACTGACTGCTTTTAATGCGGGACGATCACGATACACTTTTAGAGTGTATAAGGATTCTCCTGAAAATATCTTTGGCTCCCATAACTTAATTCCATTTTTATCTAAGGAAGTTAGGTTGATATCAGCAACTACATTCACACAAATACCGAAGCTAAAAATAATAATAATCCAACGAAACATGAAACCTCATACTTAATAGTGGAAAGTTCAAGAATACACCCTACATCATGTGGAATGATATAGGGTGTATGTTTATGCTGCCTGCAATACAGCCTGGTTCGCTTGCTGTTTAATTTCTGAGGCTAAATCGTTTGGCAACTCAAGAGCCTTCGCTAATTGTTGAAGATACCTTTTTTCTGCTTCGTTATCTTCATCTATCGCAAAGCAAGAAATCAAATACACCTCTGTTTTCTGTTCCAGATTATGTGTTTCTAATACCAAATCTTGAATCGTAATAGGAGACCGTAATAAATCCATCATCATGTGTTTGAATTCACCCGATGATGGCATTCCATCTACCGTATCAAATATTCGATTCTGCTCAACATTGTCGATATGCCCATCCGCTTTAGCAGCGGCAATCATGGCTTTTATTAAGGTTAGTTGAAACTGAGTATTATCATCTACTTCAGCTTCAAAAGAGGAGGTGCTTGCCGCTATTTGGCCTCCCTCATATCCTCCAGTAGGTTGAGAAACTGATTGAGATATTCCAGGCGATGAGTTTTGCCAGTTTTTGAACGCCTTAAATGCAAGCCCTCCAACTAAAGCCGCACCGCCAACTTTTGCCGCTGACCCAGCAAAACTTCTCGCTTTTTTATTACTCATTAATAGTGCTGCAATACCACCGATAGCGGCCCCTGTTCCTAAGCCACCAAATTTTTCAGTAACATTTCCAGCAACGGTTTTTAAATTTACAGCTGAGCTTGTATCTGCATTCTGCTGAGAGTCTTGCCCACCTAAAAACTGATTTAATAAGTTTTGTATGTTCATGATGCAGCTCCTAGATTAAATCATTCATTAAAACCCTAAATTTAAGCCATTTTCTTCAAAGTCTTCTGCTAAATAACGATCACGTTTATGTTGTTGATAATCTTGTACTGCATGCTTAATGCGCTTTGCTTTATTTCGTAATCGAGTAATACGCTTATTCGCCGTTAGGCTTGCTCGGTTTGCGGCTCTATCGATTGCGGTATACAAGTGTGACTGTGTATCTTCAATGACCACGTCGCCTTGGCCTTTTATCTTTAATAACATCTGGCAGCGCTTATCTTCTCCGCCTTTTGGTCCGTTAATATCTGACAGTGTCACATCAACTCGTGTCACATGCTCAACCTGCGAGCCTAATGCAAATTTCAGACGGCGCTTTATGTATCTATTTAGCGCTTTGGTAAGGGTGAAGCGTCTTGCATTTATTTGAACCTTCATTTTTCTCTCCAAAATCCTAAGGATTAATATGAGTTAGGTCTTTATCCTATGATGCAAGATATGTAAGATATATTCGTATTATTAAGGAAAATTATAAGTTTTTTACGAAGTATTAAAATATGATTAATTTCAAACACTTACACTATTTCTGGGTTGTCGCGAAACAGGGCGGCATCATGCGAGCGAGCGAAAACTTGCATATCACACCACAAACCATCAGTGGACAGATTCGGTTATTAGAAGAACAATTAGGTAAGCCGTTGTTTGAAAAGGTAGGGCGTAATTTAGAAATTACAGACACTGGGCGTATGGCCCTGAGTTACGCAGACGACATATTCTCCCTTGGCTATGAACTCGAAGAGACTATTAAAAATACCGCTAAAGATCGCTCACAGGTTTTAAAAGTGGGAATTGCTGATGTTATCCCCAAATCCATTGCTTATCGCCTTTTAGAACCCGCACTGAGCCTTGAAGAACCTGTTCGGTTTGTTTGCAAAGAAAACAGTCTAGACGCCTTACTCGGTGAGCTTGCACTGCATAAGCTTGATATTGTTATTGCTGACGGTCCGATCCCGCAACGACTTGGGGTAAAAGGTTACAGCCATCCTTTAGGTGAATGCGGCCTTACTTTTCTTGCCGCACCTAAGCTAGCTGAGACGCTTGCAAAAGACTTTCCGAACAACCTAACGGGCGCTCCATTTTTATTGCCAAGTGAACTTTCATTTGTTCAGCCTCAGCTCTTGCATTGGCTTGACCGACAACACATATTACCTAAGATTGTGGGCGAGTTTGACGACAGTGCTTTAATGAAAGCATTCGGGCAAGCCGGTGTCGGTATTTTTGTTGTGCCAAGTGCTATTGCAGAGGAAGTAGCCGCTCAATATAAGGTCAATATTTTGGGTAAAACAGATGAGATACGAGAGCAATTTTTTGCAATTACTGCTCAGCGCCGTTTAACCAACCCAGCACTGGTGGCAATTAACGAGACCGCTAGAGATTGGCTAAACTAAACGGTCTCGACATTCATGATCCTTAATAGAAAAAATTAAAGCCTACTGCATTTTTGCTTTAATTTTTTCTAACGCACTGCGCATATTATTACTTGAAGATTCTGAGGCGACTTTTGACAACTCATAGTCATTCCCAGTTTCCGCTTTTTTTATGATGAATACGTCATCACTGCCTTCAATCATAACTTTACCAGAACCACCCGCTTTTAATACTTTATCGAGTTCAATTTGAGTATCGGGCTCTAGTGGAATCATGGTGCTTTTTGAATCTTTCATTTTATGTTCCTATATATCGAGATGAGTGATGGTACTTAATCAGATTAAGGTGTTATCTGTACTTAGGATTTCTATTCTAATATCCAAGTTAATTCTTAGCAATCTATAGGAATTTTTACGATTAATGGTGGAAAAATAAACTCCAAAATCAAAACTATGATTCTAGAGTCTATTCATTATTTAATTCGCTGAGAGTAGCTAAGCTAGCTTTGAACTGTATATCTAAAATTAATAGTTAAAGCTTAACAATTAACTTTCCTTTATTGGCTCCGGTAAAGAACAAATTTAAACCCTCAATCGCTGACTCCAAGCCTTCTAGTACATGTGAACGGTGCTTAATTTTACCTGACATAACATAAGGCGTTAGTTTGCCAATTAACTCAGGCACTTGCCCGTAATGATCTGGCATAGTGAAGCCTTGAATGGTTAAACGGCGCTTTAACACACTAACCCAGCTAGGTCCTGGAGATGGTATTTCTTTAGAATAGTCAGCAATCAAGCCACACACCATAACTCGACCGTGTGCATTCATTCGATCAACAATCAGACTTTGAATAGGGCCAGCAGTATTTTCAAAAAACATATCGATGCCGTTAGGCGCTGCTTTAGCAAGCTGATCATCTAAATCATCTGACTTATAATTAATCGCTGCATCAAAGCCCAGAGTATTAACAATCCAATCTGCTTTCTCATCGGTACCTACAACACCAATAACACGCAAGCCATCTGCTTTAGCTAACTGACCAACAATAGAACCAACCGAGCCTGCGGCACCAGTAACAATAATAGTTTCGCCTTTTTTCGGTTTCCCTACATTAAAGTAGCCTTGCGATGCAGTAATTCCGGGTAATGCGAAAATTGATAAAATCGCCTCATCTGGTAGTGGTGCTTCAACCTTATTTAATCCTTGGCCATCAGATAAAAAGTATTGCTGCCAGCCCATCATACCCATTACTCGGTCACCCACTTTAAACTTCGGATGATTACTTTCTACAACTTCACCTATACCAGAACTGCGCATTACCGAACCCAATTCAACAGGGGGAATGTAGCTGTTGGTATCAGGACTCATCCAGCCAAACATTGCAGGGTCAAGAGACATATGATTTTGCTTAACTAAAAGCTGGCCTTCCCCAGCGGTAGGTATTTCTTTTTCAACAATTTCAAAGAGCTCTTTGGTAATCGGGCCGCCCGATGGACGTTTAACAAGATTGATCGCAGTAAAAGTTGTCATCGTTTTTTCCATTGTCTATTTAGATTCAGCTAAGATATTTTCAGCGTACTATAGCTTTGTTCGAGAGTGACATTTATTTTGATAGCTGAATAGAGCCTAAATCGCCATTTTTAATTGTTAAATTGCCCCAAGTTATTAACGATCGGATTCGTTCAACAAAACGTATATGCTGTGAATTAACTAAACCAACAGGATGGATCAATGAAACAGATACTAATCGCATTAGCTGCGCTGTCTTTAGCTGCTTGTAGTTCAAAACCCCCTCTGACTCTTCAAGTGTTTGAGTGTGGAGAAGTTGAAGTTCGAGATATTTCTTTATTCTCTCCCGGTGTTGACGAGGGTGTGCAAAAAAATCTTGTTGGTAGCTGCTACTTAATTCAACATCCAAAAGGTAATATGATTTGGGACACTGGTATTACAGACGCTGTTGGTGAAGCAGGTGTCGAGGCATTTGGTGGTAAGCTAAAATTGACTGTTACCAACCCTCTATCAGACCAGTTAGCCGCCATCAATATTAAGCCTTCCGATATTCAGCTTATGGGAATTTCTCACTTTCATGGAGATCATACAGGTAACGCCAACTTATTCAGCACTGCACAGCTATTTATACAACAAGCAGAATATGATGCCGCATTTGGCCCAACTCCTGAAAATTTTGGGTTTAATGCAGTAAGTTACAATAAAATTGATAAAACAAAGATCATGGTATTAAACGGAGATTATGATGTATTTGGTGACGGTAGTGTGATTATCAAACCCGCTCCTGGTCACACACCAGGACATCAGATGCTGCTAGTTAATCTAGAGAAAGAGGGGCCTATCATGTTATCTGGCGATCTGTATCACTTTACAAAAAACCGTACACACAAGCGCGTACCTTCTTTCAATTTTGATAAAGAACAAACATTGGAAACGATGGACAGTATTGAGAGCTTTGTAAAAGAGACTGGAGCTCAGCTATGGATCCAGCATGATAAAGAACAAAATGAAGCCATCAAACATTCTCCATACAAGTATCAATAAATACAAAAAGCCCTATTCATTCATTTGAATAGGGCTTTGAGAGATTCTAGTTCGAGAGATTGTATTTCACGTATTTACGAATTGATATTAGCAACTCGTAAATACGTTTCTTGAAGCACTTGCACATCAATGCCAGCACGGTGAGCTTTCATGCCAAGTTCTTCTAAGACGGCTTCTTTGGTTGGGTGCCAAAATTCAACGTATTCAGGTTTTAATAGTTTATTGATTGTTTCTATTCGGAAACGCTGCACAATTCCAGCGCTGTCGAATAATCGGCCAATCCAAGAGCTATCAAAACTCCAAGCATCTGAATATAACGTCTGACCACGCAGCATTTCATTCAATTTAAGCGCGATGTCTTCAATACACATACCTTCAGCTTGCAGCTGTTCGCGGCTTATACCGTGTATTTGCTCAGCCTCGTCACTCCAATGCGTCCAATCATCTTCTGGTTTAATCAAAAATGAGTGTATTTCTCGATTTTCTAACGCAATGCCCACTTCAATAGGGTAACTGCCACGGCCAAACCCCGAGGCTTCTAAATCAATAATAGGAGGCGCTGTATTAACGTCTAATGCCATTCTTTTTATCTTTATATCTGTATATCTAAATTCAATTGCAGATGAAACTCGCAATTATGATGACGTCTAATAATCGATGTCTAGGGTACGCCAGTGACTAGCTTAGCCGTTATTATCATTGGTAACTATGACTGAGTCGTATTTTTTAATGCCTAATGCTAAATTTATCGCCTTTATTAGGACATAGATGTCACTTCTGGACATTAGCGCTATGATACATAGCACTATGACATAGGCGCAACGCGCATAACTTCTTCAACCGTGGTCAGTCCCGCCGCAACCTTTTGGGCTCCACTTAACTTTAAGCTATGCATGCCTTCTTTCATCGCTTGCTGCTTAATTTTGATATGGTCGGAGTCAGCATTGATTAGGTTACTGATATCATTACTAATAGGCAATACTTCATAAATCCCCATTCGACCAATAAACCCGGTATCACGACATTCTAAACAGCCTTTTGGGTGATAAATTTTTTCTGGCTTGGCAACTTTCCAAGGCGCAACAAGACCGTTCCAAGTTAGGTCGTCAATTGGCCCTTCTTGCTTGCAATGTGGGCACAAGATGCGCACCAAGCGCTGAGCCATGACGCCCAGCATAGTAGAACGAATCAGATAAGGCGGTAAACCCAATTCTAATAGTCGAGTAATCGCTGTCGGTGCATCGTTGGTATGCAGAGTCGATAATACTAAGTGGCCGGTTAAGGCTGATTGCACTGCCATTTCTGCTGTTTCTAAATCTCGAATTTCCCCAACCATTATGATGTCTGGGTCTTGTCGTAATAGCGCCCGAACACCGGTCGCAAAATCGAGATCAATACCATGGTTTACTTGCATTTGGTTGAAGGATGGTTCGATCATTTCAATCGGGTCTTCGATGGTTGAAACATTCACTTCAACCGTCGCTAATTCTTTAAGCGTTGAATACAAGGTCGTGGTTTTACCCGATCCTGTTGGCCCTGTCACAAAGATGATGCCATTATTCTGTGCTGTCATGGTTTGCCAGCGGCGATAATCCTCTTTGCTAAAACCTAGCTCGGCAAAATTACGCACAAGTACTGACGGATCGAATACTCGCATTACCAATTTTTCACCAAAGGCCGTCGGCAGCGTTGATAAACGCAATTCAATTTCTTCTCCCGCCGGGGTTTTGGTTTTTAAACGTGAATCTTGCGGTTTGCGTTTTTCCGCAATATTCATTCTTCCTAACGTTTTAATTCGGGCAATAACGGCTTGGGTAACTTGCGCAGGTAATTCATAGACCAGATGCAAAACGCCATCAATACGAAAACGCACATTACCAATTTCACGGCGTGGCTCAATGTGAATGTCACTTGCGCGTTGCTCAAAGGCATATTGTAAAAGCCAATCTACAACATTAACGATGTGCTCATCGTTGGCGTCCGGAGCCTTTGCTTTGCCCAGCTCTAACATGGACTCTAAATTTTGAATGCCACTGATGCCGTCGTGCTGTGAAGAGGCTCGATTAATCGAGTTAGCCAATTGATAGAATTCAACGCGATGACGTTCAATCTCGCTAGGCATGGCTAAAATACGCACAACATTACAGCGCGATACGTGCTCTAAGCCTTGCACCCACGAAGTAACATTAGGTTCACTGCAGGCAACGATAAGATTTTCTTTATCAACCTTAATTGCCAGTATTTTATGGCGCTCAGAAAAAGCATAAGACATGGCTGACGTCACGGCTGCGACATCAACTTCTAATGGATCAATGCGGCTATATTTGAGCCCTTCTTTCTCGGCAACCCACTCACAGATCGCTTCTTCATTGAGCTTTCCACTGGTTTTTTTATTGGTTAATTTTTGCTTACCGATAAAGGTGAATGGATGCATTTTGAGTTCAGTCTGGCTACGACGCGCAAATTGCGCCAGCTGATAGTTCTCATCATCCAAGATGCCGTCTTTTTTTAAATCATCCACTAGAACATTGAGTGCGATAGGACGATTTGCTAAAGAATTCATTTCACTAACTCCATTATGTAAGCCTTAACCCAAGCCTGTTTTCAGTTGTTCAACATGAGCACTAAGTGCCAGAATTTCCTGTGGATTCATTTTAAATACCGCAACATCACTGTTTAACTGGTAAAGCCAATGGCCACAAGCGAGGGTTATCTTGCCCCAAATAAATGAGACATTGATGTCTGCTTCAGCGGCTTGTTGTAGCTGTCGCTGTAAAAGCTGTGCAGCAGGCAGGCAATCAATACTGCTGAACAGAGTTAGCAAAACTTGCAGCTGAGTCAGTTGAGATTTAACCTTCGCTTTCTGCTCTGTTTGATTATCCCAAATAGCGATTTCTAAGCTGCGTTGCAAAGCCGACAACTGATACGAAAAATATGCTTTAAAAGTACTGATCAGATCTTGCTGCGGATCAAACACAGGGACTTGATCTTGCCAATCTTTTTTAATGCCTTGATACGTTTTCGAGCGCGCTAATAAATTATAGCCACGTTCCGCTTTGCTAATGTCACTCATTAGCACAGGACACTGCTGAGCCAAATTTTGCGCCACCGTAAACAGTATTTCGGCGTCACCACTTTTTAGTTCTAATTCTAATTCTAATAAATCGATGCACTGTTCTTCGGTAGAAACCGAGCCTTGATCTAAGACCATCTCAATAACCGTATCGCCTTGCTTGTATAACCACTGCTTACGCTGAAAATCTGTGGTAAAAAGCGCACCGATGGTCGTAAGATCTAATTCTGCAGATAAATGATCTTGAGCATGAGAATTTTTAATAATATCTAGGTCTAGCGCGACTTCAGAGAGCGGCCAATCCCATTCCATACGCTGATGCAGACCACCCGCACTGGTTCCCCGAGTTTTCAGGGTTTGAATAATCCTACCCTGGTCTTGTCCAACCACTTTTTGCTGGCGAATACGCAGCGCTGCACCACCTTGGCTTAAGGCCATGATTGGCGTATCAAAGTAGCGATTGAGTAACTGCAAAGTAGGTTCTGCAATATATTGCTTACTCGTTAGCACTTGTTCTAAAAGTGGTAACTCGCTCGGGTTAAGACGTAACTTTAATTCGATTTCTTGATTCATCAGGCGATAATAAGATGGATTACTGTGAGTTACCATCGAACAAAGCCGATATTCACAGAATACGTTATGCTTAAGGCAAATTTGTCTCTAAATTAAAACATTGCTCACGGAATTGAATAAGGTGTTTTTGTATGTCTCAACTGATTTCACGTTTTCAACAGCTCATTGCAGCACCCAGCATCAGCTCTGCTTTACCCGAATATGACAGCAGCAATAAAGCCGTTATTGATTTATTAGCCGAATGGTTAACGCCTTTGGGTTTTGATTGCGAAATCATGCCAGTACCCAAAGAGCGCATTGGTGAAGCCGATAAATTCAACCTCATTGCAACACTGGGCAGTGGCCCAGGCGGATTAGTACTTAGCGGCCATACTGATACCGTTCCTTGTAACCCTGAGCGCTGGCACAGCGATCCTTTTAAACTCACCGAACGTGATGGCAAACTTTATGGTTTAGGCACCTGTGATATGAAGGGCTTTTTTGCTCTCGCGATTGAAGCCATTGAAAATATTCTTAGCCAGTTAGGGAATCCTAAAACGCTTAAATTACAACAGCCGCTGATTATTCTTGCTACCGCCGATGAAGAAAGTTCAATGAGTGGGGCTCGTGCATTGGTTGATCAAGGTAAACCTAAAGGTCGCTATGCCATTATTGGCGAGCCTACAGGACTGAAACCCATTCGCATGCACAAAGGCATTATGATGGAAACGATTCGTCTCACGGGTAATGCTGGGCATTCATCCAACCCTAGTTTGGGAATTAATGCGATAGATGCGATGCATGATGTGATGACGGAATTAAAAGCGTATCGCACTCAGCTTGCCGAAGAAAATCATAATCAGGATTTTGAAATTGAAGTGCCTACGTTGAATTTTGGTTGCCTGCACGGTGGTGATAATCCCAATCGCATTTGCGGCAGCTGTGAATTAGCCTTTGATCTACGTGCATTGCCTAGTATGAGCAATGAACAACTGCGCCATGAAATGAGCGAGCGCATTAAACCGATTGCCAGCCGTCATAATGTTGAATTTGAATTAGAATCGCTGTTTCCTGGGGTGCCCTCTTTTGCGACGGATAAACATGCGGATTTAATTCAGCTGGCAGAAAAGCTAACCCACCATCAAGCTCATGCAGTAGCGTTTGCGACGGAAGCGCCCTTTATGCAGCAACTGGGAATGGAAACGGTGGTGCTTGGGCCAGGCTCTATTGATCAAGCCCACCAGCTGGATGAATTTCTCGACCTAGACCAAATAAAACCGACGGTCGCGTTATTATCGCAATTTATTGAAGCATTTTGCCTTAATAAAGTATGAGCAACTTAATGCTTAAGCTGGTTTGTGCTATGTTGCCTAAACTGAATGCATTGTAATAATGCTTCCTACACTTTCATATACTTGATAGATAAAAATGGATAATAGCCAATACGTAAAATGGTTTCGCCACTCTTCTCCTTACATTAATGCACACAGAGGTAAAACTTTTGTGCTGATGCTAGAAGGCGATGCGATTGTTGATGATAACTTTGCTCACATCATTCAAGACATTGCTTTGCTCAATAGTTTAGGAGTGCGCTTAGTCATTGTTCATGGTGCGCGTCCGCAAATTGACCAAGCGCTGAATGTATTGAACATCAAAAGTCAGTTCCACGGTGATTTACGAGTAACGGACCAAGCCGCGTTGAATGCCGTTCGAGCCGCGATTGGTATTGTGAAATCTGATATTGAAGCACGCTTGTCGTTTGGATTACCTAATACCCCCATGCACGGTGCACGTATTCGTGTGGTGAGTGGAAACTTTGTTACTGCTAAGCCAAAAGGGGTGATTGATGGTGTCGATTTTCAACATACTGGCGAAGTTCGCCGTATTGATCGTCAAGCCATTGGCCAGCAATTAGATCAAGGTAACATTGTTTTATTATCCAGCTGTGGCTATTCCCCAAGCGGCCAGATGTTTAACTTGGCCGCAGAAGATGTTGCGACTCAGACGGCCATTTCGCTCAATGCAGAAAAACTGATTCTAATGGGCGAAGATGGCGGCCTGCCTGCTACCCAAGGCCAGGTTGAAAGTGATAAAGGGGTTATTTCTCAAATCACCAGTGATGATTTATCGCATTTAATTGATAGCCTAAATGGCGAACATAAAATGCATGCACAAGCATCGTTAACCGCGGTGCAAGCTGGTATTAATAGAGCACACTTATTAAGTCATAAAATTGATGGTGCCCTACTGCAAGAGTTATTCACTCATGAAGGTGCTGGCACGTTAATTACTGGTGGTGATTATGAGCAGTTGCGCCAAGCCAATATTGAAGACGTAGGTGGTATTTTAGAGTTATTAACACCTCTCGAAGAGCAAGGCATTTTAGTTCGTCGCTCGCGTGAAGTGCTAGAAACTGAAATCAACCGCTTTAAAGTGATAGAACGTGACGGCATGATCATCGCTTGTGCTGCCCTCTATCCCTATTCTGCTGAGTTGGCGGAACTGGCTTGCGTCGCCGTCAGTAGCCAGTATCGTTCGGGTCAACGTGGGGATCGTTTATTAAATGCGATTAGCGCACAAGCAAAAGCCGAAAATAAAAACAAAATTTTTGTATTAACGACGCGTACCGCACATTGGTTTATGGAGAGAGACTTCAGCGAAGCCGACTTGTCTGCTCTTCCCAAAGAACGACAATCACTTTATAACTTCCAGCGAAACTCAAAGATATTCATCAAAGATCTCAACTCTTGATATGAATGTTTAGGTAATAATAAAAGCTCAGTAACAATTTATGGGCTTTTTCTTTTGTTTCCGCACTTTTTAGCCCTAATGTGCTTTCCATTAGCAGTAACTTCCTTTATAAATAGCGCCTCATACATATACGGAAGAATCACATGGAAAATGGATTATCCACAGAGCGCACTGGCTTTATCAATTTTACAGGTAAGTCAGGCGAATATTTCAAACTTTGGTTTGTAAATATGTTCTTAAGCATCGTCACACTGGGTATTTACAGCGCTTGGGCCAAAGTTCGTGATACTCAATATCTTTATGGTCATACGCAAGTCGACGGTCAAGGTTTCCGCTTTTTAGCAACGCCTATGCAAATTCTAAAAGGCCGAATTGTTGCGGTTATTGTTTTTATCATTTATGCGGTCTTAGGCCAAATCAATCCTATTTTTAATCTCGTTATGGCACTTGGCTTATTAATCGCTATGCCTTGGTTAATTATTCAGGGGATTAAGTTCACTATGCGCATGACAGCCTACCGCAATGTTCGCTTCTCATTTGAAGGCACCTATGGCGGCGTTATTGTGCATTTTCTGCTATTACCACTTCTTGGCGTAATTACTCTTTATCTTGCAATGCCTTGGGTTATGCAGCAGATTCAGCAATACATGAATAACAATACTACTTATGGTGGCAAGCACTTTGAGCAGAAGTCTTCCGCTAGCCAATACTATATTGCCATTCTAATTTCTTTAGGCATCTTCTTAATCGGTGGCCTATTAATTTCACTGATTTCAGGATTTTCTTTAGCAAATATGGTTGAACCATCTGCTAGTGCTTTCTTGCCTATGCTTGCTTTTATTGTATTATTTTTTATCTCTGCAGCTGTTTTCAGAGCGTTCATCTACAACCACTTAATGGCTACGCTTAGCATTGAAGATGTTGTTTCCTTCAGAGCAGAAATGAAGGCAATTCCTTTTGCTATCCTGATGCTGAC
>Ga0193962_1001034_pt1 | contig 12937 bp, 12 predicted proteins | sample FB_5_MG_FD_140335 | JGI IMG/M metagenome (GOLD analysis project Ga0193962, IMG submission 140335) | Microbial mat bacterial communities from the Broadkill River, Lewes, Delaware, United States - FB_5_MG | ecosystem: Environmental > Aquatic > Freshwater > River > Microbial mats | place: USA...
CAAAGATTGCATGCTCGTGAAAGACTGAGGTATGGTTCACAAATTGAGTATGGTGGAGAGAAGTATAAGAGCTTTATAAAGTTTATTGATTGGGCATCGATGTATGACACCGGTGATGAATCAATAAGAAGTAAAAAGTTACATGAGTCCTGGTTAAAAGGAATTAATTGCGATGTATTGAGGTTAGAAGGAAAGTTTGAATTAGAAAAGAAGATTCAGCATGTTATTACCAGGATAAAAAGATAATTTTAGGTACTCAATAGTCTTGTAAATGAATACAAGAACATGAGTATCTTTTTTATTTATTGTATATATTGAGTGGATGAAAACGGAAGTGGAAAGTTTCTTTTTTGAAAATCCTACGTTTTTGGTAGTTGTAAGATTTTAAGACGAAAATCAATGACATTATAAGAAGAAACAGAAAACTGAAAATCTAACACAATTGTAACAAACGTAAGATTTTCAGAACCATATATTTACAGAAATGGAGCGGGTCCTTCTGGGGGTTTCAAAAACGCTGCGGGTACACATGACCCCGGAAAAGTTCTAGCCACAGATTTTTTAAAATTGCCATTTCCGATTCCAGATATTGATATTATTATAAAATGCTGATACCATTATAAGGAATAAATGTATTAAAATATTGTGTGAAAACTGGGAGATAATAATGGGAAGATGTATATTTAATGAAAGAGAAGTAACTTGTAATGAGAATGGCCATTGCAATTTTTCTGAAGACCACAAGATGTTGAAATATCATATAAAAGGTTCAACCCTCATTGTAAAATTGAAGTTTAGTGAAAATCTTTATAAACCATCAATGAATTTAACTTATGTTTGGCTGGGAACGCTGTTAGAGATAATCAAATGTAGAAAAGTATTTAGTCAAAATTTTGATAGTATCATAATTGATATCAGTAAATCGAATTTTATTAAAGAAGCAAACTTATTGGAATTAGCAATGATTATAGATTATAGTATACGTAATCACTTACATACTAGTGTGGAATTGCCAGATGAAATTGAAATGAGCTATAAATTTTTACGGTTTTTATATAACACAGGATTTTTAAATTTTTTAGAATCTAGAAATATAGAAAATGATAAAGGCTTAAGTTGTGATAATTTAGAAATTGTTATTAAGCGTTTTGATATGGAATCAAACTATCGTACTACAATACTTCCTATAGATATTGTGAATTTAGAGGACGAATCTATAGAGAGGTTAGTTGAAAACTATCTAGATCAGATTGAATTAAAACTTAGGGATCAGATTGGGTCAACGGTAGAAATTAATGAGTACATGTTATACAAAGTGAAAAGATTTATTGAAGAGTTGTTAGACAATGTTTTGCAACATGCTTATGATGACTCACTCAAATTAGCTGGGATTTATATTAATTTTAGAAGTGGCGTAAATAAAATTATAGCCGCTCCCAAATATCAAACGAAAGAACTATTAAATGAAAAGTCATATGGAGTAATCGAAATATATATTTCTGATTTAGGAAAAGGTCTAATTAATACACTTAATGTGAAAAAATTATCAGAAGCGTTTAATAAAACTTTTAAAGATGGTATAAGAAGAAAAGGGTCACCTACAATTAGTCGTAAATCAATGAGTGGGCTAAAATTTATTTATACTTTGTTTAAGGATTCTGGAGATAGATTAACATTCCATAACTGGGATCAATATGGTACTTCAAGAATTCCAACCGATAATATGGTATCCTATATGGATGGTTCTAGTGGAAAATACTTTAGAAACAATGAAGAAATTAGTTATAAACATCATCCTTTTAAAGGTCTGACTATAGAAGGAGATATAACGTGGGGAAAATTTAGGAAGAATGAAATAGGTTTATTAAGGAAAAATTTTAAGAAGAGATCTGAAGACAAAATTATTAATGTAGTTCATAATGAAAAATACAATTATGATAATAAAGTTTATTATGTAGATATGGAGTACTCAAGTGAGTTATATAGACATGATTTATTAAGAAGTGTTAATTACGATATAATTAATAAAACTAATTTAGATAATTTGCTAAAAGCTAATAAAGGTAAGTCTATAAAGATCATGAAATTTGTAGAGAGCATAAAAACACAAGGATTTTTAAATTCAGAATCATCAATTGCTAAAATTGATCGTTTAGTTTTAAAACCAGGTAAGGGATTGAGAAAAAACAGAATAATTTCTCTGGTTGATAAAATCCCAGATTTATTTAATATCAATATTAAAACATTATACTTATGTGATTTATTTGAAGAGGATTTACTAGATTTTTATGTATCAATAGATAATATGAAAAAAATAGGTAATGTAGATGAAGTTGTTTTATCTACAAGGACAGGATATTGTTCATTATTTAAGTTGATATCTAATAATTATAAAGAAGATTATAAGGCAACAATGAATTACGTTAATGAAGGTAAATATGAAGCTTTACTCGATTTTTTAGAAACTAAGGATAGTTCTGTTGTGATGAACTATATCGAAAATGATCCTAAAAGATTTCTTCTAAGAGAGAAAGTTGAATGGAAAAATCATATAATTAATGGATATCTAAATTTTGATGAGTTGATGAATGTGATTCCATTATTTAAAATATTTAAGACAAAGGTAGAAAGATTAATTGGTAGATATGATAGAGAAAAAATAAAGTTTATACCAATTAACGAAAGTACAAAATATATTTGTGAGTTAGTGAATAGAAAGTATTGCAAAGAAAATGATCATGAAGAAATCATATATATTGGAAGTGTATTTCATTCAGGACGAAAGAATGTAAAGGATGATATTGAGAAACATCACACTTATTACTTCTATTGTCATCATGAAAGTGTGGAATATGAGAGTGAAAATGTAAAAATAGTAAGTGCTTGGCCCTTTGATGATAACGATATCGAATTGATTAGAAAAAAATCAGAAGTTATGTTTAGCAGAAAAGGTGAATCGAGGATAGTAATTCCTAAAAAATATTCGATAGAGGATAATAATACTGATGATACATTAGTGGAGTTACTAGGGAATGTCAACCCTATGTACTTAAGGGTGGGACATCATAATATAAAGAGTAAACATGAGTTTTTATATCTTGATTACTATAATATAATCAATGATTCAATTTCCAAAGAAAACGAAGTATACGAATTTTTAGTAGATGCTATGAAATGTAGTGATGATCAGATTATTGTTATTGAAAACTTAGCAGGATTCAGAAAACTATATGACTATGTTCTAGATGAAAAGAATATTATAGACAATGTAAGTCATTATAGATTTTTTAATATTGATGAGCCTTTTGAACATTTATTTGTTAACTTAATGAATTTTGATATTACAAAGATAAAAAAAATAAGATTTATTTTAAGCAGTATAGAATCATTTGAAACTCTAATAGAACTAAAAAAGATTGTTCAATCATTAGGTATTGATATTATTGATTTTATGGGAATTGCTGATAGGTGTGGCGTAACCAATAGCAATGATGTAGTTGATGCTAAAAGTCTATGGGAGTTACCTTTAGTTTCGGTAGGAGATTTGAACAAGTGTTATTTATGCAATAATATATCTAAATTGAAGTTGTTAAAAACAAATTTCGAATTTTGCGAAAAAAGAATTGAAGGAATTATTAGTAAATGGGCTGTTGATGGCTATAAATTAAATAAAGAATTTAAAGACTTATATAGAATTAGAAACAATGGTGAACAAACATTCACTGAGATACTAATTTTAACGAAGTTACTTAGTAAAGGAAGCTTGGAGAATGAGTTGTTTTACTTAAAGGAATACATTCTGAGATACCAATTAAGTGATGCTGCAGAGGTTATTTTATTGTGTGCAAAAAGAGTACTATATAATTCCTCATTAATTTATGGTGAAGATGACGAACTAAATGAGTTATTGCTGAATAAATTATGTACGTTTAAAAACGAAAATGTTTATACGGCGTTGATTGTAGTTCTTTTACTAAACATGGATAGCAATAAATTACTAAAAAAGGTTTCAGAATTAAAAATTACTTTGGGAACAAATTTAGACGTATTGGTATTAATAACATATCATTTGAATATTCTTAATGAAGTTCCAAAGGAACTTGATCGTTTTAAATTCCTAAAGTATAAGTTGCCGAAACTAAAATCTACGTATAGTAGATTGTTAAGAATGCTTGTTAATGTGAGAGGTAATTTTCACAATAAAGCTATCTACGATATGATGAATGACAGCTCTATTCGTATGATTAGAAATCGACTTATAAAAGATCTGAACTATAAATTAACAAATGATGAGTTTGCTACTTTTGAAAGAATTTATCAAGAAATTGAGAATGAACTTATTATTTTTTCTGCTCTCTATTTTGAAATCAAATCATTAGCGGGACACTTTCATGAAAAAAATTATAACGTTGTATCAGAATTTCTATCAATACATTACTCTGAAGATATCAAAAGAAAAATTAGTAAAAGGGAAAATAAATCAATACTGAAATATTTGAATGAGTATTATATTAAATTTGACACATATTATAAGGAACTTATTAATAGTTTGTATGGAATAATAGATAACGAGCATAAAAAATTAAGAGAAAGTTTAGAAGTTTTGATTGATGAAGCAATTAAAGAAGTTCAAAAAAATGACAGAGAGTTAGATATTGTCTTTAGATATAACTTTGATAAGGAAGAAATTGATTATGCTCGAGGAAACTATGTCTCATTTTTTTATTTTGACCGTAAGATACAAATTGAATTCAAATATTTGATAGAGAATGTCAGACATAATTGCGGGAAAATTTTTGCGGGTTCCAAGTCATTTGATGGTGTAGTTTCGGTAAAGGAAAATAATAAATACGTAATTCTTCAAATTTTTAATAAAACAGATAAAAGTATTTCTGATATAACAGTTGCTGAGGAGAATAATAAAAGATTTGAAAAAGAGTATTTAAATGAATTTGATATTATGATACAAAGGAAAAAACTGATTAATACGGATGTTCTTGTAACAGAGATGTTTATTCCTAAAAAGGAGGTCACATATAATGAGGAAAATTAAAGTTACGGTTATTGATGATGAAATAGATTTAGGAGAGCCAAGACGTGAGGTTTATGAATCGATTTTCAAAGATTTTAAGTTAGAATTACTAGGGGTTGAAGAGGAATTTAATGAATTTATTAAAAAAAGAACCAGCGCTACAGATGTAGTGATAATTGATGAAAACTTGAACTTCTGGAAAGAAAAACGTTTAGATGTAGTTTTGAGAGAATTAGAAGAGAAATTGCATAATATACCTATTATAATGATAAGCAAAGATTATCCTTATAGTGGATACACACAAAATAGGCAGAGGACAAAGTATCATAACATAATAGATAAGTTCAACTATGGTGATTTTAAAACTAATCATGTGGATGAAAAATATAAAGATGAGATCTCTTGTCTCATTAGAACTAAATTATGTGAATATTATGGTTGGGTGGATAAGTTTATTAATGACGATAAATTTACGATTCTTCATATCTCAGATTTTCAATATGGAGATCCTAAAAGTAGTGAACATTCATATGCTGGTGAAAATATTCTAGCATCTTTTCTAATGGAAGAGGACACTATACCTGATGTAATTGTAGTTACGGGTGATGTAACATCTGAAGGCACTACAGCGGAGTATAAAGAATTTTACAGCAAGATTATCAGGTTAATGCAAGATTTGAGATTAGATCCGAAAGAAAATTTAGTAATAGTACCTGGGAATCATGACATTGACAGAAGGATGCTGAAATTAAATGATATAAGTATAGATATAAATAAGGAAGATAGTTATAGTGGATTTCTGTTTAAGAAATTTTGTGATGAAGCTTATAACTTAACAAATGAATTCAAATATTTAAAGTATGATAACAAATTAAACTTTCAAACTCAAAAGTTCTTATTAAGAAATATAAGGTTTCTTAATTTAAATAATGTAAGCAATGTGAGTGATACAAATCATAAGGATTATAGTTTTGATAAAAAAGCGATAGAAAACCTGATAAAAGAGGTCGCTAGAGACAGAAAAAACAATGAAATTATAATCGGAGTTGGTCATGCTCCAATAGCATTTTCTCAAGATTGTAGCAAAATTAATAATGAAAATGTGACTGATTATGAAAATGATATTCCCAATGAGTTTCTAAGACTAGCTCAAACTACAAAAATGAAAATATACTTAAGTGGGCATACTCATGCCACGAAGTTTATGGTTGCTGATAAAAACAAACTAAAATCGACACTCATAGAATCAACTGCTTCATCATATAGATTAGGGGAAGCAGTTTTGAATGGGGATAAAAAAAGAGGATTCAATATCATCGAAATTTCATATGATGAGGAGTATAACCCTATAGAAATTTCAGGAAATAGTTATGAGTTTAATAAAGGTGGAATCAGAAAAATGACTAAAGAAAGCCATAGCTTTAGAGAAAGTATTGCAAATGTTGATAATAAATAAGTAATTATATACAATATTCTAAGTTTATTGTAAAAGATTCTTGATTTAAGGAATGATTATTAAGATACAAAACTTCACCACTTGTTTTACTAAGTCAATTATATGTTTTAATCGTAAAATACGATATGCTATATTTTCTTGAAGATAGAATAGGAATAGATATTCTATATTGATTATAAAAAGAGGAGGTCCAATGTATTATTTTTTAAATATAGACAACGCCTTCGAAGTCTGAAAGTTATGACAAAGGGTTATTGTTTGAAAGACTTTGTAAGAATCTAGTGAATTACTACGGATACTAGGATATTGAGATGAGACAAAAGAATAACAATTTGGAATTTGATCTTACAGCAACTCACAAGTTAACTGATAAAATGCTTGCTGGTGAAGCTAAAGCATTGAGTAAAAAAATATCTGATTGAATTTTAGTTTTTTTGCAAAAATGGCAATACATTGGAAGAATGATAAAGGCACATTAGGAATTTTTATATCGGTCTCAGATTTAATTGATAATGCCTTGTATTCCTGCTATGTTTGTAATTGTCGTGTTGGTTGACGAGAAGTAATAATAAACTTTCGAGAATGAGTATTTCGCATATTGTTGAGCCACCCTTTGTTGCTTTAGAAAGTATATTTCTCACGTAAGTTTTAGTCAAGGGTAAACATAGCAATCCCTTGAATAAAACTTACATGAGAAGGTTATGATAGCTATGACAACAAGGGGCAATGTATGTTCAATAAACGTGGCCTTCTATTAACGGACATGTGACTATGATGCATAAGAATATTCAGAGAACGCTTTTAATAAGTGTTCTCCTTTTTTATGTATAAAAAACTTGTGTGGGAAAATTGTGGGACAAAGAAACATAAAAAGAACGAACCCTAGCAATTGCAAGAGTTCGTTCTATAATGGTGCCGAAGGCGGGAATCGAACCCGCACGCCCCGAAAGGCTCTGGATTTTGAATCCAGCGCGTCTGCCAGTTCCACCACTTCGGCATGGATACTGTCTTTCAACAAGATTAATATTAACATATAGAGTTAGTTATGGCAAGAGATTCAGAAAAAAAAATTTAAATTTTAAAGATGTTGATCAATTAAATAAAATACGGACAAGTGCTTCTTCGTCCAAAATAGTAATTGTTCTTTTTTGGATGTGTAAAATATCTTGTTCACAAAGAGTTTTTAGTTCTCTAAATAGGGATGGTCTTGAAACATTTAAATGTTCAGACCATTCCTTTTTTGTGTAGGGAAGTTTTATAATTTGTCCATTGCGTAGGTTTGTAAACATATGTAAAAGAGAAAATGCTATTTTCTTGTGTATCGAAGAATAGGATAATAGCTCGGTTTGTTGATTTAATAATAAAATGCGATTTGCAAAAGAGTGTAAAAAATTATTTAAAATCAATGTATCAGATGCCAATAAAGATAAGAAAGATTCTTTCGAAATAATGAGTATTTTCGTATTTTTTTTTGCATACATATTGCAAGGATAATAATGAGTGCGTGAGAATACAGAACCTTGTCCAATAAGAGAACCTTTTTCATGATTTAAAATAATGACGGTCTTACCAGTTGAAAGATTCTTTTGAACTTCCACAGCACCTGAAAGAATTATGCCTATCTGTGTTGTAGGATCTTCTACACCAAAGATTATTGAATTATTATCATATATCTTAACTTTAAAGTTGGTTTTCTTCAAGAGTATTTCTACTTCATTAAGCGTTTTACCCTTAAAAAGAATTGTTTTATGTAGTGTTTTTATGATTGTGTGCATTAAATTCTCCTTTTTTTCAAAAAGTAATCTCAGATACGCTATTAATTTATTTAAGTATAATATACTGTCTAGAGATTGTAAATGATAATGATAATCAATAGCGCGAAATAGGAGGACAAATAATGAGTGAAAAGTATTTAAAAAATATACCATTTGAAAAAGTGGTGCAATTAAATGATCTTGTAGATTACAAAGAGGGACGTGTTAGCAGCAAAACACTAGCACAAAGAAATGACTTGAGCATTTCCCTATTTGCATTTGATAAGGGGGAAGGTCTAAGTACCCATTCAGCACCAGGAGATGCAATGGTATATGTTCTTGAAGGAAGTGTTGAGGTAAGTATTGGTGAAGATACTGTTGTTACCATGAGTTCCGGAGACACTGCTGTTATGCCGGCTAATATCCCGCATGCATTAGATGCGCTAGAACCATTTAAAATGATGTTAACGGTTGTGAAACCACAAGTGAAGTAGTCCACATATAAGAGGTGTTTAAATGGTTGCTGAATTGAGAAATATATGTAAACGGTATGGGACCTTGGAAGTTTTGAATAATTTCTCATTAGATGTAAAACCAAAAGAGATAGTTTGTATTTTAGGTGCATCAGGATGTGGTAAATCGACTTTACTAAGCATACTTTCAGGCGTTTTAGATCCTGAAGAAGGTCAGGTAAAAAGACATACAAAGAGAATAGGTTATGTGTTTCAGGAGGATAGATTACTTCCTTGGAAAACTGTTTACGATAACATATATTTTGTTAATAAAGAGAGTAGTGAAGATGAAATTGACTTATTAATAGAAGTAATTGGTCTTAAAGGGTTTGAGGCATGTTTGCCCAAAGAATTAAGTGGCGGGATGCGTCAACGATGTTCTATTGCTAGGGCCTTTAACTATCATCCTGAGCTTTTGTTGATGGATGAACCTTTCAAAGCATTAGATTATTCACTACGACTTAGGATGATTGGGCAACTAATTGAAGTTTGGCGTAAAACAAGCAGTGCTATTGTTTTTGTTACACATCAAATAGATGAGGCGCTTATGCTTGGAAATCGTGTGATTGTTTTGTCTGAGCGACCTGCAACCATTCTAAAAACCTATTCGATAAAAACAAAACAAGAGAATCGCGAACTCAATAGTAAAGAGCTTACGGAAGTGAGGAACGAGATTATTCAAGTGTTTCAAACTTGCGAAAGAAAATGTGAATGTAGGAGAAAAATAGGATGAATGAAAAGTACATAAAAAATATTGAATTTGAAAAAGTTCATGGTCTTAAAGGATTGATGTCTTATGTTGATGGTGGTGTTGAGAGCAGAACACTTGTGCAACGTGATGATTTCAGTATGACCCTATTTAGTTTTGCTAAAGGTGAAGGCGTAAGTTCGTATTCAATGCCCGGTGATACAATGATTCATATTTACGAGGGTGTAGCAGATGTAATTATTGATGACCAGCATAAACATAGAGTAAATGAAGGTCAATCGATTGTAATTTCTGAAAATGTCAATCATAGTATTGATGCTGTTGAGCAAATGAAGGTAATGATTGTAATAGCAAAACCACAGAAATAGGAGTGTGAATAAATATGAGTAGAAAGTTTGTTTTAATAGTTGTTCTTGTTTTATGTATGACAATGGTGTTTGCTTGCAGTGCTAAAGTTGCTGATACATCAAATGAAGCAGTTGTTGATAAAATGGCTTCGGAAGTTGTGGAGACCGATGTCATTTTAGAAGAAATTACAGTTTTAATATCAGGACCTAAGGCTCCCCCGACATTTCCTATTTTGAGGATGATAGAAACAAATGCTTTAGGAGACAATGTGAATATTGAATTTAAAGTTTGGAATGGAATAGAAGAATTGCTAGCAATTGCAACGGGAGGGGAGTATGGATTTTTAGCTGTTCCTTTAAATGTATCAGCAAAATTATACAACAAAGGACTAGATATCAAACTGACTAATGTTGACACATGGGGCGTTATGTATTTAGCATCAACAAATCCAAACGTTAATAAATGGAAGGATCTACAAGGGAGGAAATTATTTGTACCATTAAAGAGCGCACCGCCTGATATTATTACCCAACATTACCTAAATAAATATGGTTTAGAGATAGGCAAAGATATAGAAGTTATTTACTCGTCACCAGCAGAAATTGCTCAAATGATGAAAGCTGGCAAAATAGAAAACGCTGTGAATATTCAGCCCTTTATTACTGCAAGTGAAGGTGGCGAGAATGATGTAAGGGTTGTGATGGATTATATGCAGGAGTGGAAAAAATTAGAAGGAGATAATTTTAGTATTCCTAATGCTGGTATAACAACTAATGACAAATTTTTAAAAGCGCATCCTGGTATTGTGGAACAGTTTGAACAAGAGTATGAAATTGCGCTTGCATGGACACTTGATAATCCAGAGGAAGCGTCAAAATTGGTAGAAAAGTATTTAGGATTAAATGCGACATTGATTCAAAATGCCATTCCAACAATGGGTTTAAGCTACAAGAGATCAATTGATGTAAGTGAAGATTTAGAAAAATACTACAATGTTTTGTTAGAGTTCAATACGGAAAGTATTGGAGGAAAAGTACCTGATGAAAACTACTATTACCAAGGCAACTAATGATAATGTTAAAACGCTTTTGACGATTATAAGCATCTGGGGAGGCTTTTCACTTATATACTCTCCAATAGTTTTGCCTGGTCCACTAACGACACTTGCTTCTACAATTGATGTGGTATCAAGTAAATCTTTTCTTGTAGAAGTGTTTATAACATTGAAGAGGCTAGCTATAGGACTTATGGCTGCGATAACTTTGGGAAGTGTTTTGGGAATTGTCATAGGTGCCCATTCTAAGGCGAGGGGATTGTTTAATCCTGTCTTTCACATTCTACAAGCAACACCGCCAATCTCGTGGCTTGTTCTAGCAATGGTTTGGTTTGGCCTTGATGGTGAGGCGACTGTATTTATTGTATTTATGGCAAGTTTACCGATTATGATTATCAATATTCTTGATGGTTTTGAGAAAATCGATGAAAGGCTTATTGAAATGGGCAAAAGCTTCAATGTTAATGATGTTGAGATTTACTTAAATATTGTATTACCATCATTAAAAACTTACTTTAAATCTGGGATTACAGTTATTGTAGGTTTGGGTTGGAAAATAGTTATCATGGGAGAAGTTCTAAGTTCGAGTACAGGAATTGGTGCACAAATTACAAATGCAAGACTTAATATTGATACAAGTAGAGTTCTCGCATGGACTATTGTAGTAATACTTTTAGCTTATTTTATGCAAGTGTTTATAGACTGCTTATTTTTAGTATCTTATAGACTAAAAAAAAATTGACAAAGTATTGACAAAAGAATATAGAAAATTTATACTAAATAAGAGTGATAATCAATCTCAATTGAGATTGTTCTTGTATAAAATATAGGAGGTATTAAGATGAAAGTATCAATTATTTACGGAAGTACAACAGGGAACACAGAGCGTGTTGCAGGACTAATTAAAGATCAGTTAAGTGATCATGAAGTTAGCCTGGTCAATGTCGCTGATGTTTCAGATTTAGACTATGATGCTGAATTGGTATTACTAGGGTCTTCTACATGGGGGTATGGTGAGTTGCAAGATGATTTCGCCGATCATTTTGATAAATTGACCAATTCACATTTAGGCGGCAAGAAAGTGGCTGTATTTGGTTGTGGTGATAAGGATGGCTTTGGAGATGTTTTTTGCGAAGCAGTTAGCTTACTTACAGATAAAGCAGAAGAATGTGGTGCCTCTATTATAAAAGAGGGATTAAGAGTAGATGGTAACGTTGATGATAACACAGAGGCCATTATTGCTTTTGCCAAAAGTTTATAAGTACTTTATATTAAAATAATAAATTACCTAACAATAATTTGAATTCATAAACTTAAAAACAGTGGTCCTCTAAGGACCACTGTTTTTGTATTTATAAGCGGAATCGTTTACCTATTGATTTTTGCCCATAAAATATAAGCGTAGTATACCGAAGATACCACCAACAATAAAGCCAGTTAAGATGCCCCAAAATGGGTGGCCAAGACTACTGTTGCTACCTACAGCATAACCGAGGAAAGCCCCAATTGCAGCATACATTGGAATCATTGAGCCCATATTCATTTCATTCACCTCTTTTGTAAATACTCTATTAATAGTATACCCGAAATGAGCTTTGCTAGACAAGACAAATAGAAAAAGTAAGAAAAATTAATTGATAATCATTATCGTGTAAAAATTATTTTTAATATAACTATAAAATTTTGTAAAAGTGGTTGACTTTCTCGTGAAATATTTTATAATTGTAATGAATACAAAATTGAATTTAACACAGGAGGAAACAAACGATGAAAACTTATATTTGTAAAGTATGCGGTTATAACCATGTAGGAGAAGAAGCACCAGAGGTATGTCCTCAGTGTAAAGCTGGTAGAGATCAGTTCATTGAAAAGTCTGAGACTGAAATGACTTGGGCAGATGAGCACTTTATTGGTGTTGCGAAAGGTGTTGAAGAAGATATTATTGAGGCACTTAGAGCGAATTTTATGGGTGAATGTACAGAAGTGGGTATGTATTTAGCAATGAGTAGACAAGCTGATAGAGAAGGTTATCCGGAAGTAGCAGAAGCTTACAAGAGAATAGCATTTGAAGA
>Ga0193962_1001035_pt1 | contig 12936 bp, 11 predicted proteins | sample FB_5_MG_FD_140335 | JGI IMG/M metagenome (GOLD analysis project Ga0193962, IMG submission 140335) | Microbial mat bacterial communities from the Broadkill River, Lewes, Delaware, United States - FB_5_MG | ecosystem: Environmental > Aquatic > Freshwater > River > Microbial mats | place: USA...
CTTACGTCTATTTTTTGATCTAGCTCTAATTTCATTATGCCTTACCTCCCTTGAAGATTGCTACAGCGTCATCCCAGTGCTTGCCTTCGATTAACTCAAGACCTGCTTCTCTTACTGTAATATTTTTTTCTTTTGAAATTCTGTAAACGATGTGGCCAACACCTTTACTCATTAGTCCTCTGTCAATTGCGCCTTCAACAAGTGGCTTTGCTTCTAAACTTGAAAAACCCATTCTTAATAAAACAGAACGCTCAACTGATGGTGATGTGTGTGTTTTTGCAAGATCTAATAATGGATCTACAATTTTTTCTGCAAGTTCCCAAAACTTTGTTTTTAATTCCTCATCAGAAAGTCCTTCAAGATGTGTTCTTCTTGTTAAGAAGTCATCTTCTCTTTTTAAATAACCTTTCATTATATCCCTCCAACCTTATTTTTCACTTAACTCTTTAAGTGTTGCTAACACAAATTCTTTAGACGATTTTGTCTCCTCAACAAGAAAGGCAACATCTTCATCCGATACTTGAGTTGTACCTACTTGTTTTACAGCATTTTTGACAAGTGACTTTCTAATCTTCACCATATCTAAATCCACCGCTTGAATTAACTCTGGATGTGATGGAAGTACAATTGATTCTCCTGGCACTTCCTCAGAAGGGTTACCAAATCGAATATCAATACCATTATCACGTGCAAAAGATAATTGTGGTTGTACATGCTTACCAGCACCTGTATATTCAGTTTCTTGAACAACGATAATTTGATCTTCATTCATTTCTTTAGCAATAGAAAATGCTGCTGCCAAAGATGTATTGCCTGCCGGTCCTCTTTCTAAACCTTCAATTTGAGCAAGTGTTTCCGTCATATAGAAAACTTCTCCTTGCGCCACTGTTACATAACGATCCATATATCGAAGTGGACGTGCAGCAGATCGAGGCACATCTGAACGGTCTGGCCAAGTTGTAAATGGAATACCAAATCCAGTATGTCCTGTTGTGAATGATTTCTTGTTAAACTGTGTGTCACTTGCCATGTGTAAACCAGAAAGATTTACAGAAGCAGCAACAACTTTTGTACCATCAGCACCAGCTTTAGTAAGTCCCCTAGCAGTACCCGAAAGGTTACCACCACCTGCATTTGTACAAACAACTACATCTGGGTCTTTGCCAACACGTTCTCTCATTTGGATTGCTAATTCATATCCTAATGTTTCAACACCAGCAATGCCAAATGGTGTATATAACGAAGCGTTAAAGTAACCCGTATCTTCTAACATTAGTAAGAATGAGTAGAATAACTCAGGACCTACTGTTAATTGAACAACTTCAGCACCATATGCTTCACATTTTCTTGCTTTTTCAACTATTTCAGGTTGCCCCATATGCTTACTATCGTAACATTCTTGAACGATAATACATTTAAGACCATGCATAGCCGCTTGTGATGCTACAGCAGCACCGTAGTTACCACTTGTAGCAGCAATTACACCCTTATAGCCTAATTTTTTTGCATGGAAAACAGCGTTTGCTGCTCTTCTTGCTTTAAATGAACCTGATGGATTTGAACCTTCATCCTTTAAGAAAATTCTTGCACCTTTACCTGGTTCAGAACATTTTCTAGCAAGTGCTGTTAAATTCTTTAGTTCATAGATAGGCGTGTTTCCAACACCAGTCTCCCCTTGAATTTTTTGCATTTCTTCTAAAGTGTAACCTGTTTCTTTCATCATTTTTTCAAAATCGAAAGCAATGCTACCTGACTCGAATACTGAGTAATCGATACCGATGGCTTTTTTCATGATTTCATTTTTTCTGCCCATTACTTCTTCATAAGTCATATTACTCAACGTCATCACCTCCGAAAAGAATACTTCTTAATTGATTACCTATTTGTAGTAATTCAGGTACATGATTTCCAAATGAATGTGCATATGTTGGTGCAATTTCAACTAATGTCCCTGTTACTTTTCTACCTGTGATTGTCTTAACTTCTAGTTCATCACCATTATTTGCATCTGCCTGAGCATAACCTTTAACCCACATTTCTAATGGTACTTTTTTAGTATCATCAGGCACTTGTGGTGCTCTTTGCTCTGGTGTAAGAACAATGTTATGAACCATTACCCAGTCACCCTTTTTAGCTTTCATCTCGTTACCTCTTTCTATAATACATATTAGACGTCAACAGCACATATGCGCTGTTGACATCCTAATAATCAAATTTTGTTATTATTTAGCGTCGATCATGTCTCTAACATCACCCATCATAGCTCTTGGCACTGGAAGGTCAATCATTGACTTAAGACCAGCGTTCGCATTGATTACGTGAGGTATCATGTTAACACACATAGCGATTGTACCAAGTCCACCTTCAACTTCTGGTGTAATTGCCATGTTTACTTCTGGTGTTCCTTTTAATGTAATGTAGTCACCTGTATTTTGTCCAACTTGCTCAGGCTCAATTTGTTGTGGGTGAATCATATCAATTTTAACTTGACCATCTACAAAACCTTGACCAGTCATGTTAACACCAGCTACATCGCCAGCAGCAGCAAATCCGTAAGGAGACTTTCTATCAACGTCTGTTACGATTGGCTTCATTTGTTGCTCAAACTTCTCTACTTTCCAACCAATTGCTTCTGCAATCATTCCTACAGATTCATGGAATCCAACGTGACCTGCAAGTGATCCATCAGCAACACCTTTGTTGAAAGTATCAACCGAGATACCAACGCCTTGTTCTTCCATAACTGCTGGTCCAAATGGAGAAAGTGAATTAACACGCTTTGCTTCAATTGATTCAACATCTACCATACAACCAGTTAATGTTACTACTAATAAATCCATGATAAGACCTGGGTTGATGCCTGATCCAAGAATAGTTACACCATTTTCTTTTGCAATTTTATCTAATTCTGCTGCTAATTCTGGCTCTTGTGCTTTAGGATAAGCCATTTCTTCTGCAGTAGAGATTACGTTTACTTTTTGCTCTAAGCAGTACTTAAGTCTTGGGAAAGCATTCTTAGTGAATGAATCAGTAGCCGTTAAAACAACATCTACATTTCCTTCTTTAACAACTTCTTCAATGTTTGGATTGATGATTACTTCAGGTCTATCACCTCTTTGAAGACCTAATACATCGTACATGTCTTTACCTACTCTTGCTTCATCTCTGTCACAAACACCCGTTACTACGATACCTTTTTTGTTAGCAAGCATTTTCGCCATTCCGCTACCCATTGCACCGAAGCCCCAAATTGCTACTTTAACATTTTCCATAAATACATACCTCCAAGTTTTATTATCCATGTGATTCTGCTTAAATCACATATGTTTTTCATCACTCTAATATAAATGCAAGTTGAATGCCAACTTCACTTTTTATTCAAAAAAAAAGAATCCACTTTAATCACAAAACCACATAAAGCTTGGTATCACAGAAGTTAGTAATTTTTTTAAATTCTAAATAATGACATTGTTATCTTTTTAACTTGCAAAACCCTTGTGAATGCCTCTAAAAGCTATTGTCAAAAACAACAAAAGCAAAATATTTTGCATATAACATGCAAAATATTTTGCTTTAATTACTTTCCTTATCACCTAAGACTCCAGCGCATATTTTTTTAGCTTATATTGTAGATTTTGTCTAGAAATCTTTAAGGCCTTGGCCGTTTTACTTACATTATGGCTGTATTTCACAAGTAATTCTTCAATAACTTGTTTCTCCAAATCCTCTAAGTAGACATTAAGACCCTTATCTAAATCTACAGTTGTTTGCTGTAAAACATCTTGACTCTTTCGATGAGCAAGTTCATCTGTTTTGTGAGCTAAGTGTTCTTTAGTAATAACATGTTCATCTACAACCATGTTCATTGCAGTCTCTATCATGTTTTGAAGCTCTCTAATATTTCCAGGCCAAGTATAATCAAGGAAAAGCTCTTCAACGTCTTTTCCCATCATCCATACGTCCTTGCCTAATTTTTCGTTGTACAAACGAATAAAATAGTCCGACAATAGTCGTACGTCATCAAGCCGTTCGCGCAAACTTGGAATTTTGATATTAATAACATTTAAGCGATAAAAAAGATCTTTTCGAAAGTCACCTTTTTCAACAAGTTCAAGTAGACTCTCATTTGTCGTTGCAATGATTCGCACATCTACAATAACATCTTTCGATCCACCTATTCGACGAATATAACCCTCTTGTAATACCCTAAGCAACTTGGCTTGAAGAGTAATACTCATAGAATTAATTTCATCTAAAAGCAAAGTGCCTCTATTGGCCTGTTCAAAGAGTCCTGGCTTATCAAGCGCACCTGTAAAGCTACCTTTAACCGTTCCAAACAAAATACTTTCAAGTAAACTTTCAGGAAAAGCTGCACAGTTTTGTGCAATAAAAGGCTTTTCACGCCTATTACTGCCAGAATGAACACTTTGCGCAAAAAGTTCCTTACCAGTACCAGTCTCTCCTTCAATTAAAACACTTGAGTTAGACATAGCTGCACGTTTAGCCATTTTAATAGCTTCTAAAAGTTTTTTATTTTGACCTAATATGCTTTCAAAATCATAATAAACAGTACTGCGTTTTTGAGGTTTTTCAGGTTTCATCAAACGCTCTTGAAGCTCAATTATTTGTTCTGACATATTGCTGACATTGGTTAAGTTCTTAGCTATTTCAACGGCTCCAATTACTATTCCCTCATGAAAAATAGGGAATGTCGTATTCATGGTTGTTATCTTTTTCCCTTTAAGGTTCAAATAACTTTGCATTTCTTTATGTACAGATTGTTGTTTATTTATCGCCGATAACAAAGTACTGTTTTCTATTTGCCAGGTTGGAAAAACGTCGAGCAGGTATTTTCCAATAACCTGCTCAGCCGCTAACCCTTCTATTCGTTCCATTGCCTTGTTATAGACGAGAGTCGTTCCATTTTTATCAACGATATGAATACCTTCTTCAACTTCGTGCAAAATATTTTGCATTGCTTGAATGAGTAGTAATTCGTGATTCATATACATCCCTCATCTTTCACTTTAATACAGTGGATTTTTTTTGCATAACGCTAATACATCAGCCTTAATAGCTTCAACAGATCGTGTTTCTTCCAAAGTATCAGCTAATAAATCAGCAACGATCTTCATATCTGCTTCATTCATACCTCTTGACGTAACAGCTGGCGTACCAATACGAATACCACTTGTTACAAATGGACTTTCCGTTTCAAATGGTACTGTATTCTTATTAACTGTAATTTCAACTTGACCAAGCATCTTCTCAGCTGCTTTACCTGTAAGATTTTTGTTTCTAAGGTCTAACAACAATAAATGATTGTCCGTGCCACCAGATACAAGTTTATAACCTCTTGCTGTCAAGCCATCCGCTAATGCATTTACATTTTTAAGAACCTGTTCTTGGTACACTTTAAATTCAGGCGAAAGCGCTTCTTTAAAACTAACAGCCTTAGACGCGATTACATGCATTAAAGGACCACCTTGAATACCAGGGAATATTGCCTTGTCTATTGCCTTAGCATATTCTGCTTTACACATGATAACACCACCACGTGGTCCTCTCAGTGTCTTATGTGTTGTTGTCGTAACAAAATCCGCATAGTCACATGGGTTCTGATGTAAACCTACAGCCACAAGACCAGCGATGTGAGCCATATCAACCATTAATAAGGCACCTACTTCATCAGCAATTTCCTTGAATTTTGCAAAGTCAATTGCTCTTGGATAAGCACTGGCACCTGCAACAATCATTTTAGGCTTATGCTCTAAAGCCTTTGTACGTACATCGTCATAATCAATTGTTTCAGTTTCTTTTGTTACACCATAGTCAACGAAGTTGAAATATGTTCCAGATATATTAACCGGACTACCATGTGTTAAGTGACCACCATGCGAAAGGTTCATCCCTAGAACAGTATCACCTGGCTTCAGCATTGCAAAGTAAACACCCATATTGGCGTTTGCACCTGAATGGGGTTGAACATTGGCATGGTCACATCCAAATAATTCCTTTAGACGATCAATTGCAAGTACCTCAACAACGTCAACATGTTGACAGCCACCATAATAACGCTTAGCTGGATATCCTTCAGCGTATTTATTAGTTAATACACTACCCATTGCTTCCATCACTGCTTCTGTTACAATATTTTCTGATGCAATTAACTCAATACCATCTTGCTGTCTAGCAAGTTCATTGGAAATTGCTTCAAATACCTCTGGATCTGCCTTTTTTACTTTTTCACTTAGTAACGTCATTTTGTTCCTCCCCTGTTTTTTAATTAATGCTAGTGTTCACTTTGCTCTGCACAACTCAACTTATAATGAACAACTAGTCTCTTCTTTGTCTAACACTTTTATTACAACTGAAAGATATTTTTCACTTGTTTTAAATTTTTCATCATTCAGCTTAATAACACCATAAGTTATAAACATTAGCACAAGACCAATCAGTGCGCCTGCGCCTTCAATATTGCCCTGATAGCCATTGGCTGTAAGAGCTTTCATACTCACAAGAATTCCTACTAAAAAAACCACTAACGGTATAACATAGGCGATAAATGCTGCGCCAAGTACATTCTCTGTCTGCATTACGATTTCCACAAGGTCACCGACCTGTGCATTTGCTTTGTTCAAACATTCGATGGTCATTTGCATGTTTTCATCACCCATTTGACAAGCACCACAGCTACCTCAAGCAGAATGTCTAACTAGATCAACATCTACATATACACCTTTTACTTCTGAAACAATGCCGTTTCTATTCATTGTCCTCTTCTTCCTTTATGCTTACCGCAATTGATAATTCATCTAATTGCACATTATTAGCAACAGATGGAGCATTTGTTAATAAACAAGTCGCATTTTGAGTTTTAGGAAAAGCAATAACCTCTCTAATACTGTCACTACCCGTTAATAGCATAACAATGCGGTCAAGTCCAAATGCAATACCACCATGTGGAGGTGTTCCGTATTTAAAGGCATCCATCAAGAATCCAAATTGCTCATGTGCTTCTTCATCTGTAAAACCTAAAGCTTTAAACATTTTTTGTTGTAAATCAGAATTATGAATTCTAATTGAACCACCACCAAGCTCACAACCATTTAATACAAGGTCGTATGCTTTTGCTCTTGCAGTTTCTGGAGAAGATTCTAACTTATCAATATCTTCATCCATAGGACTTGTGAATGGATGATGTTTAGCAAAATATCTATTTTCATCTTCATCAAATTCAAATAGCGGAAATTCTGTTACCCATAATAATTTAAAGTCATCCTTCTTAAGAAGCTCTAACTGTCTAGCAACTTCAATTCTTAAGGCACCTAAAGTGTCATAAACAACTGAGTTTTTATCAGCAACAAATAGTAATAAGTCTCCTTCTTTTCCACCCACTGCTTCAACCAGCTTGGCCATCTCTTCTTCAGAGAAAAATTTAGCGATTGGTGATTGGATACCATCAGCATTTAACTTAACCCATGCAAGACCTTTTGCACCATATGTTTTTGCAAACTTCTCAAGCTTATCGACGCCTTTTCTACTAAACTTTTCTGCGCCACCTGTCACGTTAATACCACGTACAGAGCCACCATTTTTAATAGCATTGGCAAATACAACAAATTCAACATCCTTAACGACCTCAGATACATTTTGTAACTCAAAACCGAAACGAATATCTGGTTTATCTGAACCAAATCTATCCATGGCTTCAGCATATGGCATTCTTTGAATTGGTAATTCAACATCTACATCAATTGTTTCTTTAAACAATTTTTGAATTAACTTTTCGTTATAGCCGATTACATCGTTTTCCTCTACAAAAGACATCTCAATGTCTATTTGAGTAAATTCAGGTTGTCTATCCGCTCTTAAATCTTCATCTCTAAAACACTTAACAATTTGGTAGTATTTATCAAAGCCCGAAACCATTAGTAATTGCTTAAAAATTTGAGGCGATTGCGGTAAAGCATAAAACTTGCCCTTATTTACTCTACTCGGAACAAGATAATCTCTTGCACCTTCTGGCGTTGGCTTATTCAATACAGGTGTTTCGATATCAATAAAGCCATTCTCATCTAAATAATTTCTAACGATTCTCGTCACTTGACTTCTAAATCTTAATTTTTCTTGCATCTTTGGCTTTCTTAAGTCTAAGTATCTATACTGTAATCTTAATTGTTCACCCGCTGTGTCATCATCATTTATATGAATAGGTGGCACATCAGCAGCAGATAAAATCTTTAATGAATCAGCAAAGACTTCGATTTGCCCTGTCTTCATTTCATTATTAACTGATTCTCTAATCTTAACCGCACCTTCAACTGTAATAACAAATTCTCCTCTTAAGCCCTCGGCCTTAGCAAAAGCTTCTTGAGATACAGCTGTATCAAATACAATTTGTACAAGACCTTCTCTGTCTCTTAAATCAACAAAGATTAGTCCTCCTAAGTTTCTCTTTCTTTGAACCCATCCCATTAAAACAACACGTTGATCAACGTTTGCTTCGGATAAGTCTCCACACATATGTGTTCTTTTTTGACCGTTTAAAAATTCTGCCATTTTTCTCTTCCTCTCCTTATTTAAAATAGAATAAATGTCGGACGGATTTTTTCTACTACAACGTTAATTATTAAACAAAAGTATAAAAAAATCCCGTCCCATAAAAGGGACGAGAATGTATTCCCGCGGTGCCACCCTTGTTGGTACAAAGTACCCACTCAGTTATCATAGCCAAAACATATTAAGGTGTCTTTCAAGATTTAACACTGTCTGGGTTCCACCACTCCAAACTCTCTATAAACGTTCTGCTCTTTACTCTTCCTCAAAGGCTATTTCATTATAATTACAAGCGCATTTTTCTGCACTTATAAGTTACTACAATTATATTTTTTTTCAAGTCCTGCGTCAATAGAATTGTCTGATAAAATTATCATTCCAATCTTAAAGTTCATTATGCATCATATTTTAACTTCAAAGCATCAATTTGCTTTAAAAGATAATGCTTGTGATTATCTAAATATACCTCTAAGCCCTTAGGATTTGCATGACGCTCAAATCTGTTTTCAGCTGGAAAAGCAATTTTTGAGACACCACCTGCACCTAAAGCAACAATGGTATGACGTTCTTCCATTATACGCATATTGTAAAGTCCCTCTTTTCCTTGTATACAGAAGCCAACATTTTCTAAATTACCAACCATGTTTTTTTGACGGTACATGTAATATGGCAGATAGTCTAAAGCTTTCATTTCGCTATACATGTAGTCTATGGCATCTTCGACAACATTCTTTTCACCTATTAAATGCGTTTCATTGAACTCTTTGATTTGAGAAGCACGTTTAACAGCAAGTGTATGAACCGTTATATTATCTGGATTTAATAAAATAGCCCGATCAATAGATTGCTTCATATCCTCTAAACTTTCATCTGCAAGTCCTAAAATCAAGTCGAAATTAATATTATCAAAGCCAACTTCTTTTGCCAAATAATAGGTATCGCAAAACTGAGTCCTTGTGTGAGCTCGTCCTATTTGAACAAGGGTTGTATCGTTAAAGGTTTGTGGATTTATACACAATCGACTAACCCCATTTGCTTTTAAAATTTCTAATTTTTCAAGACTTGTTATGTCCGGACGACCCGCTTCAAATGTAAATTCTTTGACTTTAGTAAAATCAATTAGGTCATGTAAAGCAGGTAAAAAATATGCCAACTGATCAGCCGACAGCACACTCGGTGTTCCACCACCAATATAAACACAATCAAAATGTTTACCAACAGACTGTAAATAGGCCACAATTTCTTTTACTTCATCTAAAACATTCTCCAAGTAAGCTGGTATATACTTCCCCTTCTTCTTTAAATCATTTGACGGAAAAGAACAGTAATGACAGCGTGTTGGGCAAAATGGAATAGAAATATATAAAGAAAGATCTTCAAGCGCTTCAACATTAACATAAGGCCGTTCACGTTCAGCAATTTCACATACTAAATCAATTTTTTCTCTACTGACTTTAAGGTCACTTAAATAAGACCTCACCGCCTCGATGGTCATGCCTTTATCTAAAAACTCATGAGCAATTTTAACGGGTCGAATTCCTACAAGTGTTCCCCACCTACTCCTAGAAGCTTTAATACTTTCTAGCGCTTCATATAATGTGATCTTATTTAAGCGCTTTAAACGCGCACGTTTCTCATGCTCATCATCAATTATTTCAGTCAAAATTCTACTACTTGTAAAATTCAACTGACCAGACTGTGTGTATAATCGGCTTTCATTTTTTACATTCCCACCAGATTCAAATCGTTCATTTTCAATATACCAATCGCAGTCCTTAGCTTCTTCAGCAGAATTTACAACGATATAAGCATCTTTATCAAAAAATAAATCAACGATCAAATCGCCATCATAGCGCTCATCATGTCCAATATAGTTTATTGCGATCATTTTTATTACCTCACTTAACTTAAATATAAAAAAAGAAAATTCTTGAGGGATTACCTCAAGAATGGATTGCCTTTCTTTTCAATTGCAATTGATGTTTCAGGCCCATGACCCGGATATACCACAATCTCTTCACTAAGGTTTATCAATTTATTTTTGATTGATTTAATCAAAGTATCATGATCACCACCATACAAATCAGACCGTCCAATTGACCGCTGGAATAAAGTGTCACCAGAAATCAATAAATCTTCCCCTAGTAGGCAAATACCACCTAGCGTATGACCCGGTGTATGAATTACTTTCAATTTGGATTCACCAAACTCAATAAAATCGCCGTCTGTTAATAATCTATCTGCTGTAAAACTCGTATCAGGTCCATACATCATAACAGATAAGTTCTTCTCTGGATCACCTGTCATTTCTGCATCTTTCTTATGAATCGATACTGGTGCTTTCGTAAGTTTTCTTAGTTCATCAGCACCACCAATATGGTCGTGATGACCATGTGTTAAAATAATTTCTCTAATTTTAATGCCCAGTCCATTGACCAGATTATAAATCTTATCTGCATCCCCACCTGGATCAACAACAATACCTTCTCTTGCTTCTTCATCTGCTAATATATAACAATTTGCTGCATAAACGCCTACAGCTAATTTTTTAATCATCATTTTGCCTCCTAAAATTGCTTCTTTGAATCTAATAATAATGTGACCGGTCCATCATTAGCAATATCTACAAGCATATCCGCCTGAAAAACACCCGTCTCAACATTCAACCCCTCCGAACGAACACCTTTAACAAAATTTTCATATAAATCATTTGCCGCGTCTGGACGTGCAGCATTAATAAAGCTAGGTCGTCTTCCTTTTCGACAATCTCCTAAAAGAGTGAATTGAGAAACTGCCAAAATATCACCGCCAACATCTTTAATTGAACAGTTCATTTTTCCGTCAGCATCTTCAAATATCCGAAGATTTGCTACTTTGTCAATCATATATTGAACATCTTTTTGTTCATCTCCATCTTCTACCCCAAGTAAGACCATTAATCCCGAAGCTATTTTACCGACTACAGCTTCATCAACCGTCACTTGAGAATGTTTTACACGTTGTACAACTGCTCTCATAACCCTATCCTTTCATACGTTTCACATCTATGACATCTGGCATAGAACGTATTTTTCTAATAACCTTATCTAACTGCTCAATATTCGGTATTTCTATTGTTAAATTAATTATCGCAACATTGTTTTTTGTGATTTTAGCATTAACACCTGTCACCACTAAACTTGCCTCACTGATTAAAATAGTAACTTCTCCAAGAAGACCTTTTCTATCTGGGGCAATAATTTGAATATCCGTTGTAAAGTTTTGGTCTTTATCAATATTCCAAGCGACTTCAATAAATCGATTTGGCGTATCATCGTTGCGCTCAAAATTATTGCAATCCGCTCGGTGAATGGTAACACCACGTCCCCTAGTAATAAAACCAATTATTTCATCACCCGGAACTGGGTTACAGCACTTAGCAAAACGTACAAGTAAATTATCCGTCCCTTTAACCGTTACACCATCACCAGATCGACGCTTTTTCTTTTTCTCTTCTTTTACTTCTACAATATCTTCAATGGTCGCTTCTTCTTTTAAACGATCCTTTTGCTCTTTATTATATAAATCTTTTAACTTAGGTGTTACTTGGGCAAGCATAATGCCACCATAGCCAATTGCTGCATATAAATCATCAATTGAATTCATCCCTAAGCGTTCAATTATAGGTTTCACCCATTCTACACGTACAAGATCAGGTGGTTTAAAACCAGCTCTACGAATATCTCGCTCTAACATATCACGACCATTACTAATATTATCTTCACGGCGTTCTTTTTTAAACCAATGTTTTATTCGATTCTTCGCCTGTGTTGTAATAACAAATTTAAGCCAATCACGGCTCGGTCCATTTGCACCTTTTGACGTCATGATTTCAACTAACTGACCATTTTTGACCTGATAATTTAGTGGTACAATCCTATTATTTACTTTTGCCCCAATACACTTATTACCAACAGCGGAGTGAATTTTATAGGCAAAATCAACAGGTGTTGAGCCAACCGGCAATTCTATAACCTCACCATCTGGTGTAAAAACATATACTTGATTGTTAAATAAATCTATTTTCAAGGATTCCATAAACTCTTGAGGATCTTTAAGATCACCCTGCAGTTCCATCATCTGACGCAACCATGTAAGTTTACTATCCATATCTGCATTTTTATTGGCATCTGTATCGCCCTCTTTGTATTTCCAATGTGCTGCGATACCATACTCAGCAATACGATGCATCTCATACGTACGAATTTGAATCTCAAAAGGTTCACCTTGATCTCCGATTAAAGTGGTATGCAAGGATTGATACATATTTGGCTTAGGTGTTGCTATATAATCTTTAAAACGTCCCGGTAGCGGTGTCCACATAGTATGGACAACACC
>Ga0193962_1001041_pt1 | contig 12918 bp, 10 predicted proteins | sample FB_5_MG_FD_140335 | JGI IMG/M metagenome (GOLD analysis project Ga0193962, IMG submission 140335) | Microbial mat bacterial communities from the Broadkill River, Lewes, Delaware, United States - FB_5_MG | ecosystem: Environmental > Aquatic > Freshwater > River > Microbial mats | place: USA...
CAAGATGCTGAGTGGGGACCAATCCAGTATGATGGTGAGTTACACGATAGAGCAACTTACAGATACTTCTGGGAATTAGTTCAAAGAGCAAACTTCTCTGGAACTAAATTACAAGACAGAGTTAACGAAAGATTTTTCGCTTAATATCTTAAATCTAAGGCTTTTATGCCTTAGATTACTTTTTAAATCACTGACTTAAAAATCAAAATTGTAGCTCCTACACTTGCCATTATTAAAATAATAGTTTTAGAATATTTTGGATTAAAATACTTTGAAAACATAGGTGAAATAAAAAAACCTATAATAAATCCAGGCATTAAATAAAATCCAGAAATCATTTGAGAATAATTAAACTTATCGAAATAATAAAAAATACAAAGCATAGTTATTGAAAATAAAGTATATAAAAATGCTAAAGTAGATTTTATAGACTCTATTTTATGATTTTGAAATATCAAAGCTAAAATTTGACCACCAACAGCGGCCATTGTTCCCATAATTCCAGCTATTAAGCCACCTGTATAATTTATAGTCTTTCCTAGTTTTAACTCTTTTACTTTTAAAGAAATAAAAACTGAGATTAAAATAAACACTCCAAAAATTAAACCTAAATAATCAAACGCTATTTTGTTTAATATAAAAACTGCAATAAAAATACCCAGTAACATTCCTAAAGATACTTCTTTAGTATTTGCCATATCAATATGTTTTTTTCCCTTATAAGCCATCATAATTGTTAAAGCTAATGAAGCAAATACTATAGGTACGGGAACTAAAGTATAAGAAATCATTGCTAAAAAAGGTACGATAATCATACCAACACTAACACCTGTTGCCATTTGTGAAACTGAACTAATTATAATAATGAAATTGGCAAATAAAAACGTCTCGTAAGTCCATATCATAATGAACTACTTATTAAATATATAACGATAGACATAACTGTCTCCTAAATAAATATATATATTTGTATTAATAAATATTTAATACACTAAAATGAAAAAATGATTGGTATATCAGAAATAATAAGTAGGCTAAAGCCAAGTTCTAAGGAGCATAAGTGTTAGGTTAGTGTTATTTGTAGTTTTCATAGTACTCCTTTTAGTAATTTAATTATTGTACTATTTAAATTATTAAAATACATAATTTGAATGTAAAAACTAAACACTTTAAAAATTAAAAAAATTAAACTTCAAAAAAAAGATTTCTTTCATCTGAGCATTGCTATAATGTACTCAATTTCTAAGCAAAAAGGTAAAAAATGAGCGTAATTACAGAACAAGATATTATCGACAGCGTTGCTGACGCCTGTCAATTTATCTCATACTATCATCCAGAAGATTTCGTACAAGGTATGGTTGAAGCATACGAAAAAGAACAATCAGAATCTGCAAAGAATGCAATCGCGCAAATTCTAATTAACTCTAAAATGTGTGCAATGGGTCACAGACCTTTATGTCAAGATACTGGTTCAGTTAATATTTTTGTTAAAGTTGGTTTAAATGCTAAACTTGAATTAACAAGAGAACTTGAAGATGTATTAAATGCAGGTGTAGCTAAAGGTTATACTAATCCAGATAATACTTTAAGATATTCTGTTGTTTCTGATCCTGCAGGAAAAAGAGCTAACACAAAAGATAATACTCCAGCTGTTATTCACATGAGTGTTAACAATGGTGATACTATTGATATTACTGTTGCTGCTAAAGGTGGTGGTTCTGAGAATAAATCTAAATTCTCTGTATTAAATCCATCTGATTCAGTTTATGACTGGGTTATGGCAAATGTTAGAGAAATGGGTGCTGGTTGGTGTCCTCCTGGAATTTTAGGTATTGGTATTGGTGGAAACCCAGAGAAGTCTATGCTTTTAGCAAAAGAATCTTTAATGGATCACGTTGATATTCATGAATTACAAGCAAGAGGTCCACAAAATGCTCTTGAAGAATTAAGATTAAGATTATACGAAGATATTAACAAAGTTGGTATTGGAGCACAAGGTCTTGGTGGTTTAACTACTGTTCTTGATGTTAAAATCTTAGATTACCCATGTCACGCCGCATCGTTACCAGTTGCAATGATTCCAAATTGTGCAGCTACTAGACATATTCATTTTGAATTAGATGGTAATGGTGCAGTTAAGTTCGAGCGACCTTCTTTAGACATCTGGCCAGATTTAGAAATCCCAATGGACAGTGTTAAAAAAGTTAACATTGATGATTTAACAAAAGAAAACTTATCTCAATTTAAATCAGGTGATACTTTATTATTATCTGGAAAAATCTTAACAGCTAGAGATGCTGCACATAAGAAAATTGTTGAGTACAAAAATGCTAATAAACCTTTACCAAATGGTTTAGACTTAACTGATAGATTTATCTATTACGTTGGACCAGTTGATCCAGTAAGAGATGAAAAAGTAGGACCTGCGGGACCAACTACATCTACAAGAATGGATAAATTTACTAAAGATATGATGGAAATTGGTATCTTAGGTATGATTGGTAAAGCTGAAAGAAAGCAACCAACTATTGATTTAATTAAAGAATACAAATCTACTTACTTAATTGCTACTGGTGGAGCTGCTTATTTAATTTCTCAATCAATTACTGATGCAAAAGTTATTGCTTTTGAAGAAATGGGTATGGAAGCTATTTACGAATTTGAAGTAAAAGACATGCCTGTTACTGTAGCGGTCGACTCTGAGGGTGTATCTATTCACACTACAGGTCCTGCTAAATGGAGAACTATTTAATTACAAAGGCTTAGGCCTTTGTAATTAATACTCTTTTTACACCCTTTTTATAGATTTACACCCTCCTAAAATAATCCTTATACAAAAAAACTACCTTTAAACTTTGACTTAAAGAAGATGCAAGAAATGCTATTCTTTCTCAACAAAAATAGACAATGATAATATAGGACAATAGATGTTATTAGAAGATTTAAAAGATTATTTAGGATTCGCAGTTGCTGGAAATTTCGCAAACCATTTAGGTGAAGCTGGAGAAGCAGATGAGTTCGCAGTTATTGAAACAAAAGAAAAAGATGCACCAAAAGGAATGTTTCCTTTTTATATAAAAGGACATGAAAGTTTTTTAGGGACATATCCAATTTGTGATGAAATTATATATACACATGGAAGAGAAGATGAAAATCTACAAGTAGAAGCTGAAGTAGCTTTAATATGTGATTTTGTATATGAAAATGAAAAAGTAGTTGATATTGTACCAAGATATTTTTCTGCTTTTAATGACTGTTCAATTAGAATACAAGATGGAAATAAATTAAGTACAAAGAAAAACTGGGGAATAAATACTAAAGGTATTTCTCAAGATATTATTGAAATTGATAACTTTACAGAAGATGGTATTTTAAGCAGATATCATATTTCGTCTTTTATTAAAAGGGATGGAATAGTACATGATTATGGTACTACCTCAGCAGTTAAATCATATTCTTACTTTTTCCACCAATTAAAAGACTGGATAGTTGATAAACTAAATACACAAGAAGACTGTGGGCCTTTAGAAGAGTTAACGCAATTTATGACTAGTGCTAAAGATTCAAAAGGTATATTAATTGCAGCAGGAGCTACTGCATATACTGACTTTGGAAAGCACAACTTTTTACAAAAAGGTGATGAAATCTTCGTATATGTATACGATGCTCATTCTCATAGTTTCTTGGATATTATGAATGATATGTGTGGAATGGATACTTTCCTTTCACGATGTTCAAAACTTCATCAAATAGTACAGTAAGATTTTCTTACTGTATTACTTATTACATAAACACTTATTATCTTTGTGTTTATAATCTACTATTTGTTTTTGATTATTCTTCTGAAAAGTACAACAATCATCAAAAACCTTTTTTAGTTTTGATTTTGCTCTTTTTGAATAAGATTTTACTGTTGAAATATTTATATCATTTATATTTGAATACTCAACTAAAGACATTTACTTGAAATATACAGCCTCTAATATATTCTTTTGATTTTCAGGTAACTCATCTAATAAAGTAGATAAGCAACAAGACAATTCACCTAAAACTGTTTCTTCTACTTCCTCTTCAAAATATAAATCAGTATGTTCAGTTGAAGAGACTTGTTTTTTTCTAAAATAATCTATTATAGTATTTGAAGCTATTTTATATAACCATGATTGAATTTTTTCTTCATCTTCTAAAGTATCAAATTTTTCATAAGCTTTTATAAAAACTTCATGCAATAAATCTTCTGCAATATCTTTATTTGAAATATTTTTTAAAATAAAATATAAAAGTGGTTTTCTAAATTTTTCATATATTTCACTAATACTATTTTTCATTAAAGTCCTTTATATATTATAAGACGTAAAGATAAACAAAAAGTTGCAGTTTATATAAGATATTTTAAATAATACAAATTTTCTTAAAAGTGCAACCTTTTTCTAAACTCTTGCGTCTTAGTAGTGAAATTAAAATTTAAAGGATTAAAATTATGGAAAATACAAAAAACTTTACAGAAGAAAAAGTAACATGCCAATGTACTTGTGATTGTTGCAAAGAGGAAAGTTGTTGTGTTGAAGATAACACAAAATGTGAATGTACAGATTGTAAATGTGATTGCAATTGTTGTTAAGAAGAAGGTATCTTCCTAGATACCTCTTTTTAATTTAGTATTAACTTCTAAAACACTATTTAAAGAGTCAAATACTAAAGATGTTGATTCTTCAATATCTTTTGCTGTTTGTCTTAATATTTTATTATCTGCTTTTTGTGAATTTTCAAGAACATATTGTTGTACTTTTTCATGTACTCTTTCATGATTGACTTTAAGAGCCTTCCACTGTTTAGTTTTTATAAACTCTCTATTTGTACTTTCACAAGATAAAATCCATTTACCCATATTACAAGATTTACAATCAGTTACAGTACAAGATTCAAAACTATCTAAAGATTCATAATATTTCTTTTTAAAATTAATATGATCATTTTTATACTTTGAAACTTCTCTTCTTAAATGAATATCTTCAACCATATCATAATATAAATCATCAATATCTGCTGCAGATGTAATATCAAGTAATCTAACAGATAAGGAAGCTACTTCTTTAGAAAGCTCATCAATACTCCCTGCTGTTAAAGCATTATTTTGTGTGGCACCATCTAAAGAACTAATAGTTTCATTTATCTGAACAATACTATTTTCTTGTTCTTTTGATACTAAAGTAACTGAATCAATAACCTCTTTAGTTTCAGCAATTTTTTTACTTAAACCTTCATAACCATTAATCATATTATTAGCAATTTCTTTACCTTCATTTGATTTTGAACTTGCACTCTCAACTAAAGATTTAATCTCCTTAGCTGCATCTGCTGACCTATTTGCAAGATTTCTAACTTCCTGTGCAACTACTGCAAATCCTTTACCAGCTTCTCCTGCAGTTGCTGCTTCTACTGCTGCATTTAGTGATAGAATATTTGTTTGAAATGCTATTTGATCAATAACTGTTATTGCATCATTTATTGCACTTACTTTGTCATTTATCTCATCCATAGAAGTGGATGTTTTTAAAGCAAGAGAACTTCCTGTTAAGGAGTCATTATTAAGTTCATCAGCAATATTTGACATCCTTATAATATTTTCATTATTATTTTTCATATTAGAAGTGATTTCTTCTAAAGAAGCTGATGTTTGCTCTAGTGAGCTTGCTTGATCTTGAGAAGATATAGATAAGCTTTGTGAAGATTTTGTTAGGATTTCAGTATTTTTTTCAAGTTTTCTTCCTGCATTTGTAATCATTGCAATTAACTCAGAAGAAGATTGACCTAAAAGAATAGTTGCCGTATATAAAGTCCCTATATCTCCATACATACCATTCATTTGAGTATCACTTAGTTTAAAAGTATAAGTACTTTGGGCATATTTATCTAAAACTTCATTTATATTATCTATCTTTAGTTTTGTTCTATTTATCATTTTATTAATAATACGTTTTAACTCTTCAACTTCTGATGTTCCAGCTTTTTCATGAATTGAATATTCAAAAAATCCATTTACTACTTTCCCAATAACATCTGATGTTTCTATAATAACTTTTTTATCTTGTTCTATAATTTTTTCAATCTTTTCCACTTGCATATTCATATTTTTAGTCATTATTGCAAACTCATCTTTTCCATCTAAAATTTCTAGATTAACATGCTCTTTTTGCTTTAATGCATAAGAAAAAAATTCATCTAAATTTCCTTGGAAGATTTTAATTGATTTTGCAATTTTATTTGTCATAAAAAATACAATAAAAAACACTGCTAGTAAAATACCTATAATTAGTAAACTTAATACTATAAATTCTTTATTTATTTTTTCAACATTTTTTTCAATTAAAGCATCTAAGTCTGATGCAATTATATTTTGAATTTTTTGTAGAGACTCTATTCTTTGTATTGAAACATCATGCCAATGTTTTAAATTAGCTCCATAAATATTTCTTGATAATGTATTTAAAGAAACTAATGCCTCTTTATCATCTGCATTAATAAAATCTAATAATTCTAAAATTGTAATATTTGAAGTATCTGCTTTTAGCTCTTTAATTTCATTTATTGATAAAAGATAGGAATCAAAAACTCTTTGTATTTTTTTTAATAGTTTTTTTTCATTTTTGCTAATATCTTTTATTCTTTTATATTTTCTAATTACTCTTAAAAGACTTGTATGTTGTTGTTCAAATTTCTTTAAATAGCTATTATCTCCTCTTAAAATATAGTTATTAAAATTATGAATTAAACCTCCAAAACCAGCTAAGCTACTAATCTTAGAAAGAATTTGATCCTTCTTGTTTTTAGTATTTATTACAGACCTTAATTTTGATACATCCTTTGATATTTTAGAATCACTAAACTCTTTAAATAGTTTCAAATGTTTAGGGCTAGCAACATTTTCAAAATTTTCGAGATAGGTATTTTGAGCAGAAAGGAAAGAAGAAAATGATGATGTTCCTTCAATAGTAATTTTACCCATTTCAAAAGTTGAAGATAGAACACTTTTTTCTTTATATGCTTTTTCAATTGCATTTGCTATTGCAATATATGCCTCTGAATACTTAGATATTTCTCCACTATTAGAATATGCTACTAAATCATCTAAAAAAGATAATAAAGTATCTACATCTTGTGTATAAAATCTATTTATTTTTTCTTCATTTATTTCCATAGATTTTACTTTTTTTCTTATAGCATTAAGTTTTTCCATTTGTGATAAAAATATATTTAAATCTTTTTTTAATTTTTCACTATATAAAGATGTATCAAAATCTTCTAGGAATTTTGTTAAAACTTTATACTCTTTATTTGTATTTGTTATGGAAATTGATAATTCTGAGGAAAAGTCTCTTCCATAACTTGTTACATATGATAAAGAATATGTTCTCTCTTTTTGAAGAGCTGATAATAATCTATTTGCATCTATTGCAAACTCAAGATAGTTTTCAACAAATTTCATTTGATTTTGTTCATTGCTTTTATCATAAAATGATCTAGCAGCTAATATTATAATACTTATTATAGGGATAATTAAAATCAATAATATTTTATTTTTTAATTTTAGATTGTTCATTTATACTCCATATTTCTTTTCATATGGAAATATAATCTAAGTTATTTAAAGAAGTTGTTAATTGTTATTTTCTTGTAACCAAGATGTAATCACAAGGTTATTAGTAAGTTATTAATTTATAAAGTGGCTATAGTATGTCACTATAGCCTAGTGTTTCTATAAGTCAACTAAAGCTTTAAATTTAGCACCACATCTTCCGATGTTATCAACATCTACATGAGATCGTTCATCTAATCTACCATCTTCTAAATACTGATGTTTTAATTCTAATATTACAGGTGTTGTAACTCCTGGAACATCCACAGTGTCATAATATTCACATAATAAGGCACTTTGTGATGATGAGATCATTGGAGGGTATGATTCCATTACTTCATTTACATCTATTTCAAACTTTTCTATTTCACTTTCATCTTTACCTAAAGGCATTGCACATTTTTTAACTTGATCTGCATTGTCTTTATTTACAAAACAAATAGTTGCTTTTTTATGCTTTAAAATATTTGCAAGGGAGTCTTTTGGACTTCCATCTTCTTTTTGTCCAATTGCAACAATTACTAATGCTGGATTAGTAGAAATTGGAATAAAGTATGAAAAAGGAGCTGCATTTAAAACACCTTCATCTTCAGTTACAATCCAAGCAATTGGTCTTGGAATCACAGTATCAGACATTATTTTATATCTGTTTAAATCATTTATATCTTTATAATCTAAAATCATCTATTTCCCTTAATTTTTATGGCTAAAATATATAAAATTATAGCTAAATAATAGGATTTAAAATAAAATTAGTTTAGAATTTTTAGGCTAAATAAAAGGTTTGTTTCTAAAAGTTAAGAGGCAATGATATTTTAAAAGAAGCACCTTTGTAAAGTCGATCATCATAAACAAACTCTTCATTTTCTACTTCTAATTTTCCATTCATATGATTCACTATAATTTCTCTTGTCATATACAGACCAATACCTGTTCCATGATTTGTATCTTTTGTCGTAAAATAAGGTTCAAAAACTTTTGTAATTAATTCATCTGAAATTCCACCACCACTATCTTTTATAACTATAGAAGCAAAATTATCTTCTTCAAATATATCAATTACAATAACCCTATTATCTTCATCTTTTTCAATAAGAATATCTCTAGAGTTATTTAAAATATTTAATAAAGCCTGTAGAAGTTCATTTTTTATTCCATTTACTACTACACTATTAAAATTTTTATTAATTGTTATATAGTTGTTTTGCATGGAAGCACTTATTAAACTAAGACTTTTCTCAATAACAGCTGATAAATCAAATTCTTCAATAGATTTATTTTCCATAAAAAAGTTTCTAAAATCTTCTATTGTATCGGACAAGTGTTTTGTAGTATTAACAATCTTTGTAAAATCTTGTTCTAACTCATCATTATTAAGTGTATCAAATTGTATTTTTATATTATTACCACTAGCAATAGTAGAGATTGTACTTAAAGGTTGTCTCCATTGATGTGCAATATTACCAATCATTTCACCCATTGCTGCCATTTTTGATTGATTATAAAGTATTTGATCTTTTTTTCTATTTTTACTAACTTCTATTTGAAATTTATCTTTTAATTGGCTATTTAAAACTTCTAACTGTTGGGTTTTTTCTTCTACTTTTGAAGCAAGTGTTGCATTGATATTCTTTAATGCATTTTTTTGACTTTCAATTCTTCTTTTATAATTTGTAAATAATCTGTTTATTCTTTTAGATATAAAAAAAGAAAGAATACTCGCAATAAAAATAAAAACAAACGCAGCTTTTATAGATTCTTTTATACTTTCATTTCTTTGGGCTTCAATAGAACCAATTATTTCAGTAATATGACTATCTATTTTATTTACATTTATACTTAAACCTAAGAGCCAATTCCAGTTTTTAATATAATTAAAAACAAAAAGTTTATAATCACCATTATCTAACTTCTTCCAGTAATATTCATATTTCTTTTTAGATAAATCTAGCTTTGATAATTTCTGATACTCTATTATTTTTGATATTAAATTAGCTCCTTGAATATCAGATATATTCTTAGTAATTAAAGTTTTATTTCTTGAATGTTGTATAATATTTAGATTGTCATTTAATGTAAAAATAGAACCATTATTTTTTAACTTCATTAAATCAAGTCTATTTAGAACTTCATCTTTAGTTGTTTCATCAAACTTATCTAAAAATACACTATAACCAAGAACCATATTTAAAGCTTCAAATTTTTTAACATATGTTAATTTTAAAACATGTTCAAGTTTTGATTTATTAATGATTTTTTGAGTATAAAAAATGAAACCTTCATTTTTCTTTTTCATTAAGTCATTGAATTGACTTAAAAAATCTTTATTCGAATAAATAAGTTTTTTCCCTAACCTTTCAGTGATTTTAGGAAATTGTAGTTCATCTGTATCTTTATTATATCCATAAATAAAATACTTACCATGCTCATCATCTTTCATTTCACTAAGAGAAGATAACAAATTAATTTGAATTGAAGTTTTTGATTCTATACCGATTGAGTTATTGTAAAGTTTTGTAAGTAAACTATCTGCAAATTTAATACGAGATTTCACTTTATCTTTTAATATATTTGTTGAAGTAGCTTTTTTAAAAACTATATAAGAGTTAATAGACTCTAATATAGCATTTAATCTAAATCTTTCTTCATCTAAGAAGTTTTGCCTCAGTTTTGAAGAATCGAGTTTGAATTTATCATCAGCTTTTTTAATATGAATTAAAGTGATAATAGTTGAAGTTAAAATAATAAATAAAATAGGAACTGCAAATATCAGCTTTGATAAATTCTTCTCTTTGAACATTAGATCTTAAACTCAGCCTCTACTTGTTTTGCTAAAAGTTCACCTTTTAACGTTAAAGTTGATTCAGAGACACACTCTTCTTTTTTTAGTTCTTTTAAGAGTTTTTTTCCTTCTTTCAATGAAAAGAGGTTTGTATTTTCTAATCGTATAATTACATCTGTTAAAGTTTCATCTTCTTCTTTTTTTAAGATGCCAAGTAATAAAATTTTTTTATTTATATCCACTTTAATATCCTTGTATAATAAAAAGCAAAGGCTATAAATCCTAAGCCCAATAAGCACGTTATTATAGCCAGAGAAGTTAAACTTGCCATTAAACCTATAAATAATGTTGTAAGGACACATGCAAGCATAAAAAACATATCATTATAAGAAATTACTCTACCTAAATATTTTTCATCACACTTATCTTGTAGCAATGCGTAAGTAAATGACCAAAGAATTGTAGTAAAGAATCCTGTCATAAATATTGTAATCAATGATACATAGAAATTAAACTGAGTAAGCCCCCATAATATAATAGCAATTCCTTGCAATACTAGCATATAATGTAAGTTGTTTTTATTTACATACTTAGATATAAATATAGGTCCTATCATTAAAGCAACGGCTCTTGTTGCATTTGATATTCCAATAGCTAAAGGCACTGCAATTATATATTTATACTCATTTTTTGCAAGTAACGTAACTAAGGCATCAAAAGAAGTTAATCCTACACAAGAGTGTAGAAAGATCAAGTGAAGGATTATTTTATTGTTTTTTATATATAAAAAACCATCTTTTATAAGTTCAAATATTTTATCTTGAACAATTGAAGCTTTTACTTTAAAATCTATATTTATAAATACTATTAAAGCTACAAGAAAAAACATTGAATCAATAATAAATGCAATTTTTACTCCAACAAAATTTACAATAATTCCACTCATTGCCATACCAGCAGCATAAGTAAAAGACCAAATTATTGAGTGAATTTCATTTGCTTGTTGTAAAGCTTTTCCATTTAACAACTTTGCTAATAAAGACATTTCTGTTGAGAAGAACATAGAAGCAGCACTCATTCTTATAAAAATGAATATCATTAAAAGCCAAATCTGACTTTGATTTTCAATAGTTAAAAAACATAAAGTCATAATAAGTTCAATAGACAGTAATGAAATCATTAAGGGTTTGATTTTAAATCTATCAATAATTGCACCAGAAAAAGGTGCAATTATTACAGCAGGAATAAAGTGCATAGCAGCAACCACAGAGATAGCTAATTCTGTTGAACCAAACTCAACAAGCATAGTATAGATTGCTACATTAGAAAACCATGCACCAAAGTAAGCAATAAGTTGAACTAATGATAAGTCTCTAATTACTTTATGTTCACGGAAAAGTTTACGATAGTTCAATGTTAATTAAAACCTCTTGGAACATAGCCGAGTGTGAATCTTCATCCTCTTTATTTGGTGTTAAATAGTTAACAAATTTGTTTCCAGAATAAAAGAAAGCACAGTTTTCTTTTATATCATTTGATAAAGTAACAAGAAATTCACTTTGCCCATAATTTGAAGATATTTTTACCTTATCTCCATTAGCATACCCAGATGATTCATTTAAATATACACTATTGTCAGTTTTAAATTGTGAGTTTAAAGAAGTTTTATTCTTTGCAGTAATTAAATAGAAATTATCTTCTGTTTTATCTCTATATAATGGTTCAATTTCAATATCTTCAATAAATTCAAATGTCTCTAAAGTAGGATATTCTACTTCTTCATTTTTATAATATTCAAAAATTTCATCTTCACTTTCAAGTGTCTCATAATCAAATTTTTCAATTAAATAAGATGTTAGTTCATACTCACTAATAGTCCCTTCATTTTTATCCTCTTGAATATAAGACAGGGATTTATGTCTATTTCCACAAGATAGTCTTACATCTTTTTTAGAAAGAAAAGAACATGAAGGAATAATTAAATCTGCATATTCACATGTATCATTATATGTAGTACCAAAATAGACAACAAAAGATTTTTTTAGTCCATCAATAATTACTTGTGTATTTGGAGCAGAAACAACTGGATTTGACCCTTGAATAAATGAAAGTTCATAGTCTCCAAAATCTACTTTAGGAAGAGGTATTTTTTTGTTTTTATTTTTTAAATCGAATTTTTTATCATATCCATAAGCAGAATCACTTAAGAACCAAACTCCACCTGCTGTATTTGGATTATGATATCCCATATAAGCTGCAAAACCATCAATACATCTAGTAATTTGAGCACCTTCTAAATACTTTTGAACTCCAAGCCCTAACATTATAGCTACACTTTTACCTTCAACTATATCAAAAAACTTATACGCTTCATCTAAAGATATACCTGTTGTTGCTTCATAAGATACTAAAGGTCTATTTTTTGCAATATCAAAAAACCAATCAGAACCTTCGGTATACTCTTCTAAGAACTCTTCATCTTCTGCTCTATTCATAAATG
>Ga0193962_1001042_pt1 | contig 12911 bp, 7 predicted proteins | sample FB_5_MG_FD_140335 | JGI IMG/M metagenome (GOLD analysis project Ga0193962, IMG submission 140335) | Microbial mat bacterial communities from the Broadkill River, Lewes, Delaware, United States - FB_5_MG | ecosystem: Environmental > Aquatic > Freshwater > River > Microbial mats | place: USA...
ATGACATAGCTACCTTTTGAGTCATATAAAATGATACGAAGTCTCTCTCTAGCCCTGCATTCTCTTTGGCTATATAGAGTTGCATCAAAGTAGCGATAAGAGATGAAATTTTGGTATCAAATGAGTATCTTTTTACAGCCAAAAGACTATCAAGAACAGGTGAAGCCAACTCTTTTGTATAGTTTGTAAAAAATATCTTTTTAAAGTCAGCATTTTTATTATTTACAGATTGACGAATAGAAGGTATTTTGAGATGAAAGTTTATGACTTCATCATAATCCTCTTTTTGTCTAGTACCTGTTTTGGTTGATAGTTCTAAAAGGAGGGGGAAGTAGGTGGTATTTGTAGTTATTATGTTATCTCTTAGCTTCTGAAAAGAGTTATCTAATATAATCCTCTGCCTCTTTACTGAGGTCTCAAACTCCTCTTTATTACTTCCTAGATAGAGAGAGGTGAGTCCCCTCTCTTTACCTATATTGATAAGTAACTTATCTAATAGGGCATTATTCTGAAGTACTGTCTTAAGAGAGTTGGCTTTCTCAAAATTTATATATGAAGTTATAAAGAAATAACTCGATAGTAGTATAAGTAGTGAGATTGGGAGAAACCCAATCAGTTTCAGTCTATTTCGTATAGTCATATTTATCTCCCTTTAGTGTGATATCGCGTTGATTTGGATTTCAAAAGACAAGAAGTGTCCCCAGTAATCTCGAATGAAATGCTCTAAGTGATTGCTATCTTCACAAAACTGTATCTTGTATAGTGTATCAGCTAGAGGTTTGATACGCAAGTTTGATGAAGTTCCCTTTAGTAGGTGACCGATTTTTTGTATAGCATCCAAATCACCCTCCTCATAACACTTCAGCATCTTCTCTGTCTCTTCTCTTGCTTGTTCGATAAAGTCATTTACAAACTCCTCAATCAGCTCAACAGGGAGACTCAAATCATTAGCTGCCTCTTCAAGTTGGAAATCAAAGTGAATAGGCTTAACAGTAGATAAATCAATAGTTCCAAATCCTTTTTTAGCAGGCTCTTCAACAACAGGCTCTTCAGCTACAATCTCTTCAACAACTGGCTCTTCAACTACAGGTGTCTCGACTATAGGCTCTTCTACTTTCTCTTCTTCTAGTATAGAACTCATATTTACAACATCACCATCTGTTGTTATATCCATTTTTGGAGGTTCTGGTATCTCCTCTATCTCTTTTTGTGGAGGAGGAGTATCAAATAGATTTTGAATATCATCATCTGATGCTTCCTCTACCTCAATAGGCTCTACTACCTTCTCCTCTTCTTTAGGAGTCTCAAACAAATCGAGCATAACATCTTCTTCTATCTTCGGTGGCTCTGGTATCTCCTCTACCTCTTTTGCTATCTCTTCTGTAGGAGTATCAAATAGATTCATCATATCATCAGTATCAGCAGGAGTTGTATCTACTTCTGGCTCTTCTATACTCTCTATCTTTTGGGTAGGATTATCATCAAATAGTAACCCATCTTCTATATCTAGCGTTGGCTCATCTTTTGGTTCACTAATAGGCTCAGGCTTAGTTTCAGGAGCTACTACCTCTTCTTCTATACTCTCTACGGTTTCTATACTCTCCTCAGGTTTCTCAGGAGTTGATTGATATGTTGTAATTCTTGATAGTGTATCGTAAAATAAATCTATATAAGCTCTTTGTTTATCTGATGGAGTTGGCTCTATCTTATCTAGTATATCGCCTATTTGAGGGATATGAAGCACTTCACTTAGGTGTGCTATTGTGGCTATAGCACTTGTATGCTTAGCCTCATCATCACCTTTGATATCCTCTTCTAAATCTAGGGCATTATCTATATACTCATTTAAGAATGTATCATAATCTTCAATAGATACACCTATCGCACTACTAGTTTTGTCTATATCTATCTTTATATCTATATCTTTTGGTATATTTTCTTCTATCTCTTCAACTCTATCAGCAACTACTACATCAGGGGCTTTGGTCTCTATCTCTATTGGAGTCTCATCTTCGAGTGCCAAATCTAAGTCTAGTGTATCTTCGCTCTCTTTTGGAGTCTCTTCTACTGCTAAACTCTTCTCCTCTTCCTCTTTGGCTTGGGCTAATATAACATCCAACTCATCATCAAGACCCAAATCCAACTCTAGCGAATCTTCACTCTCTGTTGGAGTCTCTTCTTTAGGAGTCTCTTTATCTATACTAATATCATCATCAAGACCCAAATCCAACTCTAGCGAATCTTCACTCTCTGTTGGAGTCTCTTTATCTATACTAATATCATCATCAAGAGCTAAATCCAACTCTAGCGAATCTTCACTCTCTGTTGGAGTCTCATCTTTTTCTAACTCTAAAGACTCATCCTCTTTGGCTTCTTCTAAGAGAGTATCTATATCTATACTCTCTTCTATATCATCTTCATCTTGGCTATCTTCTTCTAGCATACTATCATCATCTAGTAGTAAAGAGGAGAGGTCATCTTCATCATCTTTATTCTCTAATGATAACTCCAAAGCCTTTTGAGCAGCTACTTCCTCTTTATGTTTTTGTCGTAATATATTAAGAGTCTCATTAGTATCAATAATACTACTCTCTTTAGTATCCTCTTGAATAACATTAATTAGAGTCAATTTCCCCAACATACTAGATAGAGCTATTTTTGATATATTAAACTGTTTATCACTACTATTAATAGAAAGAGTAAGCTTATCTGATGTCAATGCAAACCTTATATCGCCTAATACAACTTTTATATTTAACTCATCTATATGTGATACCCCACATAAGTTCAATAAATTACCATCCATGGCGATGACTTGGTTTGTCTCATTTAATATATAATACATCTTATCTATAACTCCTTTTTTAGCTTAATCAGTTTCTTTTGCTAGTAAATCCATATATATATGGATTATATCTTCTATCTCTTCTGCTGTTGCAGGTCTTCTAGCTGCTGTATAACCTGTAACCTCTCCATCAACCAACATTGGTGTAATATGTGAATATACCCAATAGTATTTGCCATCTTTTCTTAGATTTTTGACTATACCAGACCACTCTTTCCCTAACTTAATTGTCTCCCATAACTCTTTGAATACACTCTTTGGCATATCAGGATGTCTGACTATATTATGGTTCTTTCCTTTAAGTTCATCTTTGGTATATCCTGTTATTTCACAAAATTTTCTATTACTAAAAGTAATATTACCTTTACTGTCAGTTGAGCTAATTATTAAGCCCTCTTCAAACAAATACTCTTCATCAATGGAATTAGATTTACCCATAATAATTTACCCCTTTAAAATTATCTTAAGACAATAGTCTAGTGTTCTCAATTTTAATATAAAAACCTTACTGCTAAAACTTTATAACAATTAAACTAAAAATAGAATGAATTAAGAAGTTTTTAGTAATAAATGTTAGATAATGTATGATTATTGATTAGTATTTTTGATAATTTTTGCTATTTTACTATTTGTAACTCTCTTTATCTCATCATAAGATGCACTCTCAATAGCCTCAAATGTTCCGAAATAATTTATAAGTTTTTTTACAGTAGCTGTGCCTATACCTTTTTTATTTAATAGTGATATTTGATTATCATCTCGTCTCTTTCTGTTTTGATGATAAGTTATAGCATAACGGTGAGCCTCATCTCTTTGTCTCTGTATCCACATAAGTCGCTTATCATCTCCTCTAAGTTCAAATATCTCATTGGTTGTATATATAATATCTCTAGCCAAACCCTTTGCTCTATTTGCTTTACTATCTATTTTCTCTTTGGCTATGGCTATCACATCAAGATTTACATTTGCCTCTTTTAGTAGCATCTGAGCTAGATTTAAATTAGCTAACCCACCATCGAGTATCCACAAATCAGGTGGAGGCTCTTTGGCAAACTTCTCTATTCGTCTTGATAACATCTCTCTCATCTGTCCATACTCATCTTTTGAGTTTAACTCATATCGTCTATAGCTACTCTTATCCCATCCATTCTCATCCCAAACTACCATACCACCTACAGTTGCCACTCCCATTAGGTGAGAGTTATCAAAGCTCTCTACTCTATATGGGATAGAAGATAGAGAGAGTATATCTGCAACTCTTTGTTCCATAATAGTGCTAGTTTGGTTTTCACTCTTTCTAAGTAGCTCATCAGCATTTTGTAAAGCTAGAGATACTAGCTTCGCTTTTGCTCCGATTTTGGGGTGTGTTATCTCTATTTTTCTATCAAATATAGAAGATATGGTATCTCTAATAGAGTCCATATCTTCAAAACTATCAGCTACTACTATGTTTTGATTAATATCAGGACTATCTTTGGTATAGAAGTCCAAAATAGCTTGTCTATATGCCTCATCTATATCAAATATATGAGTGTGTCTAAATAGCGTATAATCAGATGATATTACCTTGCCATTACGCATAAATAGCTTCACTACCACACCTCTCTCCTCCCCACTTTTAATAGCCCAAATATCTACATTGAGACTATTTGCCAAATCAATATCTGATGATATTGTGAGGCTCGAGATAGCGTTTATCATATCTCTAAATGCTCCTGCCTCTTCATATCTCTCTTGTGATGCCAACTCTTGCATCTTTTGAGTAAGTGCTAGTATGAGGGGCTTTCTTTTGGTTATAGCTACTTTGGCACTAGATACTATATCTCTATACTCCTCTTGTGTTATCTTCTCTTCACATGGGGCTAGGCACTTTTTGATTTGATAAAATAGACACGCCTTTTTGGCTTTGAGACAAGAGCGATTTTGCACTAGAGGATAGACTTCATAGAGTCCATCAAATAGAGACTTACTACCTGATGGGAACGGACCATAATATGTTATATCTCTGCCTTTGATAGCTTTTCGTGTTATCTCAAATCTAGGGAATGGTAGTGAGTCATCTATATAGATATATGGGTATGTCTTATCATCACGAAGTAGTATATTATATTTGGGTTTGAGCTGTTTAATAAGAGAGTTCTCTAGTATTAGAGCATCTTTTTCAGACCCTACCAAAATATACTCTAATCTCACTGCTTCATCTAACATCTTCAAAATTCTAGGGTTTTGAGATGGGTTTGGCACAAATGATGGAGTAAATCGCCAGTAACTCTTGACTCTATTTTTGAGATTTTTCGCTTTTCCTATATAGAGTAACTTATCGTTACTATCAAAGTATTGATATACACCTGCTGAGTTTGGGAGAGCTTTTATGATTGATTGCATCTGATAATTCTTTGGATATTTTCAAACTTCTCTCTTAGCTTATCTTCGCTATAGTTGGCAAAATCGCCATTGGCTCGTTCGCTATAGTGAGGGATTGATTTGTACTCAACCTCTTTTTTCTCTATCGGGAAATATTTGCTATGAAAGACAACAACGCTACTAGCTTTCATCATTTTGCACGATTTATCATATCTATTGAGGTCTCTTAATAAGCTTATTAATAAATCTTTATTATAATTTAGCTCCATTTTAAATCCCGGGTGCGTTATAGCCACAAAAAGAGTATCCTCTTTGACATATACAAAAGCAACAGCTTTTTGCCACTTGTTGCTTAGGAGTCGGATATACTTTTGGTAGCACTCTTGGCGTTTTAAAAATCTAAATTGAGGTCTAGATGATAGATGAGAAATAATTTCATAAGCTTTTTTCATAAAGCGATTATAACATCTCTTTGCTGTGTGATATTAGTTAGTTGTGGATATAAAACTGCACCTGTCTATGTACCAGATAGTGTAGATAGCAACCAGAGTGAGTCAAATACAACCATAAAGGACAAAAATGCAAAAGTATGATGTGCTTATAATCGGTGCAGGTATAGCAGGACTCTACGCAGCTATGCAGATACCCAAAGAGAAAAATGTTTTAGTAGTATGCAAAGATATTCCTTGGGAGTGTAATACATTTTATGCTCAAGGTGGTATGGTAACTGCTCTAAATGAAGATGATATAGCCTTGCATGTCAAAGATACGATAGAAGCAGGAGCGTATCACAACAACAAAGAGGCAGTAGAGATTATGTCTCGTACTTCGATAGAGACCACTAGAGATATTATAGCTAGAGGTATGGAGTTTGATAGAGGAGTTAATGGCAATCTTCTATATACCAAAGAGGCAGCTCACTCAGTAGAGAGGATTGTTCACGCAGGAGGAGATGCCACAGGTAGATATATGCACTACTTTGGTATGGTTCAAAATACTCATCAACTACAAAAAAACACTCTAGTCTATGATTTGTTGATACAAGAGGGTAGATGTTATGGAGTCAAAGCCACTGTAAACTATGAGCCTACTACCATATACGCAGATGATGTCATTATAGCAAGTGGAGGAGTAGGCTCACTATATGCGTATAACACCAACTCACGAACAGTATCTGCTGATATTCACGGTATCTGTGTTGAGAAGGGCATAGCACTAGCTGATATGGAGTTTATGCAGTTTCACCCCACAGTCTTCGTAGATACTCCCTATGCTAGAAAACTCCTACTCACAGAAGCCCTAAGAGGTGAGGGTGCTTTTGTTGTAGATAGTGAGGGAAGAAGATTTCTCTTTGATTATGACGAAAGAGGAGAGTTAGCTAGTAGAGATATAGTAGCTAGAGGTATTTTTGACTATAGACGCAAAACCAATAAAGGTGCATATCTTGATTTCTCTATGTTCTCACACGATTGGTTTGAGCATAGATTTCCAAATATCACTCGTACATTTGGAGCATTAGGTTTCAACTTCCCAGAGGATAAAGTACCTATATCTCCTGCTTTTCACTATGCCAATGGTGGAATTGATTGTGATACCAATGGCACGATAGACGGGATGGAGGGTCTTTATGTAATTGGAGAGGCTGCACGAACAGGAGTCCATGGAGCAAATCGCCTAGCATCCAACTCTCTCCTTGAGGCTGTAGTATTTGCATCACGAGCTGTAAAACATCTACTAAATAAAGAGCAAAATATCCCCAAAACACCTAAATTTGAGAAAGATTACGGTAATATTCTTCACAAAGAGAATGATGCAGAGTATAAAGAGAGACTTCGTCAAATAATGTGGGAAGATATAGGAATTATCCGAACCAAAAAAGGTCTAAACGAAGCGAAAAACTTTATCTATGATATGAAGAATAGAGAGATAGGTAGATTGTTGAGACTTAGACTAAATACAGCTTCAGCAATAGTAGAAGCATCTTTGGCCAGAAAAGAGTCCCTCGGCTCTCACTATATAGAGTAATATGTATAGACACATACAAGAATGTTCAGGAGGAATAATGACAACAGAAGCACTAACAGTAGATTTGACAACAACATGGGTGGGTATAGTCTCACTAATTATATTTGTAGTAGCATACTACTTTATAGCAGCTGAAGATAAGTATCAGATAAACAAAGCCAAACCAGCACTATTTGCAGGAACTTTGATATTTCTACTCATTGGAGTATATTACGCTCTCAATGGACTAAATGGAGAACATCTACACGAAGAGATAGAGGTACTTATCGTAGAGATTGCAGGTATATTCTTCTTCTTATTTGTGGCTATGACATATATTGAGGCTATGATAGATAGACAAGTATTCTCATCGCTTAGATATAATCTAGTATCAAAAGGGTACAACTACAAGAAGCTATTTTGGATTACAGGACTCTTGGCATTTTTCATATCTCCAATAGCAGATAACCTCACAACAGCTCTTATCCTATCAACGGTACTTATCACAATAGACAAAGAGAACCGTGCATTTATAGTCCCAGCTGCTGTCAATATCGTTGTCGCTGCCAATGCAGGTGGTGCGTGGTCGCCTTTTGGAGATATTACCACTCTTATGGTATGGGTAGATGGCAAAGGTACTTTTGTAGAGTTCTTATATCTATTTCCAGCATCTATATTGGGTTGGTTCGTGACAGCATTTCTATTGAGTCGCTTCATCCCAGATGCAAACCCTCCATTTGTAAAGGGTGAAAAGAAGATAACAATAGCCCCCGGTGGTAGAGTGATTATGGGTCTATTTGCTCTTACTATCGCCTCTGCTGTACTATCTCACCAGCTTCTTCACCTCCCTGCTATGTGGGGTATGATGTTTGGTCTAGCGATACTCAAACTATATATCTATAAGATGAGCAAAGAGACTAGATATGATAGTGAGGGAGTAGCATGTAAAGAGGTAAATGTCTTTACATTTATATCCAAAATCGAAAACGATACTCTTCTTTTCTTCTTTGGTATCCTTGCAGCAGTTGGTGGACTTCACTTTTTGGGCTTCTTGGAGTATTTTACAGCTCTATATACACAGTTTGGTCCTACCACAGTCAATATCGGTGTAGGGTTTATTTCAGCTATTGTAGATAATGTACCTGTAATGAGTGCAGTACTAAAATCAAGTCCTGATATGGGTGCAAATGCACAAGCTCAATGGATGCTAGTAACTCTAACAGCAGGTGTGGGTGGAAGCCTCATCTCATTTGGTAGTGCTGCTGGTGTCGGAGTAATGGGTAAACTCCACGGTATATATACATTTACTTCACACATCAAACTAGCATGGACTGTACTTATAGGATATATCGTATCTGTATCTGTATGGTATCTACAATTTATCATTTTAGGAATTGGTGCTTAGGCTATTTAATCTAAGAGTAGATTTACTATCTACTCTTAATCATCTCTTATCTCTTTTAATCTCATCATAGAGAACTAACCCCCAATTAGATAAAATATCAAAAAATATGGATATGCTATAAATGATATATAAAAACATCAAACTTCTAAAAGATAAATGGTTGTACTCTACAGAGTGTAGTGTCAAAGATATAATTAACTATATCAAAGCTACCAATAGATTGAGAGATACTCAGATAGAGGCGATAGAGATATATCTATTTTTGAAAATCAAAGGAGATAATAAGCCATTGTGGCAACTCTTTGGTGAGGGTTTTTTTATAGATGATAGTGAGTTTGATTATTTTGAAAAACTTCTATTTGATAACAATGAAATCCAAAAACTATCTCTATATAATTTCGCCAAAGTAGAGCTTCCCTCACTAAAACAAGCGATTACCAATGATAGTATCAAAGATTATGAGAGTATCATCAAAAAAATATTTTATGGTGTTGATTATAGTGATTATCTCCTCTCTTTGCCTATGGGTGCTGGTAAGACCTATCTTATGGCATCTTTTATCTATCTTGATTTATATTTTGCTCAAAATGAACCTCATAATAAAAACTTCGCTCATAACTTTTTGATACTCATCCCCTCTGGGCTTAAAAACTCTATCGCTCCCTCACTCAAATCTATCGAACACTTTGATGGCTCGTGGGTACTTCCCAAAAGTGATGCAAAAAAAATCAAAAGATTACTCAAATTTGATATTTTGGATGTCCCTAAGAGTGCAAAAAAGTCAAACCTAGCAGTCAATCCCAATGCCAATAAAGTAAATAGTATTTTACCCAATCCCTTTGGGCAGATTTTTGTAGTCAATGCTGAAAAGGTGATATTGAACTCTAAGGGGAAGAGACTATTTGAAGACAAAGATATAATAGAGAATGAACTCAAACAGAAATTGGCACTAATTCCTAATCTCTCGATACTTATAGATGAGGTACATCACTTGGCCACTGATGATATCAAACTTCGTCAAGTCGTCTCGTGGTGGAATACCCAAAATAATATCACCACCGTTTTGGGTTTTAGTGGCACACCATATCTATCTAGTGATGAGAAGATTTATATCAATGAGAAAGATTTTTTTAGATTTAGACATATCACCAATACTGTCTATTATTATCCTCTCACCACAGCGATAGAGAAGTTTCTCAAACGCCCACTGGTAAAGAGTGCTAATCTAACCAAAAAAGAGATACTCACAGAGGCGATTGATGATTTTGAGAAACTCTATAAAAGTAAACTCTATCAAGATGGCACTATCGCTAAATGTGCTATCTATTGTAGCAGTATCAAAGATTTAGAAGAGGTAGTCTATCCTCATCTCATCTCCACTCTAAAGATACCAAAAGAAGAGATACTTAAATTCCATAAAGGAAACAAAGAGTACAAAGTAGAGAGCAGTGCCGAACTAGAGTTTAGAAGCCTTGATTTACCAAGCAGTCAAAAAAGATATATTTTGCTCGTTCAAGTAGGTAAAGAGGGGTGGGACTGTAGGAGTCTTACAAGTGTTGTGCTAAGTGGTACAGGTGATAGCCCCAAAAATATGGTGCTTCAAACGAGTTGTAGATGTCTAAGAGAAGCAGATAAAAGTGATAATACAGCCCTGATTTGGCTCAATGAAGCCAATGCAAAGATACTCAATACTCAGCTCAAAAAAGAGCAAAATAGCTCTATAGAAGAGTTAAACTCTTTAGGACGAGCTAATCTAAATAACCCTATAAAAAGAGTTTCAAGAGTAGATTATCTCAAATTACCAAAAATAGATTTTTATCAACTAAAAATAAAATATACCACTACAAATATCGAACAAAGTGCAAATACCAAAGCAAAATTAAAAAGCATTATAAAAAATATAGAGAGATATAAAGAAGATAAAGTAACTATAAAAAGTGGTAGTTTTGAAAATATAGAACAAAAAAGAGAGTTTGTAGATAAAGAGTATCAGAAAATTAGTTTTGAAAATTTTTTATTTCAAATTCAAAAAAATAGTTTTATGCAAGTAGAGGTAAAACTTTATGAAAAAGAGCTAAAAACTATCTATACAAAAGTAGATAATCTTGATTTAGTCTATGATGATATAGCTTTATCTTTTAGTATCAAAAGAGAATTAAATTCAGAAGTTGAAAATATATCTCAACGAGCAGAATTTTTGATAGTTGATAATCTAAAATCGATAGAAGATAATAAAAAACTTTATCCATCACAAAAAGCAGTTGAGCAGATACTAGAAGCTGATAAAAATCCTGATTTTATAGATAAATTTGAAGATAAGAAAAAAGAAGAGAGTCTAGGGCTTATAGGTCAAGGTAAAATAGATGAAGCTATAGAGATTTTAAGTAAGAAGCTAGATAATACTACAGCAAATAAAGATAAATCATTTCACTATCTCCCTTATGATTTCAAACAAAGTAATTTTGAAAAGAGTGTTTTGGAGAATTTTTTTAGCCTTGATTGTCAAGATTTAGAGATTTATTACAATGGTGAGAGGGGACTTACAGAGTTTGTCATAGAGTGCTACAAAAAACAAAACTCCAACTATAAATATATAGGTCGCTACACTACAGATTTTTTAATCATAAAAAGAGATAAGACAAATAATATCAAGAAAATATTGATACTAGAAACAAAAGGTCAAGGTTTCGCAAATGACGAGAGCTTCAAAGCCAAAAAAGCGTTTGTAGATGGTGAGTTTATAGCTTCAAATAATAAAGCTTTTGGATATGAGAGATTTGATTTTTTATATCTTGAAGATAGCCTAAAGGTAGATGTAAATATCTCTCGTTTGGATGATAAAATAAAACAATTTTTCAAGGAAAACTAAAATGCCAATCAAATATATACCTTATGACAAAACTCCTGTACAAGGTCAAGCGATACTCAATAATATCATAAGAACCCAAAGAGTGCTTAGCTACAAAGACAATGACAAAGTCTATGAGAGAATTCAAAGAGGCATCCCCTATTATGAACTCTCTGAGATAGAGCAGATAGGTAAAAGTAGTGATAATCTCGTCATACGAGGTGAGTGTTTGAGTGCGTGTGCCTATCTCAAAGAGCAAAATATCAAAGTAGATTTGGTCTATATTGACCCACCATTTGCTAGTGGGGCTGATTATGCCAAAAAGGTCTATATTCGCAAAAATCCAAAATTAGCTGATAAAATCAAAAAAGCAGAAGAGAAGATGGAGATGGATGAGCTTGTAGCATTTGAGGAAAAAATGTATGGAGATATTTGGAGCAAAGAGGACTATCTCAACTGGATGTATGAAAATCTGATGGCTATTAGAGAAATTATGAGTGATACGGCGAGTATCTATCTACATCTTGATTGGCATATTGGGCATTATGTAAAGATACTAATGGATGAAGTTTTTGGTGAAGAGAATTTTAGAAATGAGATTATTTGGAGAAGAGAAGTAAGCCGTGGTATGAAAACACATAGTGAGTATTATAGTAAAAATGCTGATTATATATTTGTCTATACTAAAAATAGTGAAGCTATATGGAATGGTTCTAAAACAAAAAAACTATACTCAAAAGAGGATGCAAAAGCAAATTTTTATGAAGATGAGTTTGGATTTTTCTCTACTTCACATATTGGTACATATACAAATGAGAGCTTAATAAAATTTCATAAAGAGAATAGACTTCATACGACAAAAGATGGTGAAATAAAAATTGAAAATGGAGTTTTAACAAGTACAAGTGGAACAATAAGATTAAAGTATTATTTAGAACAAGAGAATGGACACTATTTCAAAATGAGTAGTGTTGATAATATTTGGGATGATATTAGAGGTATCGCTATGGCAGGGGCTAGTGAGAGAGTTGATTATGCTACCCAAAAACCAGAAGCACTACTAGAGCGAATAATAAATGCCTCATCAAATGAAGATATGGTAGTTTGTGATTTTTTTGGTGGTAGTGGAGTGACTGCAAAAGTAGCAAGTGACTTAAATCGTAAGTTTATCCATTGTGATATTGGTATAAATTCTATTCAAACAGTAAGAGACAGATTAGTAGAAGCCAAGGCAGAGTTTAGGATACTCGAAGTGCAAGATGGGATAAATCTCTTTAGAAATCCTATTCAGACTATGGACAAACTAAGCACTATGATAGAGGGGCTAAATACCAAAACTCCACAAGGGATTAATGACTTTTGGTTTGGGACGATTACCACAAGCAAAGAGGGAACGATACCTGTTTATGTGCCTGATTTGATGGATAGTAGCCAAAAGGTGCTTG
>Ga0193962_1001048_pt1 | contig 12900 bp, 14 predicted proteins | sample FB_5_MG_FD_140335 | JGI IMG/M metagenome (GOLD analysis project Ga0193962, IMG submission 140335) | Microbial mat bacterial communities from the Broadkill River, Lewes, Delaware, United States - FB_5_MG | ecosystem: Environmental > Aquatic > Freshwater > River > Microbial mats | place: USA...
GAAATTATTACTTATCAGCGTAATTATGCTGCACTAAAGAAAGCAGAAGCTTATCAAGGTATTTATGGTAAATAAACCATATTGCATTCGTGAGTTTGGCTTTTTAGTGAGCGAGGCTCATGGTTTTTCAGAGAGTGGAGAAAGTGACAAGCTCGCGACTAATGTAGTCGTTTTGCCTAATAAAGCGTATGAAAGCTTGATGGCGCTGCAATATAGCGAAAGCGCCCGCGATGTCGATATTCAACCATTTTTAAAACCTGCTATCTATCGTCGTAAACCTGCATTACAAGTGTGTAATTATGTTGGGGTGCTTCAAACAGCTTGTGGTACTCAAATTGAAGTGCTGCCCAAGGTTTATAATCCTAATGGTGATAATGAAGAAGAGTACTGTCGTAGCGCGCTGCTGAAGATGTTACGCACATTAAAAGATAGCCCTTTTAAGGATGCGGGCAGGGCGGATATACGTGATGCCAAGATGCCTTTGTTAGAAGTGTATATTAGCCAGTTTTTGGCATTGGCTAATCAGCTGGTTAAGCGTGGTATTCGATCGGACTATGTACAAGTGCAAAAGAATTCAAAATTCTTGAAGGGGCGGTTATTAGTTAGTCAGCAAATTCGTAAAAATAGCATTCATGGTGAGCGCTTTTATATAGAGCATTCTGAATATCAGGTTAACCGACCTGCGAATCGATTAATTAAAACCGCATTAATGAAAGTCGCTAAGTTGGCTAGGTCTAACCGTAATCAGCGCTTGGCACGAGAGCTTAGTTTTGTTTTTGAAGAAGTACCGAAGAGTCATGATATTGCAGGCGACTTTCAAAAAGTAAAGATTGATAGAGGCATGCAGCATTACCAAGAGGTATTAGCTTGGACGAAATTGCTATTGTCTGGCTTGGGGCCTACCGCTTCTTCAGGGACGTTTAATACCTTGTCTTTGCTTTATCCTATGGAGCGCATATTTGAAGACTACGTTGCCCATTGTTTGCATAAAAACATGCCAGAGGCATTGGGTGAAGGTGCCAGGCTTAAAACCCAAGTCGGTGGTAAGGCACTAATCAATGATCATAATGACAAACCGATGTTCCGTTTACGTCCAGACCTTATGGCTATAGAAGGTGATAAGGCTTTGTGGGTAATGGATACCAAGTGGAAGCTGATTAACGGCAATAGTAGGGCTAAGAATTACGGAATCTCACAGAGTGATATGTATCAGCTGTATGCGTATGGGCATAAGTATTTAACGGGTGATAAGAAGTTGATGCTTATTTACCCTATGAATGAGAATTTCAAAGAAGCTTTGTCTAAGTTTACCTATGAGGGGGATTTTGAACTGTTTGTGATGCCGTTTGATTTGATGAAGGGAGAATTGATTGTAGCGACACTTGCTACCGAACAATTAGGCTGACAATTAACTACCCAATAGATATCAATTGAGTACCAAATATGGATATTTTTTAATCAATAGTGTCTTTGTCTAATACTTAGGTGTTGATTATGTTGATTCACGAATATTAACTTTCTCAGAGGTTAGAATTTAGTGCTAGCTTGAATATATGGCTTCAAAGGTTAAGGATAGTCGCATGAGCTACCAATACCTCGCTATTACCATCGTTGCCGAAGTCATTGCGACCAGTGCACTGAAAGCTACAGAAGATTTCACCAAACTCGTCCCGAGCCTCATCGTCATCATCGGTTATTGTACTGCATTTTATTTCTTAACCTTGTCGCTAAAAACCATGCCGGTTGGTATCGCCTATGCAATATGGGCAGGCTTAGGTATTGTGCTGGTCGCGATCGTGACAGCCGTTCTTTATAAAGAAATACCCGATTGGCCAGCAATGTTCGGTATAGGGCTGATCGTAAGTGGCGTATTAGTGATTAATTTATTTTCGGCAACAGGCGGCCATTAAATCCTAAACAGTGATTTAAATTTATTCTCTTTCACTGCTCTCGTAAGGCTTGAGCTAGACAGCATTCAACTTGAGGCTTATAGTACCCATATTGGGAACATTGGTACCCATATTGGGAACAGGTGAGGCAGGTATGACGACAAGCATAGGTGATGCGCTTTTTACCAAGGGGCAGCAAAAAGTATTAGCGCTATTTTTTGGCCAGCCAGATAGAAGCTTCTATCTGCGAGAGGTCGTGCGGCTAGCAGATATGGGCATTGGTGTGATTAGCCGAGAGCTAGGCAAATTAGCTGATGCGGGGCTGCTGGTGGAGAGTAAGCAGGGTAATCAAAACCATTACCAAGCGAACAAGAGCTCGCCTATTTTTAACGAACTGCGGGCAATCGTTAAAAAAACGTTTGGTATTAAGGGGTTATTGAAAGCCGCTATTGCACCTTTGCTTCCTCAATTAGAGCAGGCCTTTATTTACGGCTCGGTGGCTAAAGGTGAAGAGCATGCTGGCAGTGATGTGGATGTGATGCTGGTAGGGAATGACTTAAGTTACAGCGAAATTATGCAGCTGTTAGATTCTATTGAAGAGCAACTTCAAAGGCCGATCAATCCGACGATATTCTCTCCTGTTGAATTTGCTGAGCGTTTAGCCGAAGGTCAGAATTTTTTAAGTAAAGTAATGGAGCTACCGCGTATTGATTTATTACATTCGGAGGAAGGCGAATGAAAGTATTGGATAATTTAGTAAAGGTTAATCAATTAAAAGTAGAACCTGCCGATGCGAAAGAATTTTCGGGAATGTTACGCGCGGGTGATGCCAAGTTAAAAGATTCTTTGATTAGTGGTTTAAGTGAAGATAGTCAGTTTTCTTTAGCGTATGCGGCGGCGCATGCTTTTTCTTTGGCCGCGTTACGTTGGTACGGTTATCGTTCAGAAAGTCGCTATTTAGTTTTCCAATGTTTGCAGCATACTTTGGATATGGATAAAGCTAAGTGGCGAGTGCTTGATAAATGTCATCAGGCTCGTAATTTAGCGGAATACGAAGGTCACTTAGATGTGAACCCTCAATTGCTTAAAGAGTTAATTAGTATTACCAAAGATATTCAAACTTTGGTAAAGGCATTGCCGCCAATTAAGTAGTGAGTGTTGAATACAAGGAAGTTTTAACATGGCAAGTGCCAATGAACTTGCATTTCAAAAGGGAGTGGTCAATTTTATTTTTTGCTCAAATGATCAAGATCTCTTGAAAGCCAAGTGTTGAAAAAGTTTGCCCAGCCTTCCAAGACATACGATGTGCAGATAGCACTTGGAGTATCTAAACCAGAGTTCACAAAGCTATCAATAAACTCATTAAGGCTAAAAAGATAAAGGGTCAGTCAAAATCAAGTAAGAAATGGTGCGTGATATCTGGGGTTTGAATTGATTCTTTATTCAAAAAAATGTCGGGCTAAAGCCGCGACCTACATTAGAGTTTTACTTTATTGGAGTGGTCTCCCCACCAGGACTCGAACCTGGAGCAGCCGCTTAGGAGGCAGCAGTTTTATCCAGTTAAACTATGGGGAGATTTCAAACTTTACGAGAAGCTGTATCTTATTACGTCTTTTTGATCATTGCCAGCTTGTAATTAAACTTATCCGCGCTTCTTCATTCGAAATACGCTATCTTTGTTTAATAATAATTCGTTAGTGGTTTGCTTATTCTATGAGAGATACAAAGCCTTTATTGATGGTGTCTAACTTCCCTCCTTTAACTCGTTCTAAGCTTGAAATTCTGCAGGTGAACCTTGGTTATACCTGTAATCTCAGTTGTACCCATTGCCATGTCAATGCAGGGCCTAAGCGGACTGAGCAGATGGATAAAGCGAATATTGAGCTTGTTATTGAAATTCTGAAGCAGCATAAGGTGCAAACGCTGGATTTAACCGGTGGTGCGCCTGAGTTGATGCCGCATTTTCGGTATTTGGTGAAAGCTGCGCGTGAGCTGGGTGTAACGGTGATTGATCGTTGTAATCTGACGATTTTAAATGAGCCGGGCCAAGAAGATCTTGCTCAATTTTTAGCCGACAATCAAGTAGAGGTGGTTGCGTCGTTACCGTGTTATAGCGAGCAAAATGTTGATGCTCAACGTGGTAAGGGTGTTTTTGAATCGAGCATTGAAGGATTGCAAAAACTGAATGCCTTAGGTTACGGGAAAGAGGGTTATGGCATTGAGGGTTCTCATTTACCGCTGAACCTTGTGTATAACCCAGGCGGTGCGTTTTTACCGCCAGGCCAAGTTGAATTGGAGGCGGATTATAAAGAGCAGCTTGGTGCTGAGTATAATATTCAGTTTAATAATTTATTCACGATTACCAATATGCCGATCTCACGTTTTGGGGCTGTTTTATTAGCGCAGGGTGAATTTTACGATTATATGAATTTGCTAAAAGACAGTTATTCGCCAGAAAATTTAACGGGTGTGATGTGTTTGAATACGGTGAGTGTCGATTGGCAAGGCCATCTTTATGATTGTGATTTTAATCAGATGTTAGAAATGCCACTTTCTTCTGGTATTCAATCTAAAGAGGCAGAGAAAGAGAAGACGTATCACTTACGTGATTTATTAGTATCAGATTTTAATGGTTTTCCTATCAGCGTAGCTGATCATTGTTATGGCTGTACTGCGGGTCAAGGCAGTAGTTGTGGTGGTGCGATTGATGACTAGGGCTTCTGATGATCATCAGGGCAAGTATTCAGGTTTGCGCTTAGGTATTGTGGTGCCTGTTTATAACGAAGGTGATTCACTTCTACCTTGGTTGCAAGAGGTCGCGAGTTATCTTGCAGAAGGCGATCAATTAGTTGTGGTTGATGCGAGTGAAAAATTAAAAAATAATGAATTGAGTGAATTATTTTTTAATCATAATCAAGTGCATTATTTAAAAGCCAATAAAGGACGCGCTCTGCAAATGAATGCAGGGGCTGAATTTTTATTATCAAATTTCTCAGGCAATTCTGAATCCAGCTTTCTGTGGTTTTTACACAGTGATAGTGGTTTGTCTGGTAGGCATTTAGAATATTTACGCGGTTTAAAACCGTCGGTTATCTGGGGGCGTTTTGATGTGCAATTAACGCCTCGCATTTTCCCTTTTGGCATTATTTCAAGTTTAATTAATATGCGGTCTCGATTGACTCAAGTAATGACAGGAGATCAGGGTATTTTCATTCGTTCGACTATTTTTCAGCAGCTATCTGGTTATGCTCCTATTCCTTTGATGGAAGATATTGAGATTTCTAAGCGTCTTCGAAAAATAGCAAAAGCGCATTGTGATGGGCCGTTATTAATAACCAGTGCGCGTCGCTGGCAGCAGCATGGTTGGGTGAAAACGGTTGTATTAATGTGGCAATTACGACTGATGTATTGGTTAGGCATATCACCTGAAGAATTGGTTAAAAAATATTATGGTGAATAAATCAGACATACCTTATAAACAGGTCGAATGGATTGTTTTAACTAAGGCACCTGTTCCTGGTTTAGTAAAAACTCGGTTAATTCCAGCATTAGGTAAGCAGGGGGCATGTGATGTTTATTGCCAGCTGCTGAATCGTTTACAGCAAACGTTGCGTACTATGATTGCTAAGCGAGGTGGCGAGGTGGCTTTATGGATTGCTGGTGATGATGAACAAGGTGTTTTTCAACCGTGGGCAGATTTTTCAGTGAGCTATCAGCAGCCTGCTTATCATTTGGGTGAAGCATCGGAAGGGGTTGATTTAGGTGTTCGTATGGCTATGGCAGTTAAAGCCGCATTATCGCGCAAGCGTATTCCGGTATTGATCGGAGTTGATGTTCCTGATTTAACGGAAGACTACTTATTGAATTGCTTAGTGGAATTAGCCGATCATGATCTTGTGATTAGCCCAGCAGAAGATGGCGGTTATGGCCTGTTGGGAATGAAGCATTTTTATGCAGACTTGTTTAATAATAAACGCTGGGGAAGCGATACTGTATTTAATGCAAGTCGGTTAGATATTAAGCGTTTAGGTATTCATGCCGCTTATTTACCAACGGTATGGGATGTGGATGAAATTGCTGATGTAGAGCGTTTTCGATTGCTTAACGGTAGGTGATTTAGCTAAAAATATTATGTTTATTTCATGAATAGTAAAGTTTGCTATCTGTTTCTCATAATAGGCAGAGTTTCTGATTGCTTGCTTATTGACCTTGTTGATAAACATACCGATAATGCGCGACCTGACCATTTAGTCAAAATTCATTGAGCAAGCATCGCTAGGTCGTTATCCGTGTTAAATATCAAGTCCAATACCCAGTTAAATACTATTCTGCTGAAAATTCTTGCCTGCACAGGTTTGTTATTTTCCATTTTTCTTTCAAGTGCTAGCCAAGCTGATCCGATTAAGGCGGCTTTTGTTCTGGTTGGCCCCGCGAATTATGAAGGTTGGAGTTACTCTCATGATCAAGGTCGTCGCTTTTTAGAGCAAAAATTTGGTGCTCAAATTGAAACTGAATTTGTTGAGTTTGTGCCAGAAGGGCGTGCTTCTCGAGAGGTTTTACAGAGTTTAGCGGATAAAAACGATATTGTTTTTGCAACTTCCGTAGGCTATATGATTTCAACGCAGGGTATCGCTCGAGAAAATCCTAATGTGTTTTTTGAGCATGCAACAGGTTCACGTAAAGATAAAAATTTAAGCAATTATTCAACGCGTGCTTATCAGCCAAGATATCTGTCAGGATTAATCGCTGGTAGCATGACTAAAACGAATAAGATTGGTTATGTGGCAGCACACCCTATTCCAGAAGTTATTCGTGGTATTAACGCATTTACCTTGGGTGTAAGAGCCGTTAATCCTACCGCTGAAGTTGAAGTTCGTTGGACCAAGTTTTGGTACAACCCTGAAAAAGATGTTGAGCTTGCGAACAAATTGATTACTTCGGGTGTGGATGTATTGACTCATCATACGGACTCATCTTCTATTGCTGAGCTTGCTGAAAAGAAGAATATTTCTGTCATTGGATACCATGCTGATATGAGCAACTTTGCGCCGAATAATCATTTAGCGTCTGTTGTGCATAACTGGGGACCTTATTATGCCCAACGTATTCAATCTTTATTAGATGGTAATTGGACGTCCTCGAGTGTATGGACGGGTATGGCTGAATCGACCTCTCAGTTGGTTTCGCTTAATAGTAAAATCCCCGCCGATGTGCGTGAACTTGTGGCAAGTAAACAAGCCGATATTATGGCAAATACGTTGAAGATTTTTGCGGGCCCCATTAAAAATCATCGTGGTCGTGTACGCCTTAAAGAAGGTAAAGAATTATCAGATGATGAGTTATTGCGTATGAGTTGGTACGTTGAAGGTGTGACGGGGTCTTTGCTTTCTTTTTAACTGAGCAATAAAGCCTTAATCATTATTTACGATCGCAGTACAGGTATTTTATTTATCTCGTTCTCTGTACTGCGGTCGTGAATGTTTGAGCTAGCTCTTGGTCCAAGGGTTGAACTTTTCTTTTTTCTCTTCGTTTTTCTCTTCGTTTTGTGCTACTTCTTTTAGTTCTTGTTCTGGTTTAGATTCTGCAGCCGTTTCTGCAATAATCACGGCTTTCGCTTTCGCTTTAAATACATGAATCTGCGCATCAATCGTAACGGTCAATTCTTCTAAGCTGCTTAGCGATTCTTTATTCTCTGCTTTGGTGCGCCAGTTGTGTGGCGTCATTAATAACAGGTCTTGAATCTGTTGCTGGCTGCTTAGGGTATTTTGATAGTTAACTTGTTGCTGGTCGATTAATTCAAAATCTTCGCCCATATTTTTAATCGGATCGAATTCAACCTTGGTGATTTTGTCGTACAGTTTTTCACGCAATTCAATCAGGTGTTTTTCACCGGTATTTACGCAGATGAAGTAGCCATCTTGTTTAATCACTTTGTGGTAGCTTTCGGGCATTAAGCGAGTAAATAGGCAGGTTGCGATGTCGATGCTTTTTTCTTGCAGTGGCATATCAATCGCTGAGGCGACTAACCACTCATTGGTATTCGTTGCTGGAACATCTTCTTTCAGTGCTTCGGCTTTTGCACGCTTTGCTGCAGCGATCACGGCATCTTTTGATATGTCTAAGCCAAGCAGGTTATGTTTGATCTGATGATCACTTAAGCTGTGATGCATACGTTGGCTGTAATAACCTTCGCCACAACCAATGTCTAGCACTTGGATAGGGCTTTCTTTTTCAGAAGCGTCTAGCTTAAGAGCGGCATCAACAATGATTTGATTCAAACTATCAGAGATTGGGCGATAAAAATCAGAGTTCAAAAATGCTTGGCGAGCGATGACCATTTCTTGGCTATCGCCTGGATTTTTCGATTTTTTCTTGTGCGCTAATAACAGGTTTAAATAGCCTTGGCGCGCACGGTCAAAGCTGTGATTATTTTCACAGCTCAAACTTTTATTGTTCTCATTTGCTTGTAGGCTTTGCTTGCATACAGGGCATAATAAAATTGATGCAGTCATGTTGTTACAACTAATTGAAATGAAGGTTATGGTTTAGAAAAATTTAACATAAAGCTAAAAGATTTATTCTTGGGTGTTTGAGTAGCAAATATGGGAGGCATGGATGCCGAGCCTAAGGCTACAGGGAAGTATTTACGCCGTTTTGCGGAATAAATACCCAAGAATGAATCGTTGTATAATTTAACTAAATTTTAAAAATGTGCTTTTAGAATTTAATCTACTAATAAATTTTCTAAAATACGCTGATAAATGTTGGTTAGAATATTCAAATCTTCCGCTTCAACACATTCGTCTACTTTATGAATCGTTGCGTTGCGTGGACCAAGCTCAATTACCTGAGAACCTGTTGGTGCGATAAAGCGACCGTCAGAGGTGCCGCCAGCGGTTGATAATTCAGTATCGATACCCGTGACGGTTTTAATCGCTTCTACGGTTGCTTCTACTAGTGGGCCAGCAGAGGTTAAGAACGGTTGGCCGCTTAGATTCCAATCGATATCGTAGTCGATGTTGTGCTTATTTAAGATCGCTTCTGTACGTTCTTTTAGAATGTCAGCGGTTAACTCCGTCGAGAAACGGAAATTGAATACAACAATACAATCACCAGGAATCACGTTAGTTGCGCCAGTGCCTGAGTTGATGTTCGAAATCTGAAAGCTGGTCGCGGGAAAGAAGTCGTTACCGTTATCCCATTTCTCAGCAGACAGTTCAGCTAAGGCTGGCGCAACATCGTGAATCGGGTTGCGCGCGAGTTGTGGATAAGCAACGTGACCTTGAATACCTTTAACCGTTAGTACACAGCCTAAAGAACCACGACGACCGTTTTTGATGGTATCACCGGTATCGGTAGTACTTGAAGGTTCGCCAACAATGCACATGTCGATTTTTTCGTTACGCGCTTCTAAAGTCTCGATCACTTTAACTGTGCCGTGCTTGGCTGGGCCTTCTTCATCGCTGGTAATTAAATACGCGATAGAGCCTTTATGATTTGGGTGTGCTTTAACGAAGTTTTCTGTGGCGATCATGAAGGCCGCGATAGAGCCTTTCATGTCAGCCGCGCCACGGCCGTATAACAAACCATCGTGAATTTGTGGTTCAAACGGAGGGTACGTCCAGTTGCCTTCTGGGCCTGTTGGTACTACGTCGGTATGGCCCGCAAAGCAGACCAGTGGGCCTTCGGTGCCACGGCGAGACCAAAGATTGTCGGTATCGTCGAAACGCATCTCTTCATGTTTGAAACCAATAGCCCCTAAACGATCCATCATCATTTGCTGACAACCAGCATCGATTGGGGTGACTGAACGGCGTTGCATTAGGTCAAAAGCCAATTCAAGGGTTGGCGTCAGTTTTACGGTCATGAGGGAGGTCTCGGCAGCAGTGTCTATAACGTTTGTATAAAACGACTGTATAAACAATCGTCTAAAAGAATGGCGGCGATTATATCATGATTTATCGGTCAGTTTATCCACTGATCCTAATATGCCGCGTAACATACGCAGTTCTTTGGCGTTCGGTTGGGCGCGGGCGAACATTTGCTGTAAGCGCTTCATGGCTTCGCCGGGATGATTTTTTACGAGGAAGCCGGTATCCGAAAGTGTGCCTTCTAAATGCTGATAGAAGCGTTCCATTTCTTGCTGGCTCGCAAATTCTTCTGTTTCGCTTCCATGTGTATTAATGGCCGATGCTTCTAGATCATCACGATGGTTGCCGAACTGTTTGAATAATTCGTAGCTGACTATCTGAACGGCTGAGCCAATGTTTAAAACATCGTATTCAGGATTGCCTGGGATATACAGTAATTGCTGGCACATTTCGAGTTGTTCATTACTTAATCCCATGCGTTCTCGGCCAAAGACGATGGCAATTTTTTCTTTTGGGTTTTCAGCAATCCAGCCTGCGGCTTCTTCAGCGCTCACTTGTGGGCGCGTATAGTTACGTTTACGAGCACTGGTGGCGAAGACTTGAGTACAGTCAGCAATGGCTTCTGGCAGTGATTGTACAACCGTCGCGTTATCCAAAACATCCAATGCGCCTGCGGCCCGACTACTCGCTTCTTCAGCGGGGTAGTCTTTAGGATCCACCAGATACAGTTCTTTCAGTCCCATTGTTTTCATGGCACGAGCAATTGCGCCTATATTGCCAGGATGATAGGTTTGGACTAAAACAATACGAATAGAATCTAAGACAGTCTTTGAAGCACTCACGCGGCGAATTCCTGTTGGCAAAAACATTTAGTTAAAACATTTGGTTAAAATATCTGAAATGGTATCATAGCCAGCTTTATATAATCGATTAGGAAGCACTCTTGATGAGCGAATCTCTGACCCTAGACCAGTTAAACCAAATTATGGCTGATGCTGATCTGTTGAAATCTAAGGAAGAAATTGATGTCGCCTTGGATCAATTGGCCGGTGATATTACTGAGCGTTTATCAACAAGCCAGCCGGTGGTGTATTCCATTATGAATGGTGGTCTTATTTTTGCGGGCAAATTATTGCCACGTTTAAATTTTCCATTAGAAGTGGGCTACATGCATGCAACGCGCTATCGTGGCGAAACTGAAGGTCAGACTGAGCTGCAATGGCAAGCATTGCCTTCTTGCCCTATGGATGGTCGTACGGTGTTGATTCTTGATGACATTTTTGACGAAGGTAATACGTTGGCTGAAGTCGTTGAGGCCTGTAAGGCGCAAGGTGCTAAAGAAGTCATTACCGCGGTATTGATTACTAAATTGCATGATCGTAAAAATACCAACCTAGAAGTCGATTTTTCTGGTCTTGATGTTGAAGATCGCTACTTGTTTGGTTATGGCATGGATTACCGTGGTTACTGGCGCAATGCCGCTGGTATTTATGCGGTTAAAGGCCTTTAGTCTACTCTAGACGTCTTCATTATTATTTTTTCTGTAGGTTGTGATCTGATTGTTACAATCTACAGGACAAAACGTCCCCTAAACCCTATCTAATCTATTCGTCAGATATAGCCTAGAATATATAGTATTTGCCGAATCTTTAACTTAATTAGTTAGTAAGGAAATATTATGCGTGTCCTGCATTTGCTGCTTATCCCCATTTCAATCACTTTAATGGCTTGTTCTCAAAAAGCGGAAGAAGAGGTGAGTGATGCCATTCGCCCCGTTAAAATATTTCAAGTGCAATCCAGTGATGCTGGCATGATACGAAAATTCCCTGCGCAAGTGCACTCGGCAGAACGCGCTGAACTTGCTTTTCGGGTAGCGGGTGAGTTGCAACGTTTACCAGTAACGGCTGGTCAGCAGGTACGCCGTGGTGATTTGTTGGCTCTGTTAGATCCTACCGATTATCAGATTTTGGTGGATGATCGTAAAGCGCGTCAATCATTAGCGCAATCACAATTCCAACGTATCAATGATCTATTCAAGCGCCAGCAGGTTTCAAAGGCTCAGTTTGATCAAGCAACGGCGGAATTAGACATCAGTAATGCGGCACTGGCCGCGGCTCGTTCTGATTTATCGTATACCCAGCTTAAAGCGCCGTTCAGTGGCCAAATTTCACAGTTATACATCGATAATCACCAACCAGTTGCGGCGGGTCAAAAGGTGATGATGCTGCAAGTCCGTGATCAGCTTGAAGTCAAAATACAGATTCCAGAAAGCTTAATGGCAAATATCGCTGCGGATAATGGGCCAACGTATAAACCAGAAGTTGAATTTGAGGCGATTCCTGGTCAGCGTTTTTTAGCCAGTTATAAAGAACATAACGGGCAAGCGGATACCGGCACTGGAAGTTTTACCGTGACCTTGAATGTTACTCGCCCGCCAGCGCTTAATTTATTACCGGGTATGTCGGCAAGCGTATTCGTTGATTTGAGCAAGATTTTAAATAATAAAGCTTCGGTTGTAACGGTGCCTTCGCAAGCTGTTTTTCAAACCAATACACAAGCAGAAGGTTCTTCTGCGGCTCAGGTATGGGTAGTTAAACCAGACATGATGTTGGTTGCGCGCGATATTAAAGTGGGTCGTTTAACTCACTCAGGTATTGAAGTTGTTGAAGGTTTGCAAGCAGGAGAAAAAATCGTTGCTGCAGGTGTTCACCAAGCGCATGAAGGAATGCACGTTCGCCCTTGGATTCAAGAGCGAGGCTTATAATTATGTCTGATATTGAAAATGAAAAAGTAGAAACAGTAGATAAACCGAAAAATTTAGCGACCTACTTTATTAATAACGGCACTACCAGTTGGATGCTGTTATTGATTCTTTTAGTCGGTGGCATCATCAGCTACTTAGGCTTAGGGCGTTTAGAAGATCCGCAATTTACCATTAAAGAAGCCATGGTATTTACTTACTACCCTGGTGCAAATCCACTGCAGGTAGAAGAAGAAGTCACTGCGCCGTTAGAAAGTGCTATTCAAGCACTGCCTTATATTGATTTTGTTGATTCAATATCGAAAGCAGGCTTTTCGCAAATTCATATAAAAATTAAACCAACGTTTAAGTCCGATGAACTTCCACAGATTTGGGATGA
>Ga0193962_1001049_pt1 | contig 12898 bp, 21 predicted proteins | sample FB_5_MG_FD_140335 | JGI IMG/M metagenome (GOLD analysis project Ga0193962, IMG submission 140335) | Microbial mat bacterial communities from the Broadkill River, Lewes, Delaware, United States - FB_5_MG | ecosystem: Environmental > Aquatic > Freshwater > River > Microbial mats | place: USA...
TTTATTATTCCTATATTTATTTTGATTAATTGTTTTATAATAACTTTTATATTATAATATAAAAATTTTTTTTCAGTATAAAGGTTAATAAATTGAGACACCCTGTTATTTACGATGAATTAAAACAACTTGTTTCTTATTATGATAATTTCAACTATGCTTCTCATTCTGATGATGATGATAAAGCTTTATTTGAAACTTTATCTAAAATTATAAATCATGATGATTTTGATATTAATTATGTGTTAGTTGAACATGATAGCCCTTATAGATATATTACTCCTTTATATTATTTGATTCTTGTTATACCTCAATATAGTAAAGAGTTAGAATTATTTGTTTTTAATAGTATTAAAGATGATTTAAAACTTGATATGGAACTTGGATTTAAAGATAATACTATTAATGTTTTGTACAATACTAGTTTAACTTTGTATTCAAAAAAAGGTCTTTCTGAACAAATTGTACCTTATTTTTTATATCACGAAGATACTTCTTTTTCTGATTTATTCATAAAAGAATATTTTGATAATTCTTTTAATAATATGGCTTTTCATTTCATTGAATATTCTAGAAAATTTAAAGAATATAGAGAACATCTTGATGTAATTCCTTCTGAAAAAATATTGATTTATTTTGATAAAAAGGTAACTTCTTTAAAAAAAGATATTTATGCAAATGAAATTAATAAAATTGAAAATAAAATACGTGATTCTTTATCAATTCTTAAAAAACTAAACTCTGATAGTCCTCATTTATTTGATGATGTTATAGAACCATTAACTCTATCTTTGGATAATTTAGTAGATAAAACATAGTTTTTAACCTTATTTTAAGTATATATATAGTATTATTTTATATATTAAAAATTAAGGTTATCCATGAAACTTTCTCAAAAAAAACTTCTTTCTTTGATTTCAAATTCTACTTATGTAGAATTTTATAATAATTTAAAATCTTCTGTTGATAAAGATAAATTTATTTCTGATTGTTTTGCGTATGGATATGTTTGGACAGCTTCTTTCTTTGATAATAAAGAGAATTATGAATCTAAAAAAAACCCTGATTATAAAGGTTACTTTGGTTTTCTTGATAAAAAAGTAAAAGGAAATTATTATCCTAATAAAGCAGATGATGGGAAAAAATATAAATATATGATATTACATAAACTTGTTTTATTATCTGAAGTTAAAAAAGATTTTAAAGACAAACAAATTGAAACTATTTTTACTATTATTAAGCTTCATAAAGATTTAAAAATAGATTATTTTGATGCAATTTCTATTGATATTTATAACGCTATTGCTACTTTCTTCAAAAAAGAAGGTTCTTTACCTGATGAAAATGAAATTAGAAATTTTGTTATTACAGGGATAGGTAATGTTAAAAGCTTTAATAATTGTATTGATGAAGTTAAATACTTCTTGAAAGAAAATGATTTCAAATACTCAGAATTATCATATTGTGTAAATGATACTATTAAAAATACTAATTGGATGAAATAATGGAAAATTTTAGAGAATATATACTTTTATTTAAGAACTTTTTAACTATTCAGAAGGAGTGTGATTCTCCTATTGATTTTTTACATTCTCCTGTTGAATCTGATAAGCTATTTTTCTTAAAAAGTGGTTTAGAAGTTTATGAATTTATGGTTGAATACAAACTTTTTTACTCTGAAGAAAAGACAATTGAATCAAAATTATATAGTTCAATCATTGAATTATTAGAAACTCAATATAATTCTAATTTTGTTTTAAATTTATTAGAAGAAAATATATTATTTGATGGTATGTATTTAGATGGTGAATCTTTTATTGAAGAATTAGATTCTTATATATTAAAAAATTCTTAAAGGTATTAAAAAATGAATGAATTAAACGTATGTAGAACTGTATTAGATGTTTTTGAAGAGCTTGATATGAATATTATTACAAAATATGAAACACCTGATTCATGTGACCCTATCTCAATTTCTTATGAGTTTCATAAAAACTTATTTAGTGAAATTCAAATTAAAAATATTTTTGAATCAGTAGTGACTTTTGCCAAAGAAAACTCTTGTTATGATTCTGATGATAAAAAAGAATTAGATGATTTATTAGTAACTCTTTTGGATTTAAAACAAGATGAATCTATAAAATTAATATGGGAATAGGAGAATTAAATATGGAAGTTAAAATTATAATTGTTGATTATACTAAACTATATAGTTTATTGTCTTATTTAAATGATGCTAATTTTTGGGGAGATAAAACAGTTGTTTTAGATTTAGATGATGGTGAACCTAAAGCTATTGCTACTATTATTGATGATAAATTTATATCTAGAAGCGAAGATATACACACTATACATGCTTTTAAAGAACCTATGTTAATTACTCTTGATTTAGAAAAAAGACTTTTTAATATTGATTTATTAGAAAATATTGATAATATTAAAGCTTTATCTTTTAGGTTATTTCAAGAAAAATTCTCTATTGATTATTTAAGAATTCTTTATAATAAACATGCTTTAGAATTATATAAATACATCAATTTTGTAGGGTTTTTTGCTCCTAATTTAAAAAAAGGCGATAATATTGATTTATTTTCAACATCATTTACTATTAGACCGAATAATTTAAAAGAAAAAGATATAGATTGTTTCGTTACTAAATTTGAAATGAGCTTTGATAATGTAATGACTCTTTATTTAGCAGTTCCAAATGATGATGAAAAAAGTAATATAACAACTGTTGATAGAATTGACACTTATAGCATTGATTTTAATAAGGTTATTGATATTCAAAATAATAAATTACAATATTTATCTATTAAATTTGAAGAAGATGTAAAAATTGAAAATGATTTCATGCTTATCTATAATGGAATGGTAAGTTAATTATGGAAAATAAAATCAACAAAAAACATATAGCTGAACGTGCTGATGGAAATGGTACAATTCAAGGTACTCTTTCTTATGAAAATGACATACCTTTTATTAAAGAAAATAAAAAATATGCAAGAAAAGTTAAGGTTATGAAACAAAGCATTAAAGTCTTAAATTAGAGCTTTTAACCTTTTATTAAGCTAAAATATGTAACAATACTTTATATTTAACAAAAAAAGGTGAATATATGCCAATTACAATTATTCTTACAGTTTCTTTATATAAAAGCACTCATACTTTTGAAGAACTTCAAGATGTTATTAAATTCCTTTCTTTTAAATTTAAAGATTTTAAAAGTTCTGATTATCAAATTACTTTTTTACAAAATATTTTAAAAGAGTCTGATGACAATCATATTTATGTTCAAATGAATCCTCTTTCTCATGCTACTGATGATAGAGAATATCCTGTTATCGCTTCAACAAGTGATTTATTAAGTTCTAAAATTAGAGCTTTATTAGATGATGTATAAGGTGTTACTATGCAATTTTTAATTATTTTTTCTATTGGTTTGATTTTAAGTTCTTTATTTTTTCCATTTAATATTTTGTTCTCAGGAGAAACTATCCCTGTTAGTGCAATTTCATTAACTTCTATTTTTTTAATTTCTTCTGTTATGATTTGGTTCATTCTTTTTTCTAAATTGAATTACTCTGATAAAGTCAAAACAAAACTTGTTATTTATTACTCATATGCTACTGTCTTATTTTATTTGTTTATTGTATTTGACAATGGGTCTTATTCACTTAATAATTTAGAAAATAGAGAATATGTTCTTTTAATTTCATACCAAATAAGTCTTTTTATTTTATCACTTATTTATAAATTCCATTCAGACCATTATCACAAACCCGTTGGTAAATTAGGTCGTCCTTTAGGAGCAGATTAAAATGGAAGTTAAACGTGCATATAATTCTTCTGATTTAAAAAAAATTAGAGAAGATAGTGGTAAAAGCTATACAGAAATTAAAAAATTCATAAAAGAAATCTGTGATAATGATGCTAATTTAGCTTTAGAAATGTCTAAAGCTAGGTGCTATGATGCTATTTCTTATATTTATTATTTAAAAAGTGAAATACAATCCTTGGAAGAAAATTATTCCTTTCTTGAAAGTAGAAATTCTCAAAATGAAGATATTATTAAACAGCTTGATAAAGATGGCACAGCAGTAGTTTATCAATCAGCTTTTGCTTCATCTTAAATACTATTATTATCTTTTATTTATCTCTTTTTAAGCTTTTTTAGTATATAATATTACATATATAACTAAAAGGGCTTTTTTATGTTAAAACTTGGTTCACTTGCACAATCTTTAGGTCTATCTAATTTCTCAATTTCATTTAATGGTTCTGATTCTTTTATAAAAGTTGATTTAAGTTCAAAGTTTGACAAGAATGAACAATTTATTATTTTTTTGGATGAAGGTAGTAATAATATTGTATTCTGTCATTTTTTAAATGATTCATTAGATATTGAAACTTCTTTATTCAATAAAACAATTCCTTTTGACCCTACTGAAGATGAAACATTTATTATTTCTGACATAACTGATTTTGTTAATAATTATTATCAAAAAATATTATTAGAACTGAACCAATCTAATAATGATGTATCTAAAAGACTTACTGTTTTAAAACACAACATACGTCTTAAATCTTTAGAAATGGAAAAAATTAAGATTGAACTTGATACTTTAAAGAATGAAATTTCTCCTTTTATTATTGAAGAAGCTAATGATAATGGATATAAACAAGATAGTATTATTATTATTAAAGATGAATTTGCGAACCATACTTTTAAAGATGGTAAAAAATATTATATTAACAAGCTAGTAGTTAAATTTAATACTAAAGATTTTATACCTGTTGCTTCACCTATTATTGGTAGAGTTCATCCTGATGGTGATTTAAATTATAATATTATATCAAGTGATAATGATGTAAAACTTCCTATTACTAATTTTAATGTTGTTAATCATGAATTTAAGGAAAAATTTGCTGAACAAGTTTCTACAACTGATAAAACAAAAGTTACTTATAATTTGAATAATAACTTGTTTCCTGAGATTAATAATAGTATTATTAGACACAAAAATGGAATTAATACATTAAATTTCTTTCATTCTTTTGAGAGAAATTATAAACATCATTATTTACCATCTATTGATAAAACTTATCATGGTTCTTTATCAGATAAAGTTAAAAGTATTATTGAATTTGCAGTAGATGAAACTGTTTATATTTATATATCTTTTGATAAAAATTTTATTATGAATAAAAAAAATGTGCAATTTTTAATTGATAATTCTAAAGAAAATAATGGGGTTTTACTTAAATTACAATCTAAAGATTACATTTATGGTTCTTTTGATTCAAAGTGTACTGATTTAGATATATCAAATAACCTTTGTGAGTATTTATATAATAAAATGATTAAATCTAAACTGTTATTTAAACCTCAACCTCTAGAGTATTAATAGTAAAGGAAAAATATGAAAAAAATAGGTGTAAAGTGTAAGGTAGTTAATCACAATTTGGATGTTGATATTGAAATTTATAATACAACTGAAGATAAAGTAATGGAAGAATTAGATGCATGGTTAGAACCACATCCATTTGATATTCATGATTTAGATATTACTTTTATTGATATTAAGGCATAATTATATATATATGTTATATTATATAAGCGTATCTTAAGAAATAGTTAAATATACTTAATACTATTAAAATTAAAAGGATTTTTATGAAGTATGTATCTTTATATGATTTATTTGCTGAATTCGAATATAAAAAATTTATTAAACAACAATTATATTTTATTATTAACCCTATTGCTCATTTGAAATATGCAATAGGGTACAAAAGTAATTCTTCTATATCTGATAATTTAGTTTATTCTAATAAAGACTTTATTAAAGTTGATTTCTCTAATTGGGAAAATGTATCATCTGCTGATGAATATAAATTGTATCACAGTATAACAACACGTCACCAAATCACTATTTATGAAAAATCAAACAAAGTACTTTTTGAAAGATTTGACAAAGGTATTAGAGAGGAAAACATAGGTTTTAATTTAAGTCATTATGACATAGTTCTACCTTTAATGAAAAAACCTCAATTAGGTATTATTGATAAATTTGATATTGTTGATTCTAAAAATAGAGTTGTCAAAAAATCTTATACAAATGCTTATATAAAGGTTGTTAAATGAAAATAGTTAAATGGTTTGATTCTATAGAAAAATTAAATGAATATAATTTTGAACTTTATAATTCAGTTTTAAATTTTGAAGAAACTGTTATTTTTATACTTAAGAATCAACCTATTATTTTACAAGAATATGATAGATTAAATGGTTCTTCTTTATCTAAACAAAAAACTCCTATAGAAATTTTAGTTGATAAAGAAACAGGCTTTCATCAGGATGAATGGTATGGTTTTTTTGATTTTGTAAAAAATTTCATATATATACCAACAGTTTTAGATATGTTAGAGTCACCTTCAAAATCTTAATTTTTAATCTCTTTTTAAGTAAGTTTAAGTCATAATACCCTTATCAATTTTAAAACAAGGGTATTATGATGAAAAACAATTCTATTAAAACTTTGCTTATTATTTTAGGTTCTTTTATTTTAGGAATCTTTTTATTTGCTAATGATGTATTCTCTTTACAAGTTATCTTGAACTCAACAAATCATATTAGTCAGTATGATAATATGTTTATTGCAGTATTTTATTGTTTAGCCATACCTGTTATTCTTAGTGGTCTATTAGACTCAGCTTTTTCAAAATCTCATTTTAGAGGGTAGAACCCCTCTAAATACTTAATTCCTTTCTTTTTACTTTTATTTCTTTTTTTGATAGAATTTATTTATATTATTAATTTATATTAAAAACAATTTTGTTTATGTTAAAAATATCATTATTTTAGATAATAAATAACTTTTTATTGTTTATAATTAAAAATTATTAAGAAAAAAGGAAATTTATGAAACAATATTTGGATTTATTAAGAAAAATTAGAGAACTTGATAACGAAAAAGATGATAGAACGGGTGTGGGAACTTATTCTTTATTTGGTCATCAAATGAGATTTGATTTATCAGAAGGATTCCCTCTTGTAACTACTAAAAAAACTTTTCTTAAAGCTATAACAAGTGAATTATTATGGTTTATTGAAGGTAGCACAAATGAAAGACGACTTGCTGAAATACATTATGGGTTAAGTAAAGAAGAAGTTGGAGAAAAATTTACTATTTGGCAACCTAATTCTAAAGACAAACAGGATAATGTTAGATTTAATGGATATAATATTGGAAATATGTATGGTACTTATTGGAGACAATTTCCTTTATTAGAACCTTCTAATATGGTTTATATTGAAAGAAAAACTTTTCAAAATCACCCTTATCAAATTATTCATCCTGAAATTGAATATATTGAATACGTTAATAGTGGTAAAGAAATATCGACAAAAGATGGGGTTTATACAATTCTAGGTAAACTTAAATCTGATGAAAAGAGATATGTTATTAAATTTAAAGAAACAGGTTTTATTACAGATATTTCTAAACCAACTAAATCTTTGAAAGACAAACTTAAACCTAGTGTTGAAAATAAAGGATATATAGGTTATCATAATTTTGAATATAATGATACTTATTTTAAATTATATAGAATATGGCAAGATATGATTATTAGATGTTATAACCCTAGAAAAAATCATGCTTCTTATAAAGACACACATGTTTCAAATGCATGGTTAAATTTTTCTGAATTTTATAAAGATGTGTTTTCATTACCTTTTTATCAAGAATTTATAGATTCTAATTATGATTACGATTTAGACAAAGATTATTATGGTTCAAATTTATACTGTAGAGAAGCATGTATATTTATTAATAAAAAAATTAACAAATCATTAAATAGTGGTGGAACAAGTTCTTTTAAAATATATGAATATAAAGATAAATTTTATTATTCAAAAACTGATTTAGAGTTATCTATTTTTGGAAAGAGAAGAAAAAACTCTGATGAAAAACTTTTAAAACAAGGTGTTAAAATACATTTAGATTCTGAAACTCATTTAGTTAGACCTAAATTATTCGAAGACCAATTAGATAATTTAATTGCAGAAATTAAAAGAAATCCATCAAGTAGAAGACTTGTTCTAAATGCTTGGAATCCATCAAATTCAGAGAATGCAGTTTTAGCGACTTGTCATAATACTTTTCAACTTTATGTTTCTGATGGTAAATTATCTTGTCAACTTTACCAAAGGTCAGCAGATGTATTTTTAGGAGTACCTTTTAATATTGCTTCTTATGCTATGCTTACAATGATGATAGCACAAGTATGTGATTTAGAAGTTGGGGATTTTATTCATACTTTTGGTGACGTTCATATTTACAAAAACCATATAGAACAAGTTGATTTACAATTAAGTAGAGAACCTCACCCTTTACCTACTTTAAAAATTAATCCTGATATTAAAAATATTGATGATTTTAAAATTGATGATTTTGAATTAATAGATTATGTTTGCCACCCTTCTATTAAAGCTGAAATGGCAGTATAATTAAATAAAATGTGGATTTTATTTTTTATAATATAATTCACATTTTTATTCAAAAAAATGTTTATATAAAGGATTTTTATGACTATTTCAATGATAGTAGCTTACGGGGAAAATAAAGAATTAGGTTTAAATAATGAATTACTTTGGCATATACCTGATGATTTAAAAAATTTTAAAGAAATTACTGATGGTCATTTTTTAATAATGGGAAAGAATACTTTTGATTCTATTTTTAATTATATAAAAAAACCTTTACCTAATAGAACTTCTTTAGTTTTAAGTAGAACTTCTAATTATGATTTTGAAGATGTTTATAATTTTGATAGTATTGAAAAATCTATTGAATTTGCAAAACAGAATGAACAGGACGAAATTTTTATTATTGGTGGAGCATCTATTTATAATAATCACTTTGATTTAGTTAATAAACTATATATATCAGAAGTTGATTTCGATGGCGAAGCGGATTGTTTCTTTGAACCTGACATAGATTCTAATGATTGGGATTTATTAGAGAAAAAAGAATATTCTTCTACTGAAACAACTCCTTCTTGGACATTTAAAATTTATTCTAAAAAGCCTTAATTTTATTTTATATTAAGCAAAAATATGTAATAATACCCTTAATAAATCAACAATTAAGGGTATTTTACTATGATTAATCAAAAAATCTTATCTATGACTTCTTCTTTACAAACAGAATCTATATCAATGATTAATATTTATAATTTATTTTCTTTCTCAAAAGACTTTTTTATTATACCTTCTTATCAAAGAAAATTTGCTTGGGAATTTAAAGAAATTAAAGAACTTATTGATGATGTTATATTAGCTATGGAAAATGATTATACTTATAATTTAGGTACTATTCTTTTAGCTAAAAATGATAAATTCTCAAGTTCTATTATTGATGGACAGCAACGTCTTACAGTTTTATTTTTTATAATATTAGCATTGTGCAAATATTCTAATGATGAATATTTTTCTAAGAATATCTTTTTAAGAAGACTTAATGTTTCTGATTCACGTTCTGATGAAATTTATCATTCTAAAATTATAAATCATGATAAAACAGATTTGAATATAGATTATTCTATTGTTGATGAAATAATTTCTTATTTTGAATCTAAAGGTATTGAAGAAGAATCTTTTTCTGATTATTTATTTGATAATATTACTGTTTCTGCACATTATTTACATTTTTATGATAATACTCCTTCTGATGTTATTGAATTAATTTGTTTACAAAGATTCATTAATTTAAATAAAAAGGGTAAAAGACTTATTGATGCGGAAGTTTTAAATGCAGAAAATCATTTATCTATTATTCAGAAAAGATTAAATATTTAAGTTATATTTAAACTATAATTAAGCTATATTTAAACATAGCTTTGTTACAATACTCTTATCAAAAAACAATTTAAAGGTTATAAAATATGAAAAATTTAGCGAAATTATCTCTTGTAGCAGCAATCACAGTTGCAACTCTTAATGCATCAACAGTTGGTTCTGTTGAACCTGTTGTACAAGATACTGTTAAACAAACTGCTCAAGCTGTTCCTGCACAAACTGAACCTACTGCGGGTGAGAAAGTAACAAAGTGGTTGAATGCCACAGGTGATTATATTAGTGAGAAAGCTGATGAAGTATCAGATTTTGCTACTGAACAGTACAATAAAATTGAAAAAGCATATGAAGAAAGACAGGCTAAAGAAGCAGAAGTTAAATCTGTTGAACCTGTTGATGTAAAAGCTACAACTCCTTCTACATCTGCACAATAAATTTAATTTAAATTTTAATAAAAAGGGTGGCTTCGGTCACCCTTTTTTTATGTCTTTTTAAGTTTTCTTTAGCTAATATATAATTATAAAAATAATAAAGGCTTAATATATGTCTAACTCAATTTTAGCAAATATCACTAATTCTGATTCTCTTATATCTAAATTTTTATCAGATAATAAAAATATTTTTATTAATGGTATGAATAGTTTTTTTACAGATATTTCTCTTGATAATAAAATCACTTTTGTTATGAAATCTATATCAAATAATGATTTAGTTATTATTGAAAAAATTGATGATTTAAATGTTTCTGTTTCAAGTTCAATTAATATTCATGAAAATTTTGAAGATATTTTTGATACTAAATTATTTGTTGCTGATGATACTGATGATTTTGATTTCTCTATTAATGATGCGTTTATGTATGCTTTAACTTTAATTAAAAAACACTTTTTAGAATATCAAAGTGCTAATTATGTTGCTGAAAATAGATTATCAAGAAAAGTTCATGAAACTTTATATTTAAGACATTCTATTATTGTTCTTGAGAATGAACTTAAAGAGAAATGCGATGAAATATCTGATGACATGATGAGTAAAGTTGAAGAAAAAAATATTAGAACAGGTATAACTGTTTTAAGAAAAAATGAACGTTATTTTATTTCTAATATTATTGGTGTTTATTTTAACCCAAATGGTGTACCTTTTTATAAAGTTGAATTATCTAGAATTAAAGCAGATGATACTTTTTCTGATTCAACAGTTTATGGTGATAATAATACTTCTTTTTATGAGTTTAAAAGTGATTTAAAAACAATTAAAACTTGTTCTATAGGTAATACATCTACTAATGCAGGTGCTGATTATAATATTAAATCAGGGGAAGATTTTAAAAAACTTACTCAATTTACTATGGACAAGAAATATGCTACTATTCATGACCAAACTAGTGATAAACATCGTATTACTTATATTATTAATGATGATATTGCCCCTATTATTAAAATAACTAAATATAAACAACTTAAACATGATTCTTTAGGTTATTATAGAGGTAAGAAAGCTTATAATACAGCTTTTAATAATTTATCTTTATATGCAAAAAGTCATAAAGAAAAAATTGGTTTAGATGAATCATTTGGAAAGTATGGAATTGAATCATTTGTTGAATTTGATACTTCTGATGGAGAAATTTATATTTATTTCCAAGTAAATAATAGTTTAAAAAATTTTACCACAACTAAGGCTTCTATTAATAGACTTGTTAAAACTTTTACAGACGAAAAAACATTTTTAATTAAAATGCCAAAAGATTATAAAGCTTATACTTTGGAAGATGGAGAAATTTTAAATAAATATTCTGATTTGTTTAGAGCAGAACTTGATAGGCAATTTAAAATTATTAAAGAAAAATAATAATATGGAGATAAAATGAATAAAAGAATTTTAAAGAAAATTAGAAAGAATAAACATCTTTCTATTATTAATGATATTGCTCTTAATTTTAATTTAACACCTATTGATGTTTATTTTAGAAAATATCAAGGATTTTTTGATTTAGGTAGTTACTGTATTTGTCATTTTCAATTTAAAGAAATACCTTTTTGGAAATTTGGTATTATTTTAAATGAAAAAAATATTAATGAATATGATATTTTTGGTCAACCCATTTCTCTTATTGATAAATTCAAACCGTATTATTGTCCTTTTGCTTTTACCCAAGATGAAAGAATCGAATATATGAAAGATTTTAGAATTCTTTCTAAAGACCCTTTTGGTGGAGATTATGATTGTCTTAGAGAAGAAAATTCAGAAGCTATCATTATTGATGAAATTCGTACTAAATATTATTTAGAGCAAAAAAATATAATTAGTGAATTAATTGAAGAATTTAACGAATCATACAAACAACATTTACAACTTACTCTTAAAGATTGGAAAACTTCTGTTCCTAGATATTCTATTGATTTAGGTGTTAATGAGCAACTTGAAGAAGGTTTAAATATACCCGTTATTATTTTTAATACAATTAAAAAATTCAATGAAAGAATTTCATATTCTCTTGAAAATGACGACTATTGTATTTATAGCGAAGGTTATTACTTTAGTTATTTTAAACGAATGCACCTTTCAGGGTCGTTAGGTTCTATTTCACTTAAAGATTCAATAAAAGAAGGGATACTTTCTTAATGTTAAGAATTATATTCTATTTTATTTTATTTACTTTACCTTTTTATATGTATATTCATTATGATTTTAAAAACAAACATGGTGAACAACTTGAACGTTATTTAATGGAAGTTGAAATGAATGGTAAAACTTATCATTTTATTAATTGGTATCAAACTTGTTACATCACAGGTAATTGTACTAATCGAAAATCGTATTGTGATGGTAAAACTTTTGAAATTCCAAACGAAGCTCCTAAATCGTTTTTTATTGCTACCCCTGCCCAATCTATTAAAGCTTATAAAAAATGTTATGGTCAGTCTTATTTTGACAATAAAAAGTATTATTTCTTTAGTGTCAACCTAAAAGAAAAAACAAGAAGTAAACCTATTGATGTAAATACTTATATTAAAGATAATAATCTTTAAAAAA
>Ga0193962_1001050_pt1 | contig 12889 bp, 10 predicted proteins | sample FB_5_MG_FD_140335 | JGI IMG/M metagenome (GOLD analysis project Ga0193962, IMG submission 140335) | Microbial mat bacterial communities from the Broadkill River, Lewes, Delaware, United States - FB_5_MG | ecosystem: Environmental > Aquatic > Freshwater > River > Microbial mats | place: USA...
CTTATAAAGTTCGTACACAAAGCCTTCGGCAATAGGATTGCTTTTTAACAGTCACAAGTTACGCTTCGCTAAATCCTCAACACTTGTGAAGGCTCTCTCTACAACACACATAACCCGACAGGTTTTTGAAACCTGTCGGGTTTAACCTAATATATTTTAGCAACATCCCCTTATACTACTTTTGGCACGAGCTACAATAAACCAGTAAAATGCTCTGCAAAACTAAAACAAAGCTCGTGTCAGCGGGAGTATAAATTATTATTAATAAGATTTAAAAATTATAATTCATACAAACAAAAGCTATCGCCAACAGCTACAAACTTGAACTAGTTAAATGGATTTATTCTTCTAACAATAGTGTCTTTGCAATTATTAATATTTCTAATTCTATGCAAAATACTATCTTTATTTACCAAATTATCAGAAAAAGGAAAGCCCCAATGAGGTTTTAATTCCTTTTCCCTATCACTTTTAAAAATAAACTCTTTTGGATTGAGTATGCTATTTTTGATTGTACTAGTGTGACAAAACCCTCTTGAACTATAACAATCGTAATAGTTATCAATAAAAATAATTCTATTTTGTTTTTCCTTACAAAACCCAATAAAACGGAAGAATTTACTTTGCTCTTGTCTAAATATTAAATCTAGATTAGTTTCAATTTTTAGTAACATCGGATTAATTTTTAAATCAGAAAAGTCATCACTTATTATAATATTGTTCATTGCAAAAAAAGCATACCTATCAGGGGCTTCAAAAATTATTATCGAATCAGGACTTATAATAAATAAAAAATCATTGTCTTTAGCATTATCTATGCTACAAAATGAAATTATGCTGTCATTTATTTTACTCAAAAACAACCTTCTATACAATTCATTAAAATCAGCTATGAATAATGTATCCCCCCCCGCTATCTTTAAAAAAAGACTTTAGATGTCTTACTTCTGGGTATTTTTCAAGAACAATACTTACGCTATTTTTAGTTTGCGTAAAAAACAGATAATACACAAATAATAAACTACTTATAAATAAAATCCCTACAGTTTCCCCTTTTGGAGGTTTAAATTTTGTATTAGAATCATTTGAGCATTTAAATTTAGGCGAATTTATTAATGACCAATTCCCTAAATTGCCAAAACAAAGTAAATATACTTGGAAGGATATATTATATAGTTATTGGTCAGTTTTTTTCTGCGGAGGTGATTGCGCTGAAGACTTATCTATAAATTTAAAAAATGGTATTGATTTAAATCCCTATTTATATTTACCTAGCCCCGACAGAGTTTTAGAAAGAATCAAGTCATTATCACGACCAATAGAGCTATTCAGAACATCCAGAAGCACTGTTGACCATCAGTTTAGTATCAATAATCCTTTAAATAGCATCAACCTCAAACTTCTGAAAAAGACAATGTCAATAAAGGAGAAGGATAACATTCTGGATTATGACAACACACTAATATTTACAGATAAGGCAGACGCTAAAAACACATATAAAAAGCGATTTGGATACTGCCCAGGTGTTGGATTCATTGGTTCAAATGTTGTATATGTAGAGAACCGAAATGGTAATTGCAATCCAGAAACAATGCAAAAGGATACCATTGATAGAATGTTTAAGATACTAAATGACAATTCTATCCATATTAAATCATTCAGAGCAGATGGGGCATCGTATACCTTTGCAACATTAGTTGAAGTAGCGAAATATGTAGAAAAACTATATATAAGAGCTAGGATGTCTGATTCTTTAGTAGAAGAGATAAACAATGTTAAAAAGTGGGAAAAAGTAGAAATTGATGGTCGCGAGCTATATCGAGGAGAAGTATATTATACCCCTTTCGAAAAAATTGCTAAAAGAGAAGGTAAAGAAGATTTACTAAAAGAATACAGGCTCGTTATAACAAAAGAGTTAAGAGATGATGGACAAATCAATGCATTTACTGGAGAGGCATACAACTATAGAGGAATACTGACAAATGACACAGAGATGACAAATGATGAAGTTGTCTTTTTCTACAACCAAAGAGGTGCCATTGAAAGAGAGTTTGATGTGTTGAAAAATGATTTTGGCTGGGCTAAAATGCCATTCTCTAAATTGGAGCAAAATACATCTTTTTTGATAATAATGGTCATGTGTCGCAATTTATATCATTATATAATAAATCTTTTTTCAAAGAAATTTAAATATCTCAAACCTACATATCGCATCAAAAAATTTATATTCAGATTCATAAGTATTCCTTCGAAATGGATAAAAACAGGACGAACATACAAGCTAAGAATTTATAGTAACAGGAACTTCTGTACATAAGTGTCATAAATCTGTCCTTCAAATTTTCATAAACTTACCTAATGGAGCTATTCCAATTGGAAAACCATTGCTAATAGTAAAAAAAGTCGCTCTAACAGATATTGGTAGAGATTAGAATTACGAAAGAAATGTTTAAAAAAGACATCTCACTATAAGATATTGATACATTTTATTAAAAATTATCACTGTAGAAAAGAATGTTCTTGAAACATGCGGATTTTAGGTAGCAACTGGCGTTTCTTTCATTCCTATCACATACGAATTTTATTATGAGTTTCTCAGTCAACAGTCAATGCGAAATTATCTGGTTTTAGATGTAAAGTAGTGTTCTAATTTCAGCCGTCGGGAAAGTTTTATGCTTTTCTTGTTATCGTTAGTGTATTGAGAAATGTAGGCTCTTGCTGCAAACTTTGGTTTTGCTTGTGGGTTTGCAACAGGAGCTCGCCATTTAACACTTGAGCTTTTGTTTTTTGCTTTCCGTTCTATATTAATCAATAATATGGCTCTCTACTTTCTCTTCAACTCTCTCTAAATTTTTGCCGCTTCCTTTTACCCTAAAAAGCAGCAGCAGAGGGATACACACTGCAAAGCAAATACCAACAACAAGAAAAGTGTCGTTATAAGTTAAAAGCATAGCTTGTTTAGCAACACTCCCCTTAATTGCAGCCATTGCTTTTAAATGCGCCATTGCAGAATCACCGCCTTTGGAGAAAAAGAAATTTGTATAGGAATGTATGCGCTGAAAAGTAGATTGGTTAAATATGGATATATGATCACAAAGGCGATTAAGATGGAATACGCTACGAGTACTTATAAAAGTTGTAGCCAAAGCAATACCAAAAGAGCCTCCTAATTGTCGTACCATATTTGATAAGGCTGAACCTTGAGGGATGTCCTTACTATGAAGCGGAAAAAGTGTAATGGTAAGAAGAGGCACAAAAAGCAAGCCCAGAGCAATCCCTCGGATAATAAGAGGCCAGAAAAAATCACCGGCATTTGTATCCAGGTTCATACCTGATAATCGCCATACAAATACGATAAAAAGAGTAAAGCCCACCCCCGAAAGTGTCACCGGTGATATTCCTGTTTTTTTAATGATAAGAGGAACAAAAGGCATAATAACCCCCGCGGCCAGACTGCCGGGAAGCATGATCCATCCCGTTTGCTGAGACGTGTAACCAAGTAGTGTTTGGCAAAAAATGGGAATAATAAATACAGAGGCATATAATCCGATACCTTGAATAAAACAGAATAAGATTCCTACCGCAAATTGCATGTTTTTTAACAATCGCAAATCAAGAATTGGATAAATCGCCTTAATTTGCCTTGTTACAAAAAGAACTCCTCCTACTATAAAAGCAATGGTCAGAAAAATAATGTATTTTGATTCAAACCAATCTTCACTCTGACCTTTGGACAATACAATTTGCAAGCCTCCTATTGCAACGGTAAGTAAAACCAGAGCATACCAATCCAGATTACCACTTTTCGAACTGTTTTGGGGCTCTTTGATAAAATAACAGGAAAGAACTGCAGCAACAATCCCCACAGGTACATTTATAAAAAACACCCAATGCCAGGATAAATTATCGGTAACATATCCACCTAAAGTTGGACCAATGGAGGGCCCAACAATCATACCGACTAAGAAAATGGCATTTGCCATCCCCAGTTGTTCCTTGGGGAAAGTTTTTATTAAAAGCGATTGTGCAACAGTTATTAATCCACCACCACCTAAGCCTTGTAATATTCGAAAAGCAATAAGCTCAGGAAGATTTGTAGAGATACCACAAAAGACAGAAGCTAAGGTAAACACTACAATAGAGGCTATAAAATACTTTTTTTCTCCGAATTTAATACTCATCCAACCGGATAAGGTAACCATGATGACATTTGCTGCCGTATAAGCGGTAACAACCCAGCTAACATCTTCGAGCGAAGCCCCAAGGTTACCCATTATTTGAGTTAGCGATACGTTTACACTTGATGTGCTTATCCCTTGAACAATCGTTCCCAAAATTAGCGAGATAACCACAATCCATTTGTCGAGCGTTAATTTCATTATTCTACAGTTATTGGGTAATTACCTTAACATAAACGCTCATCCCAGGTGTCATTTCATTAAAAATAAGGTTAGTGGTGTCTAAGCTTATTTTTACTGGAATACGTTGAACGACTTTTACAAAGTTACCTGTAGCATTATCAGGCGGAATTAGCGAAAATTTAGCTCCGGTAGCCGATGAAAAAGATTCAACAGTACCCGTTATTTCTTTACCTGAAAAAGCATCAACTTCAACATCCACCTTCATGCCTACTTTGATGTCGGCTACTTGCGTTTCTTTGAAATTGGCAATTATCCATTTATCTTTTGACGACACAATAGAACAAAACGGTTGTCCTGCTTGCAACAATTGTCCCTGTACCGCATTACGCTTTGAAACAATGCCCTTGAATGGAGCAGTAACAACAGTATACGAAAGCTGCAGTCTGGCATAATCTAGGTCGCATTGACGTTGTTTCACCATACTTTCGGCCACATTTATTTGTTTTGATGCCACCTCTGTTTTTAAATTCGATTCTTTTTGCTGCTGAAGAGTCGCATCGAGTTGTTTCTCTAAGGCTTCTTTTTCTGTTTTTACCTTATCGTACTGCTGATGGGTGACAGCATGTGCATCAAACATTCTTTTATGGCGTTCCAATTCTTTGGTTGCATTAGCCAATCGTATTTTTATTTCTTCAATTTTAAAAACTGAAATACCACCCTTTTCCTGAACCGATCTGGCATTTTCTTTTATGCCTTCGAGCGTTGCCTGAGCATTTTCGAGAGCAGCTTCAGCTTGCTGGACCTTTATTTTTAAATCCCGGTCGTCGAGCAGAATCAAGGTATCACCTTTATTTACGGATTGGTTATCGGTGAAACAAACCTTATCGATATAGCCTGAAATTCTTACCGAGACAGGCGAAATATCAGCCTCTATTTGTGAATCGTCAGTAGTTACAAAATGCTGCCATTGAATAAACTCATACGTACCCAAAAGTGCTACCACAATTATAAGACTGATTAAAATAATCTTATTGGTATATTGCTTCTTCTTATTTGCTATATTTTTCATTGTCGTCTTAATTAATATGAATTCCTGATGTGATGTGGTGATGTTTTATGGCAATGCCAAGTTGAATTTCATGGATGCGCTGACTTAATACAGCCTGCTTTTCCTCGTTTAAATAGGTCAGGTAATCGACTGATGTAATGGCACCGTTTTCGAGCTGATTGGCGGCGATTTTACTTACCGAGACTCTTTTATTTACAATTGTGGAGTCCAATTTTATCATATCTCTCAACTTGCTGCTCTCACCATTTGATTGTACCAATGCCGTCTTCATTTTTAACTCAAACAACTCTTTCTGCTCATCAACCCTTCTCTTTTTTATTTTCAGATTTCTCTTTTCGTATCGATTGGAATGGATAGCAGAAAGATTCCACGACAGTTTAAGTCCAACAATTCCATATAAGTGCATATCGACTTTCATCAAATCGTAACCTGTAGTTCCATAAATTCCTTCTCCAAATGCCGAAAAACGGGGTAAGTTTTTCCTATTTATCAGCTTTGCTGTTTCGTCAATTAGGATCTTCTGCTTTTCGAAATATTGGAACTCCGGACGCAATGCGCTTATCGTTGGTACTTGTGCATTGGATGTTTGAATTGCTGCAAATAAAGTATTCCCGTCCACTTCTTTGTTAATCAGTAACGAAAGGGTTTCATACAACACTTTTTGGTTGGCACTGACTTCAATCAGTTTTTGGGATGTTTTAAGCATTTCAACATCCAACACATCCAAATCGCTTTGCAGCATAGCCCCATTGTTGACTAAGGAGAGTATCTTCGCTCGTCTGTTTTTTATATCGTCCAAATACGATTCAAGGATGTTGATGTTCTCTTTGGATACAAGAATGTTACCGTAGAGCTGTAAAACTTTATCGTTTAGCTTATAAAGCTCGATTTCGTTTTTTGAGACTTCTGTATTGGTTTCGGCTTGTTCTACCTTTTTTAGTTCAGAGGTAAGACCAAAATCAAATAATGTTTGGGTGACATGCACCCCAAAGCTGTAATTATCTTTTGGATATGCTAAAACTTCCGGTCCTAAATCAAAAGTTGTGGCCTCTGTTTGGAGAGTAGCATGCGAAAGCAAATTAATTTGAGGTAATTGTTCGCTATTAATCCTTTTTATATTGTTTTTGCCAATCTCCTCCAGATACCCTTTTTCTTTTGATAAAGGATAATTTTGTTTGACCAGGCTCAAACTGCTATCCAAATTAATGGATGCTTCTGCTTGTCCGAAAGAATTTACACAAAAAACAAAAATGCTTATCGATGTAAAAATAAAGACCTTAAACTTGTAGTATTTTCGAATCATAACTTATACTTGTAATTATTACTTGCCTTAAGACAATGCAAATATCACAACTACAAGTCGGCCTCGAAATGTTTGATTAGAGTATAATGATGTTCGAAATACGTATTCTTAGAGGATTATTTTTTTAAATTCTGAGGGGCTTATATCGCATTCTCGCTTAAAGAATTTGCTAAACGCATACTGGTCGCTAAATTTCAGTTCGCTTGCAACCTGATTAATTGTAGAGTTGGGATTTGACAATAATATTTTTGCTTCAGTCAGAATTGCCAGACTAATTAGTTCTGTAGCAGTTCTACCACTACACTCTTTAACTGTTTGCGACAAATGCTTGGGCGATATATTAAGTAAATCGGCATAAAAAGTTACGCCCCGCTCATTTAAAAAATGTTCTGATACCAGTTTAATAAAATCTCGGGTGAGGTTGTCGGCTCTACTTAAATTGACATATTTTAACTGATTGTATTTTTCAACCACTGTGCCCAAAAGATAGATAATGGCTAAAAAGAGATGATGAATGAGTTCTTTTTTTAAGGTTGTATTATCCGAAGATTTTAACTTGCGGCGTAAAACTTCGGTTGTATTCCAAACCTCATTAAACTCAACTGGCTTTACTATATAATGATTTTGAATGGTTGATTTAAAAAATGAAGGGACATCGTATCGTCTTATTTTTATTGTTTTTCTGGACTCAAAACTGGTTGAATAGGTAAGAAAACGAATTTGCGAACCAGCTTCAATATCTAAAAATTCAAATACCTCCTGAGGTCTGATATTTAATATAGTCGATTGGTTTAGCGTATGAGTTTGTAATCGATATTTTACTTTAATGCATCCTTTTCTAATAAGCAAAAATGAATTCTGTTTGGGGCGATAGGGATGCCCAATGATAACCCGCTGCATCATTTCCTTTTCGGTGTATATCTCTATATCTTTCTTTAACGGAGTCTTCATCTTTTATCTTACAAATATTAAATCTAAGCAATAGACATATTGGACAAAATTAATGGTTTTTTACATCAATGCCTATTTCTCCATTGCATAGAAATTTGTAATTCTTTTCAAACTGAGACATCAGGTTGTAGGTTTGGACTTGAAGATATGAAACATATTTAAGGTGATTGGCTGTTGGTATTTGTTGTATAGTTTTTTTTGATGGGCTTGCTTAGTTTAGTGGGCGATTAAAATTGTTTGTAACCGCACTCAACCCAAAATGGTTTGTTGCACGATGTTGGCGGTAGTTATAATTTTCACATGACTTGTCTTATAAGTATTTTGTAAGGCTAATTTCTCAATTTCCATCAGTTCTCATAGCTTATACTTTGCTAAAAGTAGATTATATCACTGTTTTCTAGTTCAATAATTTCTTTTTTTTCATGTAGAATTTTCTCTATTAATTCAATAAACATTTTTTGATTTTTCATAATCAACTTTGATGTACTGTCTTCACATTCGTAATCATCATTGTAAAAAAAATTCTTTTGCTTCCCACTAAACATGATTATAATTTCTTCTTCAAATGACGGAATAATATTTATTGGACAATTCAAGGCAAAGTTATTGGGTAAAGTGTCTAATTCTTTTTTAAAAAATAACTCTTCAATGCTGTTTATTTCAAGTGTTGATAATTCAAAATTTGCATATAGTGTCTTGTTGCAGTATTTTTTTGAATAAACACCTGACTTTGATGATACGTAATTTGTTGCTCCTCTAATTTTAAAATAAAAGGAGCTGTCAACTTTTTCAGTTATTTTACTCTTAACATTTTTATCAGTCTGAATGTCGCAGCTTGATAAAAATCCTAATACAATTATTATTAAAATAGTGTTTCTTATAAGAGTTGTTAATGACCGCTAACTTACAGTTGTAAAGCTACGTTTGGGCGTTAAAATTAGTATAGTTTGTTTATTAAGCCTTGATTTATAATATTTATCCATCAAAGCAGGGCTTTAACGGAGTTTCTTACTTGCATTTTATTTGCTAGCCAGCTGAAACCCAAATGAGCTTAACAACATATTGGCAACTGGGTTTTATTTTTATCAAAGATGCAATAGTTATAATAGACTTTTGTGTTTTGACAGATTAATAATTTTGTTAATAAATAAACTATCAATTTTTTTTGTGTAATTATTCCAAGAGATACTAATGTCAGGTTTAACTCCAGACAAAGGCATATCGTTTAGATAGTGACCGTAATAGATTCGTTGTGAACATGCTATTTTAATTTTAGATTTTTTCAACTTAAAATAAACAATGTCACCGTAACTATCTCTTGCACCACCAGTCTCTTCACCAATAATAGTAGCCAGTTTGTAATATTTTATATTACGAATAAAATCATCGGCAGCAGAATAATTGCAGCCAGAGGTTAATAGAATAACTTTACCCTCAAAATGGTTCATGTCATTAAAATTAGGATATTCATAACCAGAACCTTTTTGTTCAATTAGGGTTCCACTTTTACTCCACATACCAGGAATAAAAGGAAGAAGGGGTATTAAATATGTATGTTTTAAACAGTAGCCATAATAAAACCTACGTGATTCTTTACTTGCTTTTGTAATTGTCCGCTTTACTGTTTTGTCAAGATCTAAAGTGTCATTTAGTATATAATCTGTCAACGAATTTGCAAACATTGAGTTACCTCCAGGGTTGTCTCTCAAGTCAATAATAAGCTTTTTAATATTTCTATTTTTAATTTCTTCAAAGCAGTTATCAACAACAGAATAAAACTTCTTAGGAAACATAAAAATGCCAACTCTTAAATATGCAACAGTATCAAATATCTGATAATTAAAATCTGGTTCGTAGTGGTCAGAATCTTTGTCTTTATATTCAATATCATGTAGCGAACCTTTGAATCCAGCGTTTGTTTTAATTACACTTTTATTGTCAAAGTTGTACACAAAATAAATTGACTTGTTAAAGTCTTTACTTAAACAATATCTTTTATAATCCAACCGTTCTCCTGCTGTGTACGATTCGAGTGTTTTGACTATTTTTTTAGATTCTATTCCATTAATTTCGAGAATCTCATCACCATCTTTAATGTTATTATAGTTTCCAACACAAAAAATTCTTCTCTCTTTATCAATGGTCACTTTTATTGGAAAGAGTTTTATACCTTTTTTGTAAAGTTTCTTAAAAAAATTTTTGGGGTACTCAACGCGTGTATGTCCATCGTTTAAGCTTACTATAAGAGGCGCAATAAGCCTAGAAAACTCTGTAGATAATAATGTTTTTGGTAAACTGTTTATAATGCTGTCTTTTTTAAGATTTATTGACTCCTTGTTTGAATTTCCATACAAATTGGGATGAATATTGTTAAGCTTTTCAAATAGTTCAGCTATATCTTTTTTCATCTCGTTTTTCGACAGTAATTGATTCTGTCCCTTGCTGAATGTAAAGCAAAATGTAAAAAAGAAAATTAGAGTTGTAATTTTGTAATTGTTTTTTAATTCCATTTGTATTTATTTAAGTATTTGGATTGCATTGTGCCCATAACGGTCTTGCTAAGTTTCGTGGGCGGTTTAAAAGGAATTTACTTATCAAACCGCTAAAGAAGCAAGCCGAGTAAATTTGTTTATATTTTTAAGCAAACCAATTTATGTGGCTTGCTGGTGTTTACACTAAGCTTTCAATCAGCAAGTCAAAGCTAATGATATTTAGATATTTTAGGTATTTAGTATGGCCATTTTTAATTAACCCCAACATTGAGCTGCTAGGGTTAATATTTATACCCTCGTTCGATAACCATTTATAGATCTTTATATGACCACATTTTGTCTTGTCCAGATTTACCTGCAAATAATTCAATCTTATTATCTGCGGGCATAAACACTACATCAGGAAAGTTTGTTGTTCCAAAGTCTAAATATTTTAGTGTTTCACTATCTGATGTATTCTTCAATTGATGCACTCCCTTTTCTCCAGCCGGAAATCTTAAAATGTCGCCTGACTCAACTTTTAATACTCCACTTTCTGTTACCACTTCTCCGTACCCCTGAATAATGTAGAAAATTTCCTCGTTGCAAGTATGATAATGGAGTGGCCAATTGGTTTTCCCAGGTGGAATTTCATATATATCGCAATACAATTTGTTGATGTGTTTATCATCAATTACTCTTTTTCTATTATGTTCTATTTCATCAGCCTTCGACCAATTATTCCATTCTACTTCCTTTTCATTGATTTTTAATGTGTCGTGTTTCATAATGTCTTATTTTCTAATTGTTAAATCTGCATTACTTGATAGCTCCTTTGCTTTGCGGCTAACTATTAATATAAGAATAGTAACCTATTGCAGTCTTCTTTTCTGTCAAGTTACACAAAAGTTGAAGCAAGCTAAAACCCTTAAGTTTACTAATGCCAGGGCTATTTTATATATACATTGTTGGCATTAGTTAATTTTTCATTCAACAGTCGTATTTCTTCTAAGTTATCTTGATACCCCTTGATTTGTTGTCGCAATAATACTTCATACCCAAAAACAATATTTTCAAATAATGGCTCTTTTATAAAGTCAGAGCTGATAGAACTAAAGTCGCTAAAACGAATGTTCTCAAAATAAAAAGGAGTTACGTATTTATTAACATAATCTGACAATAGGTCTTCTAATTTTAATGTTACATTATACGAGTTATAGGTTTTTATTATTTGTTTTCTGAGTTCGATATCTTTTATCAATTTAAATTCTCCCGATGCTGTGATGTTTTCCATTGTAGTAATAGAAGGACTATAATTAGCCAAAGCCATCATACTTGCTGTAAGTATTTTAATTCTTTGATCACCATAATTTTTTGATAGAAGAATTTGTTTTAAAGTGTCAATATCTTTTTTTGTTGATTCTGAAAATTCTAAAGCAGAACTTAGATTAGTTTTATTAGTAATATTTTCTTCATAGAAACTTTCTATATAATCTTTCGCCTCAGCCTTTGTTTTTATCGATTCGTTCCAAGTGTTTAATTTAAACGCAATTGTGATACCAATAATAACAATTAAAAGGTCAACAAGTTTTGATTTCCAATCAATATTTAAGTTCAGTTTGATTTTTTTCATACGATTATATTTTTTTTCATTTGCCGTATGGAACTCGCCAAAAAAATAATCATTCTTGTGGGTAATAATTAATTATTATGGCTAGTTTCATAATCAATAATTTATTATGATCAATTTTATTAATACTAACGTTCTGAGCCATGAAGCGTAAGAAATTCAAATCGAAAACCAATCTGCCTTTTTGTAACCAAAACAAGGTTTTGTCGGTGCTTACTTCTAGTACTTTCGATTCTATTTTGCATTATCATCCTTATGCTTTAAGAGCCTGTGTTTGCAAACGTACTTTTACCAATCTCTCCATTCACTAGCAATTCCGTCCTCATATTTTTGAGTGTCAATTCCAACGATTTCTGCAATATTGTCAAAAATATCGCAAAGTTCTTCTCTTTCACCGGTCTCAATGAAACAGTAATCTAGTTCCTCGTTTAACTTATTAAAATCCAGCACAGCCTTCTTTATCAAATTCACCTTTGTTGTTTCATTCAAATCAGGTGCTTTATCTAATTCTGAAACTAACGACTTTATTATTTTATCAGCTCTCTCACAATTTTCAACAGTATATTGTTCTAAACCATCTTCAAATTTTTCAATCCAGTTTTTAATTGGGAGGTATTTTAAGAGCAATTGTAAGTCCGTTAACGCTTCAGAGTTGGTCACGTTTACTTCAACTTTATTATCTAAATAATCCTTTAACTGTAGCCAGCTTTTAAGTTGTTTTAACTTAACCATGTTTTTTAATTTTTCAACTAATGGATAATAGTCATCATTTTTCACACCTACATTTCTAGGATGAGTAAAAAGGAAATCAAGACTATTTAATTTTCCGAGAAAACTTAATGAGTCCAGTTGTAAAATATTTGCAAGGTATAAGTATTCTAATTTATCAAAGTCGGAAAGGATTGACAAATCATGAAGTTTCTTACAATTGCGTAAATAAATCTTTTTTAAACTAATATTTGATTTGTCTATTCCATTTATTGAAAGCAGTTTTGGACATTTCTCAAGAGTGATTTCTTCAAGGTTTTCGAGATTTGATAGTCCATTTAAATTTTCACAATTTACATTGTGCAACTTTATCTTTCTCAAATCTTTCATGTTTGA
>Ga0193962_1001052_pt1 | contig 12889 bp, 7 predicted proteins | sample FB_5_MG_FD_140335 | JGI IMG/M metagenome (GOLD analysis project Ga0193962, IMG submission 140335) | Microbial mat bacterial communities from the Broadkill River, Lewes, Delaware, United States - FB_5_MG | ecosystem: Environmental > Aquatic > Freshwater > River > Microbial mats | place: USA...
GATCGGATGGTTTCACATATAAAGTAACTGATGGAAATGGAGATGCGGTACAGGCAAGTGCAAGTATAAACGTAATTTTTAATAATGATGCTGCACCTGTTGCGAATAACGACAACACTTCAACAAATGAAGATACAGCCGTTACCATTGATGTTCTGGCAAACGATACCGACATTGATGGCAATCAAACCATTGATAAAGCGAGTGTACTTGTTCAATCTGGTCCGGCAAATGGTAGTCTTTCGCAAAATTTTATCACCGGCGAAGTTACTTATACTCCTAATAACAACTTTACTGGTTCAGATAGTTTCACTTATACCATAAAAGATAATTCATTAGCAGAATCAAACACTGCAACTGTTTCCATTAACGTTATAGTAGATAATGATCCACCAGTAGCTATTTGTGAAAGTGGCGTGAGCATTTACTTGGATGCTTCAGGATCTTATACGCTAACACCTGCCGAAATAGACAATGGATCAAATGATGATAGCGATGGTGGAACAGTGAGTTTATCTGTTTCTCCAAACACTTTCGATTGCTCAGATAAAGGAACCGTTTCGGTAACATTAACAGTAACTGACGAGGATCTATCGAGTACAACTTGTACAACTGATATTACCATTTTAGATAATAGTAACCCTACAATCAAAACAACGCAAGAAAATATCACCTTATCTGCTGAAGCCGGAATTTGTGGAGCAATAGTTAACTATACTGGTCCGGTTTTCACTGATAACTGCGATGGAGATCAAAGCGGAACATTAATTGCCGGATTGTCAAGTGGTTCAAACTTCCCTGTTGGAATCACTACTGTTACTTATGAATATACTGATGCTTCTGGAAATGGACCAATTCAATCCATATTTACTGTAACAATAACTGATAATGAGAAACCTACACTAAATAACACTACTGACAGAAATTTAAATCCAAACACAAGTGGATGCCAATATATTGTAAGTGGAACAACTTTCGATATTACCGCTACAGATAATTGTGGAATAAATTCGATTACTCACAATTACGATGGTGGAGGCAATAGTTTAGATGGTAAATCATTTCCTTTAGGAATCTCCAATATAACATGGACAGTAGAAGATATACACTCAAATATTTCCACTCATATAGTTCAGGTTACTGTTCTGTCAAATTTAAGTGCATCCATTTCCGGACCAACCGGTAATTCATCTTGCGAAGGAGAAGATGCAATATTTACAGCTACAGCCACAAATGGCAATCCGGGCTACACTTATAAGTTTTTTGTTAATGGAACTGAAATTACATCTGGAATATCTGGCAATACACTTACAATAAATAGCTTAACAGATGGAGATTTAGTTAAAACAAAAATAACTGACACAAATGGCTGCGAAATAGAGAGTAACGAAATTTTAATGACAATTTATCCAAAACCAAAACCAATTCTATATCACGAATAAAATAGAAGGAAAACGACTGATATAGATCAGTCGTTTTTTTTATGTTTTTACATTAACTTTGCACCATTATGGATTGGAAAGAAAGGATATTCAACATATCAAACAATGAAGAATTTGAGAAACTTACTATAGAGGTTTTTCAATATCAAGCTAAAAATAATAAAGTTTACAAAGAATATTTACATCATCTAAATTGCAATATCAATAGTGTAAATCAAATTTGTCAGATTCCTTTTCTTCCCATCGAGTTTTTTAAATCACATAAAATAACCTCTACTTCAGTTACTGCTAAAGTGATTTTCACAAGCAGTGGAACCACAGGCTCATTAACCAGTCGTCATTTTGTTCCTGATTTGGGAATATATGAAGCTAGTTTCACGAAAGGATTTGAACAATACTACGATTCGGTTAAGGATTACTGTATTCTTGCTCTTTTGCCCTCTTACCTTGAGAGAGAAGGTTCTTCATTAATCTATATGATGGAGCATATGATAAAGGATAGCAACCACCCTAAAAGTGGTTTTTATCTTCACAATCATGAAGAACTAATCGCTACAATATCTGAACTAAAAAAATCCAATCAAAAAATACTTTTATTGGGCGTTAGCTTTGCTCTGTTATATTTAGCTGAAAAATATAAACTAGATTTCTCTGATGTAATTATAATGGAAACTGGCGGTATGAAAGGTCGCAGAAAAGAAATTACCCGAGAAGAATTACATGCCTTTTTATGCGATAGATTAAATGTTACTGAAGTTCATTCGGAATACGGAATGACAGAATTGTTATCGCAAGCCTATTCGAAAGGAAACAGTTTGTTCCACACACCTTCGTGGATGAAAATAATGATTCGTGATACCTACGATCCTTTTTCGTATGAGAAAATTGGCAGAAGTGGCGGAGTAAATGTAATCGATTTGGCAAATGTGCATTCTTGTGCATTCATTGAAACTCAAGATTTAGGTCGCATGCATACCGATGGTAGTTTTGAAATTTTAGGTAGGTTCGACCATTCGGATATTCGTGGCTGTAATTTATTAATTAACGAATAATACCAATTCTCAAATAAAAAAACACCAAGCAGAGTTTAAATGAATGTAAACTAACTCTGCCTGGCATTATATATTTCCCATTAACTGGAAAATTCTTATCTGTTATAAACTACTAACATATTTATACAATTTCCTTTACCAGAAAATTGCATAAAGAACAACTAAAACAATTAGCAAAATATAAGCGCTAATATTAAATTTCTTACCTGTTGCAAAAGTTTCAGGTAATAATGGAATACCTTTTTCGTCATCATCGCCTTTTCCTGTATTTAATGATACTCCAACTATAACAACCATTGTAATGATAAGAGTATATAGCATTTGATCTAAAAATGGCATTTCAATTGGTAAGAATTTTAATGCTAGAGCAACTGGAATTGATGCCAATACACCAACAATAGCACCTTTCACATTGGTTTTTTTCCAGAATAATCCCATCAAAAATACAGCTAAAATACCAGGACTTACAACTCCCGTATATTCCTGAATATATTGAAACATTTGAGGAATTGATCCCATAGTATTTGCTAAAGCTGTAGCAACAAACAGAGCAATAATTACGGATAATCTTCCAACGCCAACTAATTGCTTGTTACCTGCGTTTTTATTTATATATGGTTTATAAATATCCATGGTAAATATAGTCGCAGTTGAATTTAGCATAGATGCTAATGAAGATACAATTGCGGCTGATAATGCAGCAACAACTAATCCTTTCAATCCAACAGGTACAAAATTACTAATCAACCAAGGATAAGCATGATCGTTATTTCCTGTTACAGCATCAGAAAATACACCTCCAGCTCCAGCAATATTCTCTTGATACATTACAAATGCAATAATACCTGGAACTACAACAATTAAAGGAACAATTACCTTAAGAAAAGCTGCAAACGCAATACCACGTTGAGCCTCTTTTAATGATTTTGCCGCTAAAGCTCTCTGAATAATATATTGGTTAAATCCCCAATAATATAAATTAGCCACCCACATACCACCAATTAAAACAGCAATACCAGGTAGATTTGAAAATTCAGGATTATCCTTTTTTAATATCATATGGAATTTATCACTAGCAACATCAAAAATGTGAGACATTCCAGATATTGCATTTCCATCAGGAGTTACATGATTTAAAGCAATTATTGTAGTTACAAGACCTCCAATAACTAATAAAACGACTTGTATCACATCTGTCCAAGCAACTGCCGATAAACCACCCCAAACTGAATATGCTGCAGCAAAAAGTGCTAATCCTATCATAAATGGAACAATTGATGCGCCATCTCCTAACCCAAGAATAGTATCTAATGCTTTACCTCCTAAATACAATACCGAAGTAAGATTCACAAAAACAAAAAGTGCTATCCAAAAAACGGCTAAAATTGTCTTTAAAGAAGTATTAAAACGTTTTTCTACAAATTCAGGAATTGTATATAATCCTTGCTTTATGAATATTGGCAAAAAATATTTAGCTACAATAATTAAAGTAAGAGCTGCCATCCATTCGTAAGAAGCAATTGCCAATCCTACTTTAAAACCGGAACCTGACATACCAATAAACTGTTCAGCAGATATATTAGCAGCTATTAGAGAAGCTCCAATTGCCCACCATGGTAATGTCTTTCCTGCTAAAAAATAATCTTCTGCCGTTTTCTCTTCACCTTTTTTAGTTCGAGATACAAACAATCCAACACCTATTATTACACAGGCATATAAGCCAAAAATGATGTAATCTAGTATTTCAAAATTTCCATTCATAATATAATTTTTATTGTCGATTTTGGTCGATACAAATTAGAGATTCTATTAAAAATAATTTCTCCTTATTGGTATTTATAATGAACTTTTGATAATTCTTTTAATCGTTTAGCAGCTCCTTCCGCTGTAATATCACGCTGCGGTGTACCAAGCATTTCGTATCCTACCATAAACTTTTTAACGCTAGCCGAGCGCAATAATGGTGGATAGAAATGCATGTGTAAATGCCACTCGTGATGCTCCTCTCCATCGGTTGGAGCTTGATGTAATCCTGCCGAATATGCAAAGGAAACCTCAAAAAGATTATCATACATAACGGTTAATTTCTTATAAATATCTGCCAAATCGGTTTTTTCCTCACTAGTCAACTCCAATAAATTTGACACTGCTCTTTTACTAATAATCATTGTTTCAAAAGGCCAAACAGCCCAAAACGGAACTAAAGCTACAAAAGAATCATTTTCAACCAAAATTCTTTCGTCTTTCTCAAGTTCAGTTTTTAAATAATCAGATAACATGGTATTTCCATGTTTTTCGAAATACTCTTTTTGAGTGTCTGTTTCTTTCGATGTTTCTAATGGAACCAATCCTGAAGCCCAAATTTGACCATGAGGATGTGGATTTGAACAGCCCATAATAGAGCCTTTATTTTCAAAAATCTGCACATAGCCTATTTCTTTTCGATCTCCAAGCTCCTTATATTCTTTGCACCACAAATCAACAACCTTTCGAATATTCTCAACACTCATCTCAGGAACAGTAAGACTATGATCAGGACTAAAACAGATTACTTTACAGACTCCAGATTCGCATTCTGCTCTAAATAGATCACCATCCGAAAATTCTCCTTTTGGGGTATCCTGTAAAAGGGCACTGAAATCGTTTTGAAATGCGTAAACATCATCGTAATTTGGGTTCTTTTCTCCTCCTATTCGCTCATTTCCCGGACATAAATAACATTCGGGATCATGAGAAGGTCTTTTCTCTTCTACAATTTTTTCTACTTGTCCTTGCCATGGTCTTTTAGATCTGTGCGGCGACACTAAAACCCATTCTCCAGTTAATGGGTTATATCTGCGATGTGGGTTTTCTATATAATCAAACTTATCCATAAGAGTCTTCTCTTTACCTATTCAATTCTTTTTCCTCCGTCGCCAATCTCAGCAACATAAAATTCTCCTACAATACCTGTCTTCTCGGTATATTCCTTACCTACCTGTTCGATAAACTGTTCGATAAACTCATCTTTCACAAGGCTTACAGTAGATCCACCAAATCCACCACCTGTCATTCTTGAACCGATAGTTCCCTCAATTTTTTCTGGCAGCCTCAACCATACTGTCTAACTCAAAACCTGTCACTTCGTAATCATCACGCAAAGAATCATGAGATTCATTCATTAACTGTCCAAACTCTTCCAATTTTCCTTGTTTTAAATTTTCAACAGCTTTCATCGTACGCTCTATTTCCGTAACAACATGACGAGCTCTTTTCCTAACAGTTTCACTTATAATTTTATCAGAAAATAAGTTGAATTCGGCTGGGTTTAATTCTCCCAGTAATGCAATTTTTTTGGAGGGCTTAATTGCCTCAACTGCAACACGACATTCCTCAACTCGTTCATTGTATTTTCCTTCATCTAAACTGTGTGGGCTATTGGTATTCCCAATCACAATTTTTACTCCTTCCAATTTTATCGGCACCAATTCATATTCTAAATTATTGCAATTCAAATATATTGCATGATCCTTTTTTCCAATACCTGAAGCAAACTGATCCATAATGCCACACATAACTCCGGCATATTCATGCTCAGCTTTTTGACTATAACGTACAATATCAATTTGAGTTTTTCCAAAATTATATTCCTGATTAATCGCCACTCCCGTAGCAACTTCGAGTGATGCGGAAGAGGATAATCCTGCACCATTTGGCACATTACCCCAAAATAAAATATCCGCTCCGTTTTTTAGATCTCCATCATTCTTAACAAACTGAGCTATAACTCCAATAACGTAATTTACCCAATTGCCTTTTGGAAAAGCTTTTGTTATCGAATCTAAATTTATTTTATAAGTCTTATCTTGATTCAATGAACGAAATTGAAAATAATCATTTTGGGTTTTTCTGATCAGACAATAAGTTCCAAATGATAGTGCGCAAGGGAATACAAAACCACCATTATAATCGGTATGTTCTCCTATTAAATTAACCCTACCAGGAGAAAAATATACATGACAATCCCCTTCATCATAAAACTTAATAAACTCTACTTTCAATTGATCAACATTCATATTCTCTTGAATCTTACTGGTTGGTACTGGTCGGTAAAGTTATTTGCTTTTATTTAATTTACAAACAAAAGATTGTATTTAATTCTCTTTAAAGTTGATCTAATTAAAGTGAGTTTCTTCTTATTAGTTGAGATTTATTCTCAATTAAACCAGATTTAGAATGCAGTATCATATCTGCTAATATTTGTCCCATTTCCTTAAAATCAGTACTTATGGTGGTTATGCCTTCAGCGACAACTTCTTTTAAGGGAGTATCATTATATGAAATAATGCCAAAATCTTTTCCTATTGATAAATTTTCCTTTTTAGCATCCTTTACTAAACTCACCAAATCCAAATCGCTAGGAACAATATATGCTTCGTATTTTTTAATTGATCTGCCTTCTAATTTTTCAATGACTTCGAACTCCCATTGCTCTTTATGCTTGCATGCAAATTTCTTGAATCCTTTCATCTGTCCAACTGGTTCCTTTCCACCTGGATAAACGAAGAATACCTTCTTATATTTTTTAAGTAAATCGATTCCTGATTCCAATGCAGAATAAACATCTTTTTCAAAATTCTGGAATACTGCAGGATAATATTTTTTTAATGTTGGATTAGTTTGATCAAGTATGTAAACTTTATCCTGAGGTAAATTTTTTAAAACATTATAGGCATCATTAAATTTTGCAGGCATTATTATATATGAGGTATATTTGCCATTATTATTGTCTATCAATTCCTTAAATACCGTACGGTTAAAATGATGGAAATAAATATCTACAATAGCACCGCCTTTAAGATGTTCAATAAATGAGTTGTATAATATCTCTTTAAACACATTAAACTCTTCAAATAACAGAAATATTTTGTGCTTGAATTGTGTTGCAGTACTCTCTAAATAATATCCTTTTCCTGGAATTGATGATACTATTCCCCTTGCTTTTAACTCGTTAAAAGCAACCAAAACTGTATCTCGGGATAAGCTAAACTCTTTACAAATAGAATTAATTGAAGGTAAGCGATCACCTATTGATATTTCACCTTTTTCAATAGATTGAAATAAAGAATTTATAAGCTGTTTATATTTTGGAGTTCCTGATTCTTCGGAAACTTTAAAAATTTTAGAGGGCATGTTATTTGTATTTTTGTGTATATGTAGCAAATACAAATACAAATATAATACATTCCGACTGATACCAACCAGTTGGTGTTCAAATATTATTAATTTAAGCAGATTTTAAATATCGTTAAATAGGCATTCTAGATTGAATAGTGTCTCGTAAGTCGTTTAAATTAATATTAAAGTTTTCCAAATAAAAATCTTTAACCATTTGTAATTTCTGGCGAATCAACTCTCTTCCATTGTTTAAATCAGTACAAAAAACTTCATCTGCAAAAATAGAACAGTCTGAATCTATTAGATACAATGAATTAAATGTCTCCTCATCCTGAACTAAAAAACGGGATACTAATTCGGAAAAATCCTCATATTCGTTACTTGTACCGTAGGCAGATACCATTCCTCTTATTATAGCATCAGAAAGTGAAACGCCATTATTCCACCCTTGCCCTAAATATCCATTGCTCGAAACTGTATTAAATCCAGAAGGTATTCCATGATTTTGATGTACAATATGGTTAAATTCATGATGCATGGTTATTAATTGTTCCTCGATCCACATTCTATCTGACATATCCAGTGCATTAAGATTTAGAAGGCTCACTCGTGTACCTCCATCCGCAAAACCAGCAAGGCGAGCTCCATCATCATTGTATATGTACGATCCAATATAAATTATCTCTTTTGGAATCAAACGCTTAATAAAAGCTTCGCTGTCATCCGATAAAACAATAAAAGGCTGGATCCATAAATCTTCAATCAATTGTGTAACAGGAATTACCAGATCTTCATCAATAGCAGATGCCAATTGTCCCTTCTGTAAAAAACGATCATCCCACCTCCATCTTATTGCTGCACCATATTTATCAAGCATATTCTCTCTAATATAAACATCATTGCGATGATCAGAAGGAGTAATTACTGGTGGAAAATAATCCACATCATCACTTGAACTGCACGCCGAAAAAGTCAGGATACCAATCGTCATTAAGATAGATAATATTTCTTTTTTTAATTTCTTCATATCATCTAGGATTTGGGGTAATGCCATTAGTTATAGCCTTCTGAGGTATTTGTACTGCAGTCTTATTATCATTAGCGGCTAAGTGAAAGCTTTCTCCATTTAGGGTCGTATGTTGAACCGATAATGTGAATCTTTTAATATCAAACCATCTCAAACCTTCATCTAAAAACTCTTTTCTTCTCTCATCAATTAAGAAAGAAATCATAGCCTCCTTCGCATCTTCCTTCGAATAAAATTTTTTAATGCTATCCAATACCAGAATTCCACCACTTTCATATCTTTTTTCCGCCAATACATGATAATCATCAAGAGCCTTAGTATAATTCCCTTCCATTATCATACATTCCATTCGATTTAGAATAACCTCTTCGCCTCTTAGTTCTGTCTGTATAAAATATGGATATCCAGTGTTTGATGTGGTATATTGAAAGAGTTCATCATATTTAGGGGAAAACACTGCATAAGTACCTAAATTCCAACGTTGATCTCTATTATCAAATTCCTTTTGAATATTATTTGAAAAAATTTCTATGAATTTATCTGCATCACTTCTATATCCATAATTTGCGCGAGCATAAAATGATTCCTTCCTAATAAGCAATATATTACTCAATTCATCGGGAGATGAAAATTTAGATGCCATAGAACTAAATGAAGTCCCTTGATAAATTTGATTTAAGTCTCGTACATATGCAGGATTTGCCGAACCTGAACCTAAAATTTTATCACAATAGAATTTACATTTATCATATTCTTGCTTAAACAGATAAAATCTCGCAGCAAATGCATAAGCAGCCTCTCGTGTAAAATGATATTTCTTAGAACCTGCAAAATAATCATCAGATAATAATTTCAAGCCATCCTTAATATCTCTTTCAATAAGATCGTAAACCTCTTGTACCGATAATCGAGTATATTTTTTAAATAACTCATCTTCCACCTCATCACTAAATGGTATTCCCAAGTCGTTATTTGAGGTTTTAAGATTATAATGTTTGGCAAACACATTAACCAATAGAAAATGTGAATAAGCTCTTGCAATTAAAGCCTCTCCCTTAATTGCTTTTCTCAAGTTATCATCACCTTCAACCTTATCAATAACACTTAAACCTTCATTTGTATGGGCTATTGCATAATAGGCCTGTTCCCAAAAAAAAGTTGACGATTCCTGAGATTCATATGAATCTATGGGATCCCACAGATAGGCTTCTGTCATATATTCTTTTTGAGCATTATTCTCAATAGGTCCCACATTGTCAGTCATCCACTCTACAAAAAGAAAAGTTGCCTGATGATAAGCACTTGCCACTAGCTCTGCAACATCTTCTACAGTTTTTATTTCTTGTCTATCATCAGGATTTTCATCCAGAAAGCTGTCACAGCCTACTGTAAACAAAAAACTAAAAATCAATAATAGAATAGAATATCTCATATCAGATAATTTAGAAATTCAAATTTACTGAAAAAGTATAAGTACGAGCCATTGGCAATGAAATTCCTCCTGACTGAAAATATTCAGGATCAATACCATTCAATTTACTATCAGAATATAGTAACGCTAAATTATAAGCCTGAAATTTAACATTTGCTGAGTTAATAAATGTGTTTCTAAGCCACTGCTGAGGAAGTCTAAAGTCAACATTTACATTTTTCAAACGAATAAATCCACCATCAGCAACTCTCACATCACTTTTGTTATACAATTGATATGGGTTTAAGCCAGCATCATTTAATTGGTCAGATAATTGTCTGCTCAGAATAGCTGGAATATTTGTTATGGTCTCATCTCCTGAATTTTTCCATCTATTCCTTAATCCTGCCGGTAAACTTGAGTGATCATTATATCTACTACTATAAGCATCCTCTAATCTAATTTTATTTCCGTAGCGATAATGAATTCCTATTGATAAGGAGAGGTTTCCATAATTAAAAGTGTTTCTTAAACCTCCAAAACCTCTTGGAGATGTTGGACCTTCGTATTTAATGTATTTTAATATATCTAATCTTTTCTGAAGGTTTATTTTTTGAATTAATTCACCATTAGGTCCATAAAATTGCGGAACTCCATTACCATCAAGCCCAGCAAAAGGAATGGAAAACAAACTCCCTGCGGAATATCCTTTTAGGTTAGTTCCTAAAGCTTGAACCGCATCGGCAATTCTAGGTTCATCAGCATACTTTGTAATTTTATCTTTATTATAACTAAACGTAAAATTTGTATGCCAGGAAAACTTACCTGCATTAATATTTACAGAATTTAAAGTTGCTTCAAAACCATTTATCCTCATTTCTCCAATATTGCCATATTTTTGACTGATTCCTCCGACACCACTAGTAGTAACAAAGCCCAAAAGGTCCTTAGAGTATCTTCTATAATATTCAAAATCAGCAAATAATCTATTATCAAACAAGCCTAATTCTATTCCTAAGTTAAGTTCGTATAACTTTTCCCATGTAAGATCGTTATTAGCTAAACTCTCAATGTAAAGTACTGTTTCACGATCATCAGCCGTTGGTCTTGGCGGTTCAATTCCTCTTAAAACCATAGCGGTACTTGCTCCGGCACCATTATCACCAGATAATCCGTAGGTAGCTTTAATTTTTAGTAAATCAATAAATTGAAACTTTTCCATAAATTTTTCGCCATGTAGATTCCAGGCGGCGCTAACATTCCAGGTAGGCAAGTATCTGGATTTTACTAATTTACCCTGTCGATTATCGCCATCATAACGAAATGTAGTATTCAGAATGTATTTTCCTTCATACGAATATGCACCGCTAATAAAAGCTCCAAAAAATCTATATCTATTATCCGTTTTATAAAAATAATTCAAATTTCTAGACTCTAAATAACGCAAAAAATTAGGGTCACTAACAACTATACCTCCCTTTTCATATAGATATCCCCATCCTTCATTATAATTTTCCGATCGATCTGTATATCTCACCTCTTGCCCAACCAAAAGATTGATTATGTGTTGATTATAAACAGGTTTCCATTCTATGATATTTCTCATAAAATAGCTAGTCAAACTATTTTTAGTCGTATTAAAGAATCCACCTTGTGGTAATACTGTATAAGGATCTTTCTCAGGTGATTTTGGGTCATCAAACAGGTATACATTATTATTTACAAAAAGAGGATTATCGGCACGATAAGCTTCAGCTTGATTAGATGTTTCATGAATTTTTTGTTCTCTTAAGGTGTTCACCCATCTCCCTTGAAACTTGGAAGTAATTTTTAGTTCTGAAGTTATATCATATTTTAAATCTCCTTGAAATAAAAGATCTTTAACATCAATATTTACATAGTTATGATTTAATTCATATAGTATATTAAATGGTGCATAATCGCTTCTAAAATATTCTAAGCTTCCATCATCATTATAAGGACGAATACTCCTACTTGTGTAGATCGCATAATTGAAAGGGTTGATATCAAAATTACGTTCATAAATTCCAGTAATTGGTTCAAATTTTCTATCCTTAGAGCCTGGTAGCCTTTGATCTCTAATATTTCCAGACAATTGAAAACCTAGCTTAAACCTTTCTGATAAATCAAACTCACCTTTTAGTGATGCGGTGTAATTCATTACATTATCCGAAACGGTTTGACCATTATCATTATAGAAACCTATTGAAGTATAAAATCGTGAATAATCTGATCCACTGGTGATACTCAACGAATGCTGCTGAGATATGGAATTTCGAAACAAAACATCAAACCAATCTGTATTAGAATTCGCATATTTAGAAAGGTATTCATAATTCAAGCCTCCATCTGTCCCCCAATTCAATTCATTATTCGAAATTAAATAAAACATTTTACTCAATGCTCCATGATGAGAAGCACTTGCAGCTGTAGAAATATCAATCCAATCTTTTTCGTATAGCTCTTCATAAACGCGCATTTCCTCATCCGATTTAAGTATATCAAATTGAGAATAGCTCGGCTTTTTCTTAATGCTTAAACTACTAAAATATGAAACACTGGGTCTACCTGCTTTTCCTTTCTTTGTAGTAATAACCACAACCCCATTCATTGCTCTGGCTCCATAAAGCGCAGTAGCCGAGGCATCTTTTAGTATCTGGTAAGATTCTATATCGTTAGGATTTAATCCGGCTAATCCTGAACTTAAAACTGTGGAAAGGTTACCTGAAGTAAGAGCATCATTAGTTAGCTCTACAATATCTTCGAGAACTACTCCATC
>Ga0193962_1001053_pt1 | contig 12886 bp, 8 predicted proteins | sample FB_5_MG_FD_140335 | JGI IMG/M metagenome (GOLD analysis project Ga0193962, IMG submission 140335) | Microbial mat bacterial communities from the Broadkill River, Lewes, Delaware, United States - FB_5_MG | ecosystem: Environmental > Aquatic > Freshwater > River > Microbial mats | place: USA...
ACCCTTAAAATCCGTGAAGACGGCATTATCCTGGAACAAGGTTTTTATGACGAGGATATGTCAGCGGTAAAAATCCTGACCACCTCTGAAATAAAAAAATTTGGCGAACGATTCTTTCCGATCCGATGGGTCATGCGCGCCATGGACGCAGACTCAAAAGAGGACTATACCCTGCTTGAATATGAAAGCCTTGAATTTGATGTGCCGTTACGGGATAATTGGCTTACCCTGAACGCATTAAAAAAACCATTAAGGTAAATCTCGTTATGGAAATGCTCATGGCCTGGCGCAATATCCAGCGCAACCCCAGGCGCACCATCCTGACCATTATGGCCATTGCCTTTGCCTGCGTACTGCTGATATTCATGCTGTCACTTCAGATCGGCACGTATGAAATCATGATCGATACATCGGTGAAGACCCGCACCGGCCATATCCAGGTACTTAAACAAGGATATAACACAGACCACAAAATCAGGCAGGCGATAAAAGTACCGGCTGATATTGCCCGGACACTGTATCAAACACCCCATATCACGACCATTTCCTTTAGAAGCAATGCCTTTGCCCTGCTCTCTTCCAGTTTGCGCACCAGCGGCGGTTTCATCACCGGCATTAACCCTGAAGAGGAAGTAAAAATCTCAAGCGTAGCCCAGACCATCCGTAAAGGACGTTATCTTACCCCTTCGGATACCAATGCAGCCGTAGTTGGATCGCTTCTGGCAAAAAACCTTAAAATCGACATCGGAGATGAACTGGTGGTCCTTGGATCAGCCATGGATGGTTCCATTGCCGCCACAGTGCTTCAGGTGACAGGCATATTCTCATCCGGTATGGATCAATATGACCGTACCGCTATCCAGATCCCTTTGCATCATTTCCAGGAGACCTTTGTCATGGGACGTGCTGTGCATGAAATTATCATCACGTGTGACAGCCTGTGGCATGTGGGGCGAGTAAAATCCGCCATATCCGAGAACCTGTCCCAACCGGGAACACAGCCCGGCCTTGTCTGCATGTCCTGGGACGAACTGACCCCCGGGCTGATCCAGTCCATCCAGATGGACCTTGGGGGCGGACTCATCTTCTACGCCATTTTGCTTGTCATGGTGGCCTTCAGTATTATGAACACCTTTGTCATGGCAGTTTTTGAGCGAACCAAAGAATTCGGCACCCTCATGGCCATTGGTGCCGGGCCCTGGCGACTGTCACGGGTGCTGATCCTTGAATCTGGATTTTTAACCCTGTGCGGAATTGTTTTGGGCATCCTTGCCGGATGTATACTTACTCTCTGGGTGGGACATACCGGCATTCCCATGGGAGAAGCCGAAGGCATGATGCGGCAATACGGCATTCCCGGCCTGCTCCGGCCCAAACTAACCCTGGCCACGGCGTTTGCAGGCCCGGCAGCCGTATTTCTCATCACCATTGTGACAGCCCTGTACCCGGCTGTAAAAGTTCATGGGATCAAACCCGTTGAAGCCATGCGGGCCGTATAAGGAGGGTGATCATGCAAATTCTCACGGCCTGGCGCAATATCTGGCGCAATCCTAAAAGAACCGGCATCATCCTGGTTGCCGTGGTCATCGGGGCATGGACCATGCTGGCCTTTAGTGCCCTGTCCCGGGGGATGATGGCTTCCACCCTGGAAAACGCATTAAATACGCTGACCGGCCACATCCAGATCCAAAATGCCCTGTTCCGGGAAGATCCGTCAGTGGAAAATCGGATCACCCACCCGGCCTCTGTGGCACAATTGCTGGAACAAAACCTGCCCAAAGGAGCGTTGTGGGCGTTTCGCATCCAGGTGAACGGTGTGGCCGCCAATGCCGGAAACTCCCAGGGGATAACTATTATGGGTATTGATCCTGAAAAAGAACCGCAACTCTCATTTTACGGGGATGTTACCCCCAAAGGAAAACTGCTGACACCCGGCGACGACCATGCAATTGTGGTGGGAGAAGCCCTTTTAGGCAATTTTGAAACAAAAATCGGTCGTAAGCTGGTGCTTATGACCCAGGATACGAACCTGGAAACCGCTTCCAGGGCCTTTAAAATCAAAGGAACATTTAAGGCGGAAATGCAGTCCACGGAAAAACAATATGTTTTCATTACCCTTGGGGCAGCCCAGGCTCTCCTGGGAATAAAAGACGGTGTGTCGCTAGCCTGTGTGCGCCTGCCCGACAGCGCCGGCATGGATTCCCAAGGACTGAATAAAGTCCTTGGTTCCGTTCGCCAAAACCTGCCCCGGGATCTTTGCGCTTTAACATGGATGGATCTGCTGCCCTTGCTCAAGGGGTATCTGGGCATGTTTGACCGGTTTATGCTGCTATGGTACCTGGTTATTTTCATTGCCATGGCGTTTGGGCTGGTCAATACCATGCTCATGGCTGTTCTGGAAAGGACCCGGGAATTCGGACTGCTCAAAGCCCTGGGGCTTAAACCCGCAAAAATCATTATAAACGTATTGCTTGAGTGTATTATTCTTCTGATGACCGGCCTTGTGGTGGGTAATCTGTTGGGCCTTTTGACCCTTTATCTTTTTTCCGGCGGGATTGACATGGCCTTCATGGCCCAGGGGTCAGAGTTCTGGGGCATGAGCCGCATGGTGGTTCCATTTTTTACGCTCAAAGACATCTGTTACGTAAATGCCGTCATTATGGGTTTAGGCGTCCTTGTCTGCCTGTATCCGGCAATCAAGGCGGCAAGGATCACCCCGGTGGAAGCAATGGCACGTGTTTGAACAAAGGGTTTGGCCGTGACCCTAACAGCTGACAATAAGAATGCATCCAGGTTCCGGATACCGGTCTTCTCATTACCGTCTTGGCATTTTTTCAACCGTCCGGCATCACACACTCCACCCGGTCTCGTCCAGCCGCCTTGGCGAGGTACAATGCCTTATCAGCTCTGCTGATAAGGGTTTCAATCGTATCTTCTTTCTCAAATACAGTAACCCCGAAGCTGGCTGTTTTTTTGCCCACGCCTTCAACCTCATGGGCCTGGACGCGTTCCCGCAGGGACTGGGCCAATGTCATCACACCATGCTGATCTGACTCCGGACAGATGATTAAAAACTCTTCTCCGCCCCAACGCCCGGGAACATCAGCATCACGCACCCCATTCTTAAGTTGCTCGGCAAACAATTGGAGAACTTGGTCTCCAACCTGATGGCCATGGGTATCATTAACCGCTTTGAAATGATCAATATCCACAAGGATCAAGCCGAGTGAGTTACCATACCGGTTAGACCGGATTAATTCAGCCCTGAGTACTTCGTCAAGTTTCGCCCGGTTGACCAGGCCGGTGAGCTGGTCAAAGGTGGCCAACCGCTCCAGTTCCCGGTTTTTTTGTTCCAGCTCACGGGTTCTTTCCTGTACCTTGGCCTCAAGCTCCTGATTCAGCTTTATTAACTGATGGTTTTGATTTTCAAGGCGAGTCTCTTGATCATAGGCGGTCATGGCACTTTGGATGGTTAAAATCATATCATCATTGCTCCATGGTTTTTCAAGGAAACGGTAAAGCTGGGCCTTATTGATGGCTTGCCGAATACCGTCAATATCACTTTGACCGGTGAGCATGATCTTTTTGACCTTGGGCAATTTGCTGTGGATTTTAATCAGCAGTTCATCACCCTTGATTCCAGGCATAATATAATCGGAAACCACCACCTGAAGCTCAATGCCGTCATCGATAAACTCGTCAATGACTTCCATGGCCTCTTCGGCACTGTGGGCAACTTCAATCACGGCAACGTCTTCTAACGACTTATAAAATAAAGACCGAAGGCTTTCGGTGACAATGGGTTCATCATCCACACATAAAATGGCAATATCTATAGTCATATTTTCATTCATATTATTTACCTGATACGGTACGCCTAAACTGCGCAAGCCCTTCATCAATGTAGCGAAGCAGTTCCTTTGCATCCCATGGTTTGCTGATCATTTCAAACATATCCGCTTCATCCCAGGCTCGCTGTACTGCAGTGGGATCAACCTGTCCGGACAGCATCACTTTAATGACATGGGGAAACCTTCGGTGAACCTCAATAAAAAATTCATCACCCTTCATTCCCGGCATCAGCCAGTCGGAAATAATAATTAACGGGGTATAACCGTCCAAGGAGAACTCATCTAAAATTTCCAGGCCCTCTTCGGCACTTTCGGCAATTTCAATTAAATATTTTTTACCATAGTGCTTATATAGTTGATCTCTTAATGAGTGCAGTACAATCTGTTCGTCGTCCACACACAGAAAAAGGCCGTTTTCCGTATCAGGCATGGTTAATCCTTATTTCGTGGAAGCAATATGGTAAAGGTAGTTCCTTTCCCCGCTTCTGATTCCAAATCAATTTGACCATCATGTTTTTTGATGATTTTAGACACAATGTCAAGGCCCAATCCACTACCCTCGCCTCTTTTTTTGGTGGTGAAAAAGGGTTGAAAAACCTTTCTTTTGTTCTCTTCCGGGATGCCGCAGCCTGTATCCGAAACGCAAATTTGCACATGTTTTTCCCGGTTTTTCACCCGGATGGTTAAGACGCCGTTATAATCCATGGCCTGCAGCGCATTGTATACCAGATTTGTCCAAACCTGACTGAGCTCATCTGGATACCCGAGTATGGGTTCAATCGTATCATACTCCCGGACAAGTTCGGTATTTTGTTTGATCTGATTGTGATAAATGGTCAACACGGTTTCAATGCTCTCGATGATATCAGTTTCTGTCTTTTCATTGGTATCACTCTGACGAATATACGATTTCAGTGCATAAATAATTTTGCTGACCCGGTCCACAGCCTGGTTAATATTTGTGGTGTTGCTGGTAATGGAATGAAGACTGTAAGCGGTCTCAAGGATAAATTCAGATTCCGGGTGAAGTAATAACGGTTTGAACATTGTCCACTGGTCATACACATTCATCTGCACCAGAAAAAAAGCCATTTGCCGACCGCCTTCAATGCCGGCCTCACTCAAAGTGTCATTAAGGGATCGAATCATCTTACGTTCCTCCCGACTGGTTCTTAGCACAGCCTTTTTGGGGGACTGGTTTAACAGAGTGAAAAAAAGCGGCAGATGCTTCTCTTCCAATTTTTTGATCAGATCCGGTATATCTTTTTGTAACTTTTCAAGAAAATCTAAAATATTGCTGCCCGAGGATTTGATAGCCCCCATGGGGGTGTTGATTTCATGGGCAATACCGGCAATAAGTTGACCTAAAGCCGCCATCTTCTCGGCCTGCATCAACTCCTCTTCAGCCCGTTCACGTTCATGTATCTGGGCCTCAAGCTGGGCCGTTCTTTTTTCAACCATCTCCTCAAGCTGATCCCGGTGCAAGGATAATTCAACCTGGGCCGCTTTTCTCTCAATAATTTCCTTTTTTAAGCGTGTATTAACACGTTCTGTAATTTTCTTTGCATGCCCCACGACCCTCAGGTGTTGCTGGATGCTGTCTGCCATCTCATTAAATGAACAGGTCAACTGACCGATCTCATCATTGGATGTCTCTTTAAGGCGGAAATCCATATCCCTTTTTTGGAAATGATTGATGCCGTGAATCATCTTGGTAATTTTTCCGGTCAGGGCTGCAGCCATCCACAGGGCAATGAAAATGACCAGTACGATCATGACACCCGTGGATAAAATCATTTTAATAAAGGTGTCATTGAGGCTACTGCGAAGATAGGCCTGGTTATGTTCTTTTTGCGCAGTAAGGTTTGCTTCAAAATCTTTTCGGGTTGACTTAATTATGGCAGCAGTATGAACCGCGGGTTTATGAAATTCATCCACATTGGCCCCAATGGTCACATACCCAAAGCCCCTGGGGTGATCCCCGTAATGGCCGGTGTAATAAGGAATGGCTGCCGCAGTGGTCAATTTCCACAGCTTGCTCCAGAAAATCAGAAATGATCCGGAGCCCCCATGCTGGGTTAAGGTATGCCAACCTGTACACTGGGGGGCAAAATTAAGGAACCGCCCATCCAGACCCACAAATCCTTGCCGTGTTAGGTCGCTGGCAGGCTTTTTCTTTAAAGACTGGGCATCAAACCAGGGCACCTGCGTTTCAAATTCCGCCATGGAGCCATTGCATGAAAGCCATTTGGCATAGAGTGATTCTTCCAGCCATGGGACGGCCGCTTGCCCCGTTTCAGGATCATATCCCACAATAAAATAGTCCCTGGGATGGGAAATATTTCGCCCCTTATAATCCCACATAAACGCATAATTGCCGGAACCGGCATTGGATGTAATGCAGTACCGATCATTGGTGGGGACAACATGATCGGTAAACTCCATGATATGGGTATGGTCCAAGGCCAAGGTGACAAAACCTGTTATCTCGCCTTTGATCACAACGGGGGTGGCCCACCGTACCAGGCCTTTAAAACGAACTCCTAAAGGGTTTTCAAACCCGGCATATCCCGATTTTTGCGGTTCGAACTGAATGCCGGCTTTTGCAGCCCGGGCTTTGCTGTAGACGCCGCCGGGTAAAAAGCCTTTAACATAGGCCCCAATGACATCGGAGACATAAATCTGACCGGGTTTAAGTTTTTTCAAGGATTCAAAATAGGTTTCCGCCTTACAGAAGGTGTTTTCCTTTTTTGACACATCCAATAGCGTTTCAGGTAAAATAGATGCGTTGGAAACCTTAAATATCTCCATGCCTGACAGATCCACATATGTCATTTCAAGATACAGGGGGCGGTACTCAATCAATCCTGTGGCTTCCGGCGAACGATAATGAAACTGATTCTCGTTATCTTCGATCCTTGCAGTCACCTTTTTGTACTGCACAGGAGACGGGGCTGCCGGGATCCACTTTGTCCCGTCGTCATTCATTGTCCATTTGCCGTCATCCATGACCACCTTACGGGTCCGCCCGGATAAAAATGTCTGGTATGCCTTTTTTCCCGGTGTAATCCGGGCGGCTAAACGGATATCCACATCACGGTCATATAAAAAGTTAGCCACCTGCCGTGCCGTATCTGTGGTCAGACGCTCAATGGCTTCCCGGGAGCGGTCATCCAAAGCCTCAATCGAATTACTTGTCGCCATCTCCGCAATGCCACCAACCAGCGTATTAGTCTCCTGGGCCACCTGCTCGGTCTGTTTTTTCAAGGTATCTGCCAAATCTAAAATAACATTCCAGGAAAACCAGGCCAAAGCCACCAGAGGAAGGACTTTTATCAATACAAAAATAGCAATAAGCTTGGTGCGGATACTACACGAGCGTTTCGGCATAACGTCTCCTATCAGTGGATTGGGAATATGCGAAACCGTTGCAACGGAGAGACTGCTGTCCGGTCCAATAAATATGTGCCCAACCCCAAGCGGGATATCATCATTACATTAAGTTGTGATCAAAAAATTACCTGTAAGGTACTATTTTCGCATAGGGTTTATTAGTGTATATTAAAATAAGCCTTAAAATCAAACTTTTAGATAAAATAGAGGGCATCCAATGAATATGGTTGAAGTCAAAGGCGTCAGTAAAACCTATAAACAGGGCAATGTGCTGGTTCATGCCCTGGACCACGTATCCCTTTGTGTTAAAAAGGGGGAATTTTGTGCACTTGCAGGGCCATCAGGGTCTGGGAAAACCACACTGCTTAATCTGATGGGCGGGCTGGACAACCCGAATCAGGGGAAAATTATTCTTGACGGAGAAACAATCACGGGGTTGTCCCAGTCAAAACTTGCGGACATACGCCTACACAAAATCGGATTTGTATTCCAGGCCTATAACATCATCCCGGTGCTGTCGGCCCGGGAAAACGTGGAATATGTGATGCTCATGCAGGGTGTGCCGACAAAACAAAGAACACAGCGAGCCAGGGCTGTTCTGGATGATGTGGGGCTTTCGGGCATGCACGACAGACGACCGGCCGAACTATCCGGGGGCCAGCAGCAGCGAGTGGCCGTCGCAAGGGCGCTTGTATCCAACCCGGCCATTATCCTTGCGGACGAACCCACGGCCAACCTGGACTCCCAGACCGGCCAGGGACTTTTAGAAATGATGGCCCGGATGAATGAACAACGAAAAGTCACCTTTATCTTCTCTACCCACGACCAAATGGTAATGGGATTTTCCCGAAGAATCATCCGGCTCAAGGACGGGATGATCGTTGATGATCATACCAAGTAAAGAAAAAAAACCTCAACGGACAAACATGGCCCCCAAACCCATGACATTAGCCTGCCTGTTCTTTGTGTTCAGGCTTGTTTCCGTCGCCCTTGGGTATGCCCAAGAAGGTGCCTTGCTTCCGGAAATGGAGTGGGACGGTCATCTAAAAATTTATAGCCGGATACTTTTTCCAAAATCAAATTCCGTTTACCAGGCAGTGGGCCTATCCCCCAATTATGACGGGTATGGGGAGCTGCGCTTGAACAACAAAATCTTTTTTGGCGATACGTTGTATATGGAAGTCAACTATGAAGCTGTAGCTGGAGGCGGCGGTACCCGAGATGATGGAGAGAAGCTTAAAGCGCTCTACCCTGCCCTTTTCCCTGACGGGCTGTTCGGTCCCATCAGGGATGACCGCCGTTTTTTTAATTTAACCGCCCCCCTGCACGAAGGACAACGTTCTGTCATATACCATCGCCTGGACAGGGCATTTTTCTCCTTTTCACCCGCCTGGGGGGAAATTCGCATCGGACGACAGGCCGTGACCTGGGGTCATGGGTTCACCTTTAACCCTATGGATCTTTTCAACCCCTTTGCCCCCACAGACCTTGAGCGCGATTACAAAACCGGCGACGATCTTATTCTGGTCCACTTCCCGGTCAAAGGGGTGAATGTGGATCTGATTTATGCCGCCCACAGGAACCCGAATACGGATAAAGCAGGCATGGATCAGTCATCTTTGGGGGTCAAACTTCACACCAACCTTGGCAGCCTGGACACAGATATCATGGTGGCCCGGCACTATAAGGACATGGTTACCGGTATCGGCACCGCCGGCAACTTAGGAGATGCCGCTTTCCGTCTGGACCTCACCGGCACATTTCTTGATCAAACGAGCCGGGGACGCTCTTTTTACATCTCCGGTGTGGTCAACCTTGATTATTCCTGGGTATGGCTCAACAGAAACTGGTACGGATATGTGGAGCTTTATTACAACGGCCTCTCCGACAATGATTACGGTCAAGAACTTCTGGACCCGGCAGTTTCAGACCGCCTGGACAGGGGAGAACTGTTTGCGTTGGGGCGATGGTATGCCAGTGCCAATGTCAACCTGGAGATTCACCCCCTGGTCAATGCCTACCTCACCCCCGTCGTCAACCTTCACGACGGCTCGGGCATGTTGTTACCCCGGGTTGTTTATGACTTTTCCGACAATATTAGTATCACCCTGACAGCCCTTTTAAACTGGGGGGCCGCCGGCACTGAATACGGCGGGCTTGTTATCCCGGACACCGACCTGACCATGGCACCCGCAGACACGATTTCAGCATGGATCACCTGGTATTTTTGAACCGGCCGCATAGCTTGATTTCTTTTTTCCACAATGGAAATCCGGAGAACACCAACAGAGTTTTTTTATAAAAGTCCCAATATGTTGTTGACAGACTTTCATGCTTTGTTGTGGATTGAGTATATCTATTAATAGATTAGATAAGCCCATGGCTATAATTGAAAGCTTTGACATAATATTTTTATGCCGTTATAGTTTTCGGGCAACTAATACAAAAATATCCGTCAGAACTGCTATTCGCTACCAATTCCAGAGGAATTTACAAGGAGAAGAATCTATAATGATTTTACGATCGTTGAAGCTAAAAATGAAATTAATGGTCTATGGTATATTGCTCAGTGTTATTCCTCTTATTTTAATTTCTCTTATTTCTTTTTTCCAGGATGCCCAAACGGCAAAAACTGTAAGGCACGAAACCTCAAACCTGAATATTGCAAACTTCGAACATCTGGTGAAAGGCGTCTATTCAACCTGCAAAACCAGTCAGGAACAGGTTCAAAAAGTAGTTAACAGCTCTTTAAACGTTGCTCGGGATATCATGAAGCAACAAGGCTCTGTAGAATTGTCCAATGAAGCCATTGAATGGCAGGCAATGAATCAATATACAAAAGAGCAACAATCATTTTCACTTCCCAAGGTTATTGTCGGTGGAGAATGGATCGGAAAAACAGACGATATGTTGGAAGAATCGTCAATTGTTGATAAAGTCAAATCGTTGGTCGGGGGGACATGTACGATATTTCAACGCCTGAACGCATCGGGAAGCATGTTGCGGGTTGCGACAAACGTTGTAAAAAAAGATGGAAAAAGAGCGGTAGGAACTTATATTCCCGCAATCAATCCTGACGGGAAACCAAATCCGGTCATCAAAGAAGTGCTTAATGGAAAAACATTTAAAGGCCGGGCTTTTGTCGTTGACAGATGGTATATCACAGCTTACGAACCGATATATGATGACAACAATTACGTTGTGGGCGTTCTTTATGTGGGTATCCCCCAGGAAAGCGTTACCAGCCTGAGAGAAGCGGTCATGAACACAAGAATCGGTAAAACCGGATATGTTTATGTTCTTGATTCCCAAGGCAACTATGTCATCTCACACCAAGGTAAAAAGGATGGAGAAAATATCCTTGCTTACCAGTCCGGGAACGGTTCCTTCCCGATAAAAAATATAATCAAAACCGCACATACCCTGCCAGAGGACAGTGTCGGCGCAATGAGATATCTGTGGGAAACCAAAGACGGCAAGGGTGAGGTTGAAAAAATAACAAGGCTTATGTACTTTAAACCCTGGGACTGGATTATTGTTGCAGGGATGCCGATTAAAGAATTTAATGCAACCAATAACAGGATCCAGGAGATTAACGCACAAAAAAAGAATATTCAGATTCCAGTCATCGTTATCGCTCTGGTCCTGGTAACGATGATCTGGTATTTTGTTGCTAAAAGCATCACGACTCCGCTGATAAAAGGTATCTCGTTTGCAAAAACAATGGCGGAAGGGGATTTCACGCAATCCCTTGACGTCAGGCAGGGTGATGAAATGGGAAATCTGTCAACTTCTTTGAACACCATGTCAGCCAGTTTACAGGAAATGATCCGGAATATTTTTCAAACAACTCAGACATTGACATCTTCAGCCGAAGAGCTTTTATCTGTTTCAGAGCAGATTTCCACAAATTCTGAACAATCCGCGGGAAAAGCAGAGAGCGTATCGGAATCAGCAGACGAAATGGCTACAAATATAAATACTGTGGCTGCTGCAGCTGAGCAAACCACTGCCAATATCCAGATGATTGTTTCCGCTGCCGAGGAAATGTCTTCCACCATAAATGAAATTGCAAATAACACAGCCAAGGGCAGTGAAACGACAAACGCAGCCGTTGAAGCTGCAAAAAAAGTTTCTCAAAAAATGGGCGAGCTTGGGAAAAGTGCATCTGAGATCAATAAGGTAACAGAAACCATTGCAAAAATTTCAGAACAAACCAATCTCCTTGCCTTGAATGCTACAATTGAAGCGGCAAGAGCAGGTGACGCAGGCAAAGGTTTTGCCGTTGTTGCAGGAGAGATTAAAGTACTTGCGCAGCAGACAGCAGAAGCTACAAGTGAAATAGATAACAAGATAACCGCTGTTCAAACAACAACAAATGAATCTGTTACTGCAATCAACTCCATTGTTAGTATTATAAATGAAATCAATGAAATTGTAATAACTGTCGCCACAGCGATAGAAGAACAATCTGCAACAACCCAGGAGATCGCAAATAATGTAGCCCAGGCGGCTCAAGGGATAAAGGAAGTAAGTGAAAATGTGAATCAAACGTCTACTGTAGCAGGAGAAGTGACAAAAGATATTACCGAGGTCAGTCAGGCGGCCAATGAAATGAAGACCGGAAGCCATCAGGTAGGAACCAATGCTGTGGAGCTGTCTAAGCTTGCTGAACAGCTAAACGAAATGGTTGGAACATTTAAGATATAAACCTGGCCGGGTGCAGTCTAATTAATACTTCCGGGTAGAGGCGTCGGGCAACCGATGCCTCTACCCGGAAATGTTTTTTGTTTTCAGTCATGAATGGATTAAAAATGGATATTCTGGAATCAAAACTAACTACGCCCCACCTGGGCAATCTACTGAAACGGCAGCGATTGATCCGGAAACTGAAAAACCTTGAAGGAAATCGCCTGATTCTGGTCACAGCAGGGGCCGGATACGGTAAAACGACAATGGTGGCCCAGGCGCTATCGGACCCGTCTTCCCGGAACCGGGGCCTGGTCTGGTATCGCCTGGATCGGTTTGATCGGGACATCACCACCTTCACCGGGTATCTGATCCGGGGGCTGGAAAAAAATTACCCCGGCATTGGGGATGCGCTTTTTGAAAACGGATATAACGAAAGTTCCACAGGTGAGCCCGAGGCCATGCTCCTGGGACTTATCAAAGCACTGGAATCAAGGACGGACAAAGAACTTTTTATTATTCTGGATGATTACCACCTTTTAGGCTCTACCGGAAAAAATGATGTCCCCGGCTTTTTGAGTATTCATTCGTGTATGGAATTTCTTCTAAAGCGACTGCCGAACCATGTCCGGTTTGTTCTCATATCGCGGAGCGATCCGCCTTTAAAATTGTCTAATCTGCGGGTGCGACAGCAGATCCTGGAAATCCATGAATCCGATCTGGTGTTTTCCCTTGATGAGACCGCCGCCCTTTTTTCCCGGATACATAACCAGGAACCAGGGGCAAAAACGTTATCAGCCCTTCACAACAAGACAGGCGGTTGGGCAGCCGGCTTGATTCTGTTTGGTGCAACCCTTGAAAAACAGAGCAGCGCATTGCCCTACCCCGAAACCATGAATACCGGCATGTCTAAATATCATATGTTTGATTTCCTGGAGGAAAACCTGTTTGAA
>Ga0193962_1001054_pt1 | contig 12878 bp, 9 predicted proteins | sample FB_5_MG_FD_140335 | JGI IMG/M metagenome (GOLD analysis project Ga0193962, IMG submission 140335) | Microbial mat bacterial communities from the Broadkill River, Lewes, Delaware, United States - FB_5_MG | ecosystem: Environmental > Aquatic > Freshwater > River > Microbial mats | place: USA...
CCGAAAAAAATGAAGACATGCTTATTCTAACCTGCCTATTCAACGACCCTAAAGAAAATGACGATAACGACGATGGCGGCAAATCTTTAGGAGACATCATTCTATCCATGGGTTGAATTTTAAATTTTGACGTATGTCTGAACCCAAATCCATGTTTGGGGGGGCGCGTTACTTTAAAGCTGTTAATACAGCCTGTATGCGTTTGTCCATATCATCCGCGGTCCAGGACAGCATGATCTGCATGGACAGCGTCCGCTTCATGATGTCGTCACTTTGTTCCAGGGTGAGTCCGGCATAATCCGGCAGGTCGGCACTCAATTCAAAAGGAAGTTTAGCTGCGCGTTTCATTTCCTTGAGGTGGTGCCATTCTTTATAATAATGCCAGTTGTTGTTATACCAGTAGGCACAGGGCGCCCCGTTTTCCGCAAGTTTTTTTGCCGCCTGTTCGGCCTGATCTTGTGTGGGCATAAAAAAGCTCAAGAAGCTGGCGGAATCCCCATCCGGGTCGGGAAGCGCCCGAAAGGTAACGCCTTCAATGTCTTTCATGGCATCTTTTATGGCGGCTTTATTTTTTTTCTGGATTTCAACGATGCGGTCAAGTTTGCCTAACTGGGCAAGCCCCACTGCGGCATTAAGTTCGGATATTCTGTAGTTGGTGCCCATGATGGGGTGGCCATCCGCGCCCCGGTCCGGCCCGCCTAAATGGTCGTGGCCATGGTCTGCATACTGGTGGCAGCGGGTGTAAATATCTTCATCATTTGTGATAATACCGCCGCCTTCACCGCAGGTCACGGTTTTAACCGAGTCAAAGGAAAAACAGCCGGCCTTGCCGAATGTGCCCAGATGGCTGCCCTTGAAACTTGAGCCCAGAGACTGGCACGCATCTTCCAAAAGTATCAGGCCCTTTTTATCGCAAAAGGCTTTGATTTCATCAATCCTTGCCATGGCCCCGCACATGTGCACCGGTATCACTGCCTTTGTCCGGGATGTTACTGCCGCTTCCAGGCGGTCCGGGTCCAGGCACAAGGTCTGGTCGATGTCTGCAAACACAGGGACTGCGCCTGCCTGGATCACGGCCTCAAATGTGGCCACAAAGGTAAACGGCGGTACAATGACTTCGTCTCCGGCCCCGATGCCGCAGGCGGCAAGGGCCGTGCAAAGGGCTGCTGTTCCGCTGGAACACAAGTGGCTGAACCTCGTGCCTGTTATTTGGGCCAGTTTTTTTTCAAATTCCAGGGCTTTAAAGTGGCCGTTTCTGGCCCCCTCAAATCCATATCTGAATAAAACACCCGTTTCCAGTACATCATTAACCTGTTTACGTTCCTCATCTGAAAATAATTCAAAGCCAGGCATGCGGCCTCCTTAGTGTTGCACATATTTTTCCGCCCAGTGCGGAAAAATTCGATAATTAACTATAAAAATTAGGAATAAATAACAAAATAGGGATATCTTTTCAAGACAGATCCAAAGATTGACTTTCATTTTTCTAATGCTTATAACCCTTTTATCGGAAAGGTTCAACATGAGGCAGAAACCGTAGCTTTTTTTACTAAGTTTTTTTTATTATGACAGACGATAAACTGACACACACATACCAGGGATATGAACAGGGACCCATTTATCCGGCCAATGATGCATACAGCCTGCTGCTGCGGCTGATCCGGAACTGTCCGTGGAATCGCTGTTCCTTTTGTCCGGTTTATAAAAAACAGAAATTTTCCATACGCTCTGTGGAAGATATTATTAAAGACATTGACCTGGTTCGCACATACATTGACAGGCTGCTTCAGGAAAATGCCACGCCCATTGCCTTTGACCAGGAGCGGATTCATTCCATTTATACCGCGTTCGAGATTCGGGACCGGGTTGCATTCAACAATGCCGTCAAGTGGTATGCTGCGGGCATGACTTCCATTTTTCTCCAGGATGCCAATCCCCTGGTTATGAAGCCCAAGGACCTGCTTTTTATTCTCGGGCATATCAAGGACTGTTTTCCTCAAACTGAAACCATTTCCACCTATGCCAGAAGCAGTACCATCCTTCAATTGCCAGACGATACGCTGGAACAGCTGCATGAACTTGGGCTTAACCGGATTCACCTGGGTCTTGAAAGTGGGTCAAATTTGGTGCTGAACCGTATGCGCACAGGCGTTGACAGAGCCGGCCACATAGAGGCGGGTAAACGGATCCGGCAGGCAGGTATTGAGCTGTATGCGTATGTGGTGCCGGGACTAGGTGGCGTTGATCTGTCCATTGAGCATGCCCTTGAGACCGCTGAAGCACTGAATGCGATTAATCCGGATGTGATCAAAATTCGGACCCTGGGCATTTCGTCTTCCACAGAACTTGCCCATTGGCAGGTTCGGGGCATGTTTGAAAAACCGGGTGATGCCATGATTGCCACGGAAGTGCGCCTGATGCTCGAGGCCCTGGGTAATATCCAATCCCGTATAAAAAGTGATCACATTCTGAATCTGTTTGAAACCGTTACCGGTAATATGCCCCATGACAAGGAGAAAATGATTGGGGTCATTGACCGGTTTTTTGAATTGGCCCCCAAAGAGCGTATCCTTTATCAGATCGGTCGGCGCATGGGGTTTTTCAAAGGGCTTGAAGATATGGATACAAGCCCCCAGATGGATCAAGTCCGCCTTGCCTGTGAAAATTACGGCGTCACCCCGAAAAACGTGGATCAGATTCTCGACCGGTTGATGATGCGGTTTGTCTGACTTGATTGAGTCTGAATATTTTTATATTCACGTTCCCTTTTGTGTAAAAAAATGCAGGTATTGCGATTTTTATTCTAAAACCGATCTATCCTTAATCCCTGATTATGTCACGGCCCTGGTCCAGGAGATCCGGCTGCGTTCACACTCAACTGTATCACAGTCCAAAGGTAATGCGGCAACCGTGTATTTTGGGGGCGGCACACCGTCTCTGCTTGGGCCATCGCACCTTGAAGCCATTCTGCACGCCCTGGACAACGCCTTTGGCCTTTGTCGTCAGACCGAAATCACCCTTGAGGCCAATCCCGGTACCCTGAACGAGAGCCATTTGAAATCGTTCCAGCATGTGGGGATTAATCGTGTGAGTCTTGGTGTCCAGTCTCTTGATCCGGCGCAACTCTCCCTTTTAGGGCGTATTCATTCGGCAGATGATGCCGTGCGTGCCGTGGAAAAGGTTCGTGCCGCCGGTATTGACAATATCAGTTTGGATTTGATTTACGGCCTTCCCGGCCAGACCGGCGACCACCTGATCCGGGAGCTTGATGCTGCCTTGGATCTAACACCTGAGCATCTTTCCTGTTATATGCTCTCTCTGGAACCGGGCACGGCCCTGCATGCCATGCATGACCGGGGTAAGTTTTTACCCATGGCGCAATCGGATCAGATTGATCTGTTCCGTGCGGCCGCCCAATATCTGAAAGCCCGTGGGTGGGATCATTATGAAGTGTCCAGTTTTGCAAAGTATTCATCCCTTCGTTCCCTGCACAACCGTGCGTATTGGCAGATGGTGCCCTACCATGGATTTGGGCCGGCCGCCCATTCCTATGCCGTAAAATCCGACACGGATGGATCGGCTGCGTATCAACGGTTCTGGAATGCACCGGATCTGAATGGGTATGTCAGGGCCTTGAAAAAAGGAGAATTCCCCCCCTGCGGCAGTGAAACCCTTACCCTGGAACAGCGGCAGATGGAATTTGTCATGGTGGGGTTGCGGACATCCATGGGCCTTGACATTAAAACCGGGCAGAACCTGTGGCAAAATCAATTCTTAACCGTGTTTCAGCGCCTAATGGACAACCTTGAAACTAAAGGGTTGGCCCGATACCGGGATGCCGGGCAACGATTTGTTTTAACCCTTGAGGGCTGGATGCGCCTGGACAGTCTTGTCGCCTCTTTTGTTGAAAGAATCTGATGATCAGTGCAGTTTTTTTCTTAACTGCCGGTGGTCTTCAACCCGTATGGTCAGGTGGATGGCGTCAAAGTATTCAATCAACGGAATGACATATTTTCTGGAAATGCCGGTCATTTCCTTAAATTGCGGTGTGGTGATCTTTTCATTGGCCTTGAGGAATTCAATGAGTTCTGCTGCAAGAGAATTGACGGCAACGGCATCAAAAAACAGATCATCTTTTGTTTTGACCACCTGTTTTTCATCAATGAGCATCTGCATCACATCCTTGCCTGTTTTCTGGTCCAGGTTCAGATCCTGGCATATGGTACGGAAAAAAGGTGGGGTCAGACCGGATTTTTTGTAAATGGCGGCAATTTTTTCTTTGATTTCATGCTGGTCCACCTGCAGGGCCACCTTGAATCCTGAAAGTTTCACAAGGTTTTTGTCCAGAACAAGGAGGTTTTCCTTTTCCAGGCGGTGGAACAGGATGTTGAAAAAACGGGCATCGTCCACATATTGAAATTTGGATTTGAGTTCCTGGGCCGGCATGCCTTCCTTTAAGGGGTTTGCCTGGTGATAGGTGGTCAGCCGTTCCAGTACTTTTTCTTTAAATTCATCAAAAATAGTGCCATGGACATAGATCTGCTTCTCCTTGTCCGTGAGGACGGCTTCCTGTTTTGCAAGCATTTTTTGCAAAGCTGCAGCCAGTTTTTTATCCGGCACATTGGTCATGACCCTTAACTCATTTAAGGTCAGCCCGGCATATCCCTTGATGGACAGAAAATAGGCAATGGTTTTTTCATCATCCTGTTCAGCAAGGTCACAAAGTCCCTCAATCGTGGCCACATCTTTAGGCTTGTATTTCTGGGACACCGGGTTAAGGATGGCGCCGCCCCCGATGGTTTTGACAGGAGAGTAGGATCGGATAACGTATCTGTCATCCTTGATGCAGCAGACCGGGGATTCCAGGCGGAACTGAACCGGTGCCGTGTCCCCGGGTAAAAGGGTCTCCCTGTCCAGCAGGACCATGTAGCCTTGTATTTCACTTGTGCCCGAATGAAACCGCACTCTTGTCCGGGCTTTGGCCGGCTTGGCATTGCTTTTCAGGTAATGAAACTGTGCATCCACCATATAGCTTTCAATCAAAGCCCCCGGTGTGGAGAGCACATCGCCTCTGAACACGGCTTCCCGGTCAAGACCCTGGAAATTGATGGCAGTTCGGGTTCCGGCTATGGCTGTGTCCACCGAGCTGGAATGTACCTGCAGGCCCCGGACCTTTGATGTGATTTTTCTTGGAAACACCATGATGTCCTGGCCCACGCTCACTTGTCCTGAAATCAAGGTCCCGGTGATAACCGTGCCGAACCCTTTCATGGAAAATACCCGGTCCACGGGAAGACGGAAAATGGAAGAAAATTTGCGGGGTGGGATTTGTGTACATATTTCTTCAAGGGTTCTTAAAAAGTCCTCCAGCCCCTGGCCTGTGGCAGAGGACACCGGTACAATGGGTTTGTCTTCAAGGAATGTGTCTAAGATGAAATCATGGATGTCATCCATGGCCAGTTCCAGCAGGTCTTCATCCACAAGATCCGTTTTGGTCAGGGCGATCATGCCGTGGCTGATGCCCATGAGGTTGCAGATCTCCATGTGCTCCCGGGTCTGGGGCATGACGCCTTCATCTGCCGCAATAACCATGACCACCACATCAATACCCGACGAGCCGGCCACCATGTTTTTTACAAATTTTTCATGACCCGGCATGTCCACGATGCCGATATGTTGTCCATTGGGAAGATCCAGGGAGGCAAACCCAAGCTCTATGGTGATGCCGCGTTCTTTTTCTTCCTTGAGACGGTCTGTTTCAATGCCTGTCAATGCCTTGACCAGGCTGGTTTTCCCATGATCAATGTGTCCTGCCGTTCCCAGAATTATATTGTCCACAAATGCCTGCCTGTTACTCTTTTGATTTTCTGTAATAGCCCATGCCATAAGCCAGGGCCACAAGAATGATTCCTGTGGCAACACCATGAAAGATGCCCCAGTCCGGTTTGAACAGCCGGGTAAGGATGATTCCGAATGCCAGGCCCAGAATCAGACGTATGGTAAAAATAATCAGCGTATTCATATTCATTGTATTAAGCGCCTTGTTGGGTGTTTTGTCTGTAACTATTCAAAGAATAATAATCAAAGGGGTAGGGCAGGTCAATCCCAATGTGTAACTTGTGGTTGAACGAAAAGTCACCCATCTGCCGCATTGCAAAAATTTTTGTAATCCTGGGTGCCGATTGTAATTTCGGTTACAAATCTTTTTTTGCGCCTTGCATATGGGTAACTTTTCGTCCAAACACAGATTCCTGTTCAGACAATAACGCAAATTTTATCAATAGTGCAAAAAAAGACTTGAAAAAGAAAAACAGGTCTGATAGTTATGCAGAGTTTTTCGTGGTGGGTGTAGCTCAGTCGGTAGAGCACTAGGTTGTGGCCCTGGTTGTCGCCGGTTCAATCCCGGTCACTCACCCCACAAAGATTTCAAAAGCAGCCAATCGGCTGCTTTTTTTATTGGTGCAATGCGTTGTCCCGGCTAAGGCTTATCGTCATATATTGTGGAATGGATTAACGGCATGATGCTCATCGGTTTTTCTGTGCATGCTTATACGCACCTCTTTAACCCCTTCGATATTTTCAACAACTTTTTTTATTTCATTAGATGCATCATTTTTTATGTCCGATGACACTTCCGGATTGCCGATTCTTACAACACCGTCATCGGCTTTGACAATGCTTTTCGGAGATAATTTCACAAGAGCTGCATGAACTTTTGCGGCAAGAAGGGCATCATCAAAGATTTTTTTCGATTCGGGTGTGGTTTTAAAATTGGGTTTTCGAACCGCCCGGCAGATCAGGTCTGCGGCATCCTCAACTGAAAGGTTTTTTATATTGATGACCATATCATACAGTTTGCTGTCCCATGTATCAATTCCGTATAACCTCAGGCCCCATTTTCTTCGCTCATCATCATCTTTTTTCAGGATATAGCGTGCTTTTTCCTCGGATATATTTTCCCGCCTGACCTCTTCTTTTACACGTTCCTCTATATCCGATGTGATTCTGATTTTCAGGACATTGGGAAGATCCAGCAAAAAATAGTGCCCCGCCAACCCGTGATAAACAATATTGTCTTTTTGGATATGCTGTAAGAGCGCCTTTCGGATATAACTTATATAGCGTTCCTTGCCGTGGGTGTATCTTTCAAGCGCTGACGGCGCGTCATGAAGCGCCCTGATCAGTCTTATTTCCGGGATATTGAATTCTTCCGATGCTTCAAGCAGAATATCACGGGAAATGCATTTATACCCCAGTTCTGAGGCTACCTTTTCAGCAACTTCCTTTCCGCGACTGTAAGAACCTCTTGAGATGGTGATAACGGACATTGTAACCTCCTTCTTTTAATCTTATGATACGTTTATAAGAAAGTCTATGTAACCTCCACAGATCTTTCAACTTTCGTTGTGGGCTGAACCACGGTGAAAAAACAGGTCAGCCCGTGCCGGTTATATATTACATTTATCCTAAATGACGGGGCTAAAATTACAAGGTAAAAACTCCGTTGCAAATCATAACAGGGAACCTATTTCCTGCAATGCGTGCGTATTGTAAATGATATCAGTATGTTTTGATGTTTTTGAAAATACCTCTATTTCAGAATGAAACAGCCTCCTGTTTTCACGATCCAGACAACTTGCCTTTTTTTGATCGCTGAAGGCTCTTGTGGGCGGGGTATAAAGAAAAAATTGGATAACCCGCATTGTCTGGTATATAAAATGCTAATTCATTCTATTAACATTGGCGTTTCCCAAAAAAATTCCGCATGGGTTCTTGAAAAATAACAGAAAGGGGTAAAATGAAGCAGATACTGCTTGCCATTGACGGGAATGTTCCCTCCCGTCCGATTTTTAAATATGCTGCTGATTTGTGTAAACATATCAGTGCCCGGCTGTGTATTCTCCAGTTTGTAAAAAATAGAAAGGGCAGGGTGCTTGGCCTGGATTCTGCGGCAGACTATACAAATTATTCAAATAATATAGACGGCACAATCGGAGATATTGAAATAGGACGCTGTGATATGTCCGACCAGGCCGCCAAGCGCCTTGCGGGTATCTCCGGACCGTTGAAAAAAATGCTTAAAAATCTGAACTGTCCGGTTCCCTATTCTGTCGCATTGAGTGCCGGCAGCCCTGAAAATGTTCTATCCGGCTACATTGATTCCCACCATGATATTGTTCTTGCCGTATTTGACCCATCCCATGACCATGCACCTGCATCTGCCCGGATCAAGGAACTTAAAGAAAGGTTGGGTATTCCCCTGGTGGTTGTAGATTCCGCCGGTGCAAAAAAAGCCCATTAAGAAATTTAATATCCTGAATTCGCTAAGAAAGCCTGTGTTGAAAAATACGATCGCTTTCGTTGCAGTTCGTTGCCAATTCCAGCACCCGTTGATGGTGCGTAAAAAGCAGTACTTGAATGCTTGTTGATAATTGGGCCAGCACTTCCAGACAGATACGGGTTCGATCGTCATCAAATCCGATAAGGATATCATCTACAACAAAGGGCATGGGCTCTTCCTTTTTTATATGCTGCTCCAGGGTCGCCAGGCGCAACGCAAGATAGAGTTGATCCCGGGACCCCTCACTCATGCCGGCTATGGCTACTTCGTGATCGTCCGGTCGAACACCAAGCAGCATTGGCTTTCCGGAAGAATCCAGTTCGTCCCTTAAACCTGCGTAAGACCCCAATGTAAGCTTAGAAAATAATTCACCCGCTCTGCCCAACACGGGAGCCTGATTTTCTTTTCTGTAATTTTCTATTTGCTGTTCAAGGATGAGCGCGCCTATCTGGAAACGCAGATAATGTTCAGCATGCTGGGCTATGCCGGCCAGATGCTCTTCTGATTGTGCGGAGGCGGTGGCTGCCAACGCACTCCCGTCTTTTTCTTCGATTTCGTCTTGAATTGTCCGCCGCTGATCCCGTAAATTATCTCTTTGGGATTGAAGGTCTTTTAGCTCAATGGATATTTTTTCAATTTCGGCTTCCATGGCGTCAATGTCACAATTGTTTAACTCTTGTTCCAACGCGGCAATGCTTAAGCCGTCACCATTGCGATTAAGTTCTTGTTCAAGGGTTTCAATGCGTTCAAGTAGATCTCGTTTATTGGTTGATTTTTCAGCGGCCTTAATAAGTGCCTCATCGGTTTCAACCCCGGCTTGCTTTTTTAATTCGATCATTTCTTCCTGTAAACGGCGGATCGTCATATTGACCGCTTGTATCTCCTGCGCTTTTTCATCAAGTTGGTCTTTAATCTTGATTAAACTTGCCCGGGCTTCGCGCGCCGCATTCAGGTCTCGATGTAAAAGGGCCGCAATTGTCAATGCATCCCGATCGTCTGTGTTGAATTCAATTCGTTTGGCAAATTCATAAACTTTGTTGTGAAAGTCTTCTTGCACCTTATCCATGCCGTAAATTCTTTTGCGCAACTCTTCGGATCGATCGAGTTTTTGGAAGAACAGCACCAGGTTATCAAAGATTTCGGTGGCTGTTTCCGGGTGTACATCGGTGTTCAGGCTTAGGCCCTCTATTGCTTTTTTCCATTCATCGGACCAGGCCATTAAATCGGTTTTAACCGTTTTCAGATCATCCTGGGTTCGCTTCAAACGAATTCCTGAATCCTTTAAAGACAGCTCTATTCCACGACGTTTGTCACGCTCTTTTTGTTCTTTCTCAATTCTCTGCTCACACAATGAAATCAACACGTCAAGGCGTTCGTCTTTTGTCTTTTGCAACGGATTGAATTGGGAAATCTGATCTGCAATCAGCTTTTTTAATTGATCGCACGCTTCAGACTGTCTTTCTTTATTGGTTGAAACGGCCTTTGCCGTTTGGATTTTTTCGATCAGCCTTTCTGCTTTCAGTAACCACTGTTTCATTTCCCGGGGGGTGCCGGCAATAATATTCAAGGGCTTCCAAATATCCGTCCATCTGATATTAAAATCAGTTTGAGCCTTTTTTATTTTTTTTATAACCGTTGACAGGTCATTGATCTGAGACATCATGCCGTCAATTCTGGCTTCCAGTTCTGCCCGTTTAACCACCTGATCCGCATCCAATCTCAGGCGGTCTGATATATTATCAGCCTGTCTGACTTTTGTCTCATAAACAGTTGGCAAGTCAGCTTCTTGTGTATCTGTCGAAAGCGTGTCGCTGATATCCAGGTGTTGGATATATTTTTGTTTTATTAATGCCCATCCCAGATCCCGGTCTTTACGCAATGCCCCTAAGTCAGCAACTTGGGGGACGTCTTTTTTTAATAATAAAGCCTTTAACTCCTGTTCAGCCTGTTTTCTTTCATTGTCCAGTTCCTGTTTTTTCCGGGATGCGGTTTTGGATTTTTCTATGAGTTCATCGTTTTCGTTTTCAAACCGGTCTATGGTTTCAGGAAAGGGTAAAATCACAGAAGACAACGCGTCTGCCGTGCCGTGGTAGTTCCCTAATCTTGCAAATTCATTTTTCCAGGCTGCGTTTTCTTGTGCGGCCTGTATTGTAATGTCATCCAGGCGTTGTTCAATGTCTCCTGCTTTGCGTGCTGACGCAATGGACGCTTTTAACTGCGTTAAGTCAATTTGGCTTTGTGATATATCTTCCAATTTACTTTTAAGTGATTTTTGTTCGTCCACCAGATCTCTTAATGCGGCTTTGAAGTCTGCTTCTTTTTGTCTCAATAAACTGTTTTTCCGGACCAATTCCGAGATCCATTTTTTATTGTTGAGAAGGGGCCTGAGTTGATCCGCGTCGTCTAAATTCATATCGGGCCGGATACCTTTTAACAGTGTCTGGGCATCATTGCGCAGCAACCGTCTTTTTCCATCCTGCTGGGGGCGGTCCGCATTTGTTTTTTCAACCGCACCAAGATTTTTGTAGAGCATTCGGATGGCATCTTCATTTTTAAGCAGATCATCCCGGACACTTAACGCATCGGATTCTTTATTTAAGTCGGCAAGTTTGACTTCCAGGCGTTCTTTTAGGTCTAATGCATTTTGAAGCGTTTCTCTGGCTGTTTTATGTTGGTTGGCAAAATCTTGGGGCAGCAGCAACACAGAGTCTAATTCTTCAATTTTCGCCAGGTAGTTTTGACGTTGGGCCAGGGCGCCTTTGACACGGTTGATTCTTTCCAGGCGATTCTTTTGTTTGTTTTTTTCAGTGATGTTTTGTTCAATCCCACTGATATCGGCATTAATTTTTGATAACTGTTTTTGCAGTGCTTTCCAGTTAGAAACGGGGAGGATGGCATCACGCATTCTTTTTTGCGCATCTTTATAATCTGCGATCGCCTTGTTCAAGAGGGCCTTGGAACTTCGAGGTTTGAATATATCCGCCGCACTGTTTTGCATTTCTTCCAGGATTTTTCTAAAATTGGCAGTCCCCACCGCGGCACTGAATAACGCCTGGCCAAGATCCCCGGATTGTTCCAACAGTTCCTGGCCACCGGCAATTAACCGGCCATGGTCAATACCCCATAGTTTAGTAAAAAGGGTCTCATCAATACCGGCAGGAAGAAATCGTGTGAGCCGGCTTTCATCTAAAGGCTCATTGCTTCCATATTTGAGCAGGGTGTCTTTGTTTCCTTTTCTTCTGATGAATTTAATTTTTTGTCCATTTAAAAACTGTAGTTCTCCGCCTATCCGAAGCTGGGGATTGGAATGAAGAAAGTTGTCTTTGGTTCTGGTTTGAATGCCGAACAGCCAACCGATAAGCGCTCTTAATGATGTACTTTTCCCGGCTTCGTTATCTCCGTAAATAATATGTAATCCCAAATCACCACCAGACAGGTCTATGGATTTTTCTGTGAAGTGGCCGAACGCCATAAGATCGAGGCGGTTAATTCTCATTATCACTCCCGGTTGAAAGCATTCTGCCGATCAGCATTTTTTGGGCTTCTTGGGTTATTCGTTTGATGGTTTGTTCATCGTTCAGGTCTAAAAGGGTATCGGGACCAAACGCTTGTGGGGGTACTTTTTGCCGAAGTTCTGCTATTGTATCTGCCAAACCATCTATCATCTCAACATCATTTGGTGTTGAGATGATCGACTTGAGTAATTTTCCCAGTGCATTCTCATCGGCCAGGGCCGTTTCTAAATCATCTTTTCCCTGGGTTTTGTTTTCAACACGCTCAATCCAAAGTTGATCGCCTGCAATTTCAGCCCCAAGCGCTTTAATTTGCTGTTCAAATTCTTCCGGAAAAGCGGCAAGTTGATCCGACAGCTTTGTTGCACCGATCAGTTTTATTCTCATGGCAAGCGGCCTGTCATCTGCCGATTTTTGTTCGTGTTCAATGGTTTCCCTGATTTTTTCCAGGATGTCCCGGCGTTCTTCAATATCGGTCAGGTCAATTTGGGTGTGCGTCCAGCGCAGGACATCAAGGGGGATTTTTTCAATGTCTTTGACGGTTTCGTTCTCAACCGTGACAACAACACAACCCTTGGGGCCGCTTTCTTTAATGTGACGGCCTTGTATGCATCCGGGAAACACAACAAATGGGTCTTTACAAACGATTTCCTGTTTGTGAATATGGCCTAATGCCCAGTATTGATACCCCTTTGAAACAAGATCATCCAGGGAGCACGGCGCATAGTTTGCGTGTCCTTCCCGGCCATCAAGACTGGTATGAAGAAGTCCTATATTGAACACGCCTTTTTCAGTGCCACAAAATCCCGCTGCCAGGTTTTCGTCAACATGCCGGGTTTTGAAACTGCGCCCATGAATGGCAGTGGACAATGCTTCCAGTTTTACCGTTTCCACTTTTCCGGCAGAAAACATCTTCATGTTAGAGGGCGTATCCAAGGCTTTGGTCATCCGATTGGCGGCATCATGGTTTCCTGCGACACAAAATACTTGTATATCATGCCGATTTAAGCGCCCCATTTGCCGGC
>Ga0193962_1001061_pt1 | contig 12839 bp, 12 predicted proteins | sample FB_5_MG_FD_140335 | JGI IMG/M metagenome (GOLD analysis project Ga0193962, IMG submission 140335) | Microbial mat bacterial communities from the Broadkill River, Lewes, Delaware, United States - FB_5_MG | ecosystem: Environmental > Aquatic > Freshwater > River > Microbial mats | place: USA...
GTAAATGGTGCATTTGTATTTAAAACAGTTTCATCTGATAAAGTTTCGCAAAATCCATCATAAGCAAAAAAATTTCCTTTTGCTTGTGCTTCTTGTTTTAATTCTTCTAATTTATCATCAGAACAAAAACAAGCAAATGCTTTTTTCTGACTCATTAGTTGAAGTGCAATTTTCTGATGATATTTTAATGAATCACTTTGATGTGCAATACTTTTATACTCTATTGAAAAAAGATTTAAGATTTCTATAATCTCTTTATCTTTTCCTTCAATATTTTTTTCCATATCAATATCTTCTATTCTAATAACTAAATCTTCATTTAATTGTTTTGATACAATATAATTAAAAATAGCAACCCTTAGGTTACCAATATTCATATCTTCTATTGGACTTGGGGCAAATCTTAACAAATTATTTCCTTACTATTGCGAATGTTAAATTATTTATCTCATTATGAGATTTTATATAAGAATTTAAATCCTCTAATTTTAAGTTTTGAATTTTTTCTAATTCTTTTTGTGAATAATCTTGAGCTAATCCTCTATAGTATAAAAGAAACGCTCTATTTAATCTTTGAGATAATGTTTCACTTCTTAAAGGTTCACTTCCTGTTAAAAAGTTTTTAGCAGCAGTTAATTCTTCTTGTGTAACACCATTTTCTACAAATTGTGATACAAGCTGACTTACAAGTTTTTGTGCTTCAGCTGCACTTTCATTTTTAGTTTGTAAATAACCATTGAAGTATGAGTGAGATTTATTTACAGAAATAGAACCATAAGCACTATATGCTAATCCTCTTTTTACTCTTATTTCTTCCATAAGTCTTGAACCAAAACCTGAACCACCTAAAATAAATGATGCAACTTTTGCTTTATAATTTTCTTCATCTTGCGAATCAATATTAAATGAGCTTCCAAAATAAATATATGCTTGTTGTGTATCTTTGATTAAAGTTTTTTCTTCTTTTTTAGAAATGAATTTGATTTCTTTAGATTCATTTTTTTCACCAACTTCTAATGTTGTTAGAAATGGGTTTAATAACTCTTCAAACTCTTTTATATCAAAATCTCCACCAGCAACTATAATTAAGTTATTTAAATTAATTGTTTTAGATACAAATTGTTCAATATCTTTTAATTGAATTTTTGAAATTGATTCAATTGAACCAGAAGATGGATTTTCAAGTGCAGTACCCTTAAAAAGAATAGATTTTAATAGATTTTGTGAAACATAATCAAAGTCATTTTCTTTTCTTTTTAAAGAACCCACTTGAAGCGTTTTTAATTTTTCTAAAGTATTTTGATTAAAATTAGGAGACTTTAAAAGAGAAGTTAAAAGCTCAATACCTTTTTTTGATTGTTCTTTTAAATTTGATAATTCAATAACAAAAGTTTCAAATCCATTTGATGTAGTTAACGATATTGCATTCTCTTCTAATTCTTGGGCAAATGCAATAGCTCCTAACTCTTTTGTTCCCTCATTTAAAATATTTGAAGATAGATTTGCTAATCCACTTTTATCATTATCTTGAATATATCCCGAATTTTGAAAAACTAATTGTAAATTTAAAATTGGTAAACTTTTTTGTTCTTCAAAAATTACAGGTATCTGTACACCTTTTACATCTATATGCTTTATAGTAGCACCCATTAAACTCCCTTGTATTATTGCTAATATGAATAAAAAATTATATTTAATTTTAAACAAATTAGAACCTTTCTAAAATCTCATAAGCTGTATTTCTTTTAGCTGGATTTTCACCTATATCTTTTATAAGTCTAATCATCTCTTCTTGATTCATTCTATTTGCAGCACCTGCTGCTTTTACAACATTTTCTTCCATCATTGTACTTCCAAGATCATTTGCACCAAAATTAAGTGCTAACTGACCAATGTAAGAGCCTTGAGTTACCCAAGAACTTTGCATATTCATAAAATTATCCAAATAAAGTCTTGAAACTGCTAATAATCTTAAATATCTATTTGAAGATTGAGGTTTAATATCTGGGATTTCAGCTTTTAATTGAGTATTAGATCCTTGAAAAGACCACATGATAAAGGCTCTAAATCCACCTGTTTTATCTTGAAGGTTTCTAAGTAATTCCCAATGCTCAATAATCTCTTCATCAGTTTCAACTGTTCCAAACATCATAGTTGCAGTGGTTTTCATACCAATAGAATGTGCTAATTCATGAACTTCAATCCATTCTAAACTATCCATTTTATTAGGAGCAATTATATCTCTTACTCTATCACTTAAAATTTCAGCTCCAGCTCCTGGAATTGAACTTAGACCTTTTATTTGAAGTCTTTTTAAGACTTCTATAATTTCTATTTTTGATACTTTTGCAATATATTTAATTTCAATTGCAGAAAATCCATGAATTGTAATTTGTGGATATTTCGTATGAATATGCTCAACTAATTCTTCATAATAATCAATTTTAAGTTTTGGATGAACTCCACCTTGAAAAAGGATTTGAGTTCCACCAATTTCTAAAAGTTCATCAATCTTCTGATCAATTTCATCAAATTTTAAAACATATGAGTCTTCATCTCGTCCATGTCTATAAAAAGCACAAAACTTACAATCAACCCAACAAACATTTGTATAATTAATATTTCTATCAACTATAAAAGATGTAGTTTTATCAGGATGAAGTTCAGCTTTTTTCGCACTTGCCATTTTCCCAAGATCTAATAAAGATGCATTTTTTATTAAATGTAATGCATCTTCATTTGATAATCTTTTTTTTAAATCTACGTTAATTTTTTTTGTCATTTCTTTATACCACTAGAAACTAGAACCTAATGAGAATTCAAATGATGATGTATCATCACCAGCTTCTGCATCAAGTGCTCTTGAGAAAATTAACTGTAAAGGTCCCATAGGAGAAATCCATTCAAGTAAAGCTCCAGCTCCAGATCTTTGAATATCTGAGAATGTGTCTTCTCCAATCATACCATAATCATAAAATATTCCCCATCTCATTTTTGCAGCAGGAATTAATGGAAAACTCATTTCAACTGAGTTTGCCCACATATTTTTATATGGATTAGTTTTATAACCTGATTCATTAGATGGGAATGCATAAGATTTATAACCTCTTAAAGTTTTTGCACCACCAAGATATAAAGAATCTCCTTGGTTTATTTGACCATTATCAACTAATATTTTCATTTGAGTTTTTAATCTTAAAACCCAGTCAAGTTCTGTTAAATCTTCTAAAGAATAGAAGTATTTTGCATAAGAACTAGATTTTAAATATTTAGAATCTCCACCAACTCCAGCGTATTCAAGAGATGTTCCAATTTTTACACCTTCTCTTGGCATATAATAATCATCTGTATTATCAAAGTTCAAATAAGGAGTAATTGAGCTTGAAACATAATCTTGAGATTCATATTTTTCACCTAATGTTGAATCATAATTAAATGTAGAATCATAATCATAGTTTTCACTAACAAAATCTAATCTATATTTTGCACCAGCATATAAATCTCTAATTACTTCTCTTCCTAAACCAACAGAGAAACCTTTTGTATCAATTGTTGAATCATAAACATCTCTATTAATTTCAGATTCACTATTATGGATTTCAACTTCACCATTATATTTACTATCATTAATAGCTGGATTTTTTAAACTTAATTCAAATCTATTAGTTCTAGCCGAAACATCTGCACTTAATCCTAAAGATAATCCTGAACCAAATACATTGGCATCTGAAATTGAACCATTAACCATAAATTTATCATAAGAACCATATCCACCACCTAGCATAATTGAACCAGTTGCTGCTTCTGTTACTTTTACAACAATATCCATCTTATCATCAGTGATTCTTTTTTCTTCAATAATTACATCTTCAAAGAATCTTGATCTTTTTAATTTATTAGTTGAGTCTTTAAAATCTGTTAAATTATATAAATCTCCAGGTGCTAAATAAACATCTCTTCTTATAACTCTATCAAGTGTTCTTGCATTCCCTGAAATTTTCACATCATTAATATAAACTTTTTTACCAGGAATTACATTAAATACTACGTCAACTTTTGAATTAGCTTCATCTTTTTTTAAATCAAATCTAATATCAGCAAATGCATAACCTTGGTTTGCAACTTGAGTTTTTATATACTCTTGATCTTGTCTTAATTTTTTAATATTAAAAGTATTTCCAACAATTAATTTTAACTCAGGATAAATAGTCTCAGGATCAACAATTGATGAATCTAAATAAATTTTTATATCATTTGTTGTATATTTATTTCCTTCAGTAATAAAAAAATCTAAATTTGCTTGATTAGATGCAAAATCAATGTCTAAAAAAGGCTCTTTTACTTGAGCATCTAAATAACCTTTTTCAAAATATAGGTCATTTATTCTTCTTGCATCATATTTTAACTGATCAATTTTTACTTCACCATCATTTTGACCAAACCACCATGAAGCAAATTCTATCTCTTTATTTGCTGTTACATGATCAAAATCATCTTGTTCTAAATTATCAGAACCATGATAGTTTGCTTTTTTAATAATGATTTCATCACCTTTATTTACATTAAATGTAAGTTTTAAAGATTGTTCATTTATTTTTTCAACTTCTGTTTCAACAACAGAATTTATAAAACCTTCACTTTCTAACATAGAAAGAAGTTTTTCTTTTGCTTCTTTTACTCTCTTAGGAGTATACATTGAACCTTTTTTTAGTTTTAGTACAGTTTTAAGAGTATCGATATCTTCGGCTCTTGATTTGTAACCTTTTATTTCAATACTTGCAATTGAGGGTTTCTCTGCAAATATTAATTTTAAATTACCCTTATCATTTGTTACTTGAATATCATCAAAATAACCGTACTGATAAAACTTTATTATAGCTTCATTCAACTTACTCTCATCAAGCTCATCACCAATGTTCATATTTAACGTTTCATTCAAAATTTGAGGTGAGATTTTGTTTACATCTTTATATTCTATAGATTTTATTGCATCTGCGCTTAGTGCTGTTACACAAGCCAAAGAAAATAGTACTACTTTATTTTTCACAACTATCCTTAATTTCATTATAGGTCAATAATATATCTAAATTCAGTTTATAGAATTATTAAGATATAATCACAATTTAATTTATTAGAAGGTTGTGTTTTGAATATAGGAATTATTGGTTTAGGACTAATGGGTGGTTCTTTAGCAAAAGCCGTTAAAAGATACGGTATTGCAAAAAAAGTATATGGTTTTACAAATAGTGAAAAAAATAAAAAAGATATTTTAGAATTAAATTTAGTTGATGAATTAGTTGATTTAGAAACACTAAAAAAAGTCTCTGATGTTATCATTTTAGCAATTCCAGTGGATGCTATCATTGGAATGTTCCCAAATTTTTTAAATATTGATGAAAATACAACTATTATTGATATGGGCTCAACTAAAGAGTACATAGTAAAAAATATTCCAAAAGAAATAAGAAAAAACTTCATTGCAGCTCATCCCATGACAGGAACTGAAAAATCAGGTCCAAAAGCTTCTATTGATGGTTTATATGAGGGGAAAACAGTTGTTTTATGTGATTTGGAAGATAATTCAGAAATACACGTAGATAAAGCTACTAAAATTTTCCAAGCAATTGGAATGAGAATAGTTATTATGAATAGTAAACAACATGATATTCATGCTTGTTATATGTCTCACTTGCCTCATATTATCTCTTTTTCTCTTGCTAATACAGTTATGAGTCATGAAGATCCAAAATCTATTATTGCATTAGCTGCTGGTGGATTTAAAGATATGAGTAGAATTGCAAAATCAAGTCCTAGAATGTGGGGAGATATTTTTAAACAAAATAGAAAAAATCTTTTAGATTCAATTGATTTATTTGAAAGTCAATTACAAAATGCTAGAAAAATGGTTGAAGAAGAGAATTATGAAGATTTAGAAAAATGGATGAAAAAAGCCAATACTTTACATGAGATACTATAAAATAGTATCTCAATCTTTTAATTTATATTATCAATTGCTTCAAAAACTTTTATTGCTTGAAAATGCTCTTTTACGTCATGACATCTAATAATTGAAGCTCCATTTCTAATAGCTTCCAAATGAATAGCAAGAGTTCCAGAAAGCCTTTGTTCAATTGAACTTGAAACTATTTTATCAATCATTGATTTCCTACTAGCTCCTATTAAAAGTTCATATCCAAAATGAGAAAAATGTTCTAAATTTTTCAAAAGAGTTAGATTATGTTCTAATGTTTTCCCAAATCCAATTCCAACATCCAAAACAATATCTTTTATTCCAAAACTATTAGCTTTTGCTATTTGATTTTTGAAATATTCATCAATTTCCAAAATAACATTTTCATAAGATGGTTCAATTTGCATTGTTGTTGGATTATTTTGCATATGCATAATTACAACTTGAGCATTATATTTAGCTGCAATTTTACAAACATTATCATCTTTTAAACCTGTAATATCATTTACTATTTTAAATCCATGATTTAATACATAATCTATTACTTTAGGTGAATATGAATCAATAGAAAAATCAACCTTTTCATAATATTTATTTTTATAAATAGTATCAACTACATCTTTTAATCGTTCTAATTCAATATTTTCATCAACTGCAACACTTCCAGGTTTTGAAGAAACAGCTCCAATATCAATAATATTTGCACCATCTTCAATCATATTTTCTATTTTTTGACAAGCTTGTGAATTATCAAATCTGCTGTCTTTAAAAAATGAATCCTCGTTTGCATTTAAAACACCCATGATTTTTGTTTGGTAATTATGTTCTTTTACATAACTTTTTAGTTCAATAGCTAATTGTTTTAATCCAAAAGGTTGAGCTAACTCTTTTCTTGATAAAGTCTCAAAATGTTTTGTAGTTCCTATTAAAACAGCATTTACATATTTATCACGTGCTATTATCACACCACTTGGGACTGCTAAATCAGCACCAATAGATAGGGCATCTTGTTTTAATATGTTAGCAGCTCCAACATGCAAATCTTTTATATACAAAGTATGAAGTTTTGATTTTTTTGATAAAATTGAAATCCCACCACTATCACAACCTAGTTTTTTATAAAACTCTTTTGTATCATTGATTGATATTTTATATGTTTGCATATAAAACCTTTTTAATGTTTATTTTTTTGATTAGCTAAAAATAGAAGAAGGGTAGTTAATACATTTATTGGACGAGAATTTAACTCCAATAGTTTTATAGATTTTGAGAAAAAATCTAACTCTTTTGCTGATAATCTAATTTTTTGACTATTTACTTTTAATAAAATTGATTCAACAATATCTTTCGCTTCATTTTTAGAAATTTTTTGATTTTCTTTTAAAAAGTTATAAATATCTTTTAAATCTAACTTATTTATATTTAGTAAGGATTCATTTTTTAGAATCGATTTTTTTAAGTATTTATAAGGAATTCTTGAATAAATTGTTGCAAGCATTGATGTTTTTGAATTTGTAATGATAATAAATACCACATTTCTAGGAGGTTCTTCTAAAACTTTTAATAAAGAGTTTTGAGCCTCTTTTCTAAAAGTTGAACCACATAAAAATATATATTTAGTCTCATTGGAAGCTATATAAGCCTCTTTTATGGCATGAGTTGCTTGAGCTAGTTGAAACTCATCTTTTTCTTCATTTTTTATAATTCTTGTAGAGTGCAAAGGATATTTACTTATTAACTCATTTACTGTAGCTTCAATATCATTAACAATCAAAATGCATGAGTGATCTATAAAATTTAACAAATTAATTTTCCACGTTTATTTCAGCAAATAGTGCTGCACTTACTGATTTATTATATAATCTAAACATTTGTAAAAGTTTCATATCTAAAGCTTCATCATTTGATTTTAAATTAAAAGCATCCTGTTTTTCTTCATCAAATAACCATAAAAATGAGTGTTTTAAAACTTTTGGAATAATTGCTCTTACATCTTGGCTTTTACCAATATACCAAAAACAGTATCCATTTGGAAAAGATATACTTAGCATATCTTTGATATATGCAATATCTTCATCTGATTTTACACTATCCATATATCTATAAAAAGATTTAAAATCATAAAATGGTAAAAAAGGTCTATTTAGTTTGGTTGAGTTAATATTTCCTAAAATATACTCTAAAAACCATTCTCTCTCTTTATCTGAAACAACTATTATAGAGAATCCTCTTTCTAGTAAGTTATAGATATTTTTAGAAACTAATGGTGTCCATTCATATTTCTTTTCTTCCAACCAAGGAGATATTAATCTATCTTCCCTGATTGTATCAACAGTCCAATTTAAAAATTCTTGCACTACTATTTATCCAAATCATAAGCTTCGTGTAAAGCTCGAACTGCAAGTTCTGCGTATTTTAAATCAACAATCATAGAAATTTTGATTTCACTTGTTGAAATAATTCTGATATTAATATTTTCATTTGCCATTGCAGTAAATGCTTTTGAAGCAACACCTGTATGAGATTTCATACCAACACCTACAATTGAAACTTTACAAATTGCTTCGTTGTAATCGATATTTTCAGTATCTTTTTTAAATTTTTCCATAACGTTTTTACAAATTAATAAATCAGTTGTAGGAATAGTAAAATCTAAATCAGTTTTACCATCAACACCAACTGTTTGAACAATCATATCAACATTTATGTTTTCATCTGCAAGTGAAGTAAAAATAGCTGCTGCAATTCCTGGTTTATCAGTAACTCCATACATACCAACTCTTACTTGATTTTTATCTAAAGCAATTCCACTTACAACTGGTTTTTCCATAATATTTTCTTCCTTTGTTATTAATGTACCTTCAACTTCTGGCGTAAAGCTGCTTCTTGATACTAAATTTACATTTAATTTTTTTGCCATTTCAACTGATCTATTTTGTAATACTTTTGCACCCAATGATGCTAATTCTAGCATTTCATCATAAGATATTTTTTCTAACTTTTTAGCTTTTGGTTCAATTCGAGGATCTGTTGTATAAATACCATCAACATCCGTATAAATTTCACAAACATCCGCTTCAATAGCTCCTGCAATTGCCACAGCTGTTAAATCACTTCCTCCACGACCAAGAGTTGAAACTCTTAGGGTATCTTGAACAACACCTTGAAAACCAGCAACTACAATAATATTTCCAGCTTTAATTGCATTTTTCATTTCAGTAGTGTCAATTGATTCAATTCTAGCTTTTGTATGAGCATCATCTGTTACAATTCCTGCTTGTCTACCACTCATAGACATAGCTTTTAAACCCATTTCATTTAATGCAATTGATAAAAGCGCAGAGGTAACTCGTTCACCTGAGCTTAATAGCATATCAATTTCATCTAACTTAGGAGTTTTTGAATAATACTCAGCATATTCAATCAACTTATTAGTTTCACCACTCATCGCAGAAACAACAGCAATTACATCATGACCTTCGTCTCTTATTTTTTTAATGATATTTGCAACATTTTGAATTCTATCAAGTGTACCAACACTTGTTCCACCAAACTTAAGTACTTTTAACATCTAATTTTTTATCCTTTTTAAATATAACCTTCATTTCTAAAATGTTGTAAAACTTGTTTATAAACAGTTCTTTTAAAGAAAGTTATATAATCATAAATATTTCTAGTAGGCACAAACTTATATTCGCTAAATTCGGGAATCTCAGTATTAATATTTATTTTAGCGCCTTTTTTTAATTTAACTAAATAATATTTTTGTCTTTGACCATCATAAGGATACATCCTTTTTGCGATGGCTGGAGGAAATTCATATGAAACCCAAGTAGGGTATTCTGCTATGATTTCAATCTCATTAGTTCCAATTTCTTCTTCTAGCTCTCTATACAAAGCCTCTTTTGAAGTTTCACCTTCATCAATGCCACCTTGTGGAAATTGCCAAGCATTTTCAACATCAGTTCTTGAGGCAATAAATATTTCACATTATGAGGATATTTAGCTGATAATACAATGGCCGCTACATTTGGTCTGTATTTTTTCTTTTCATTATTAATTGTTAGTTTAGTTTTATCAGTCATAAATATATTTTCCCTTATAATTAGCCAGATATTTTACAAAAACTAGGATTAAAAATTGCTTTTATATATACATATTCCCTTTTGTGACAGTAAATGTTTTTACTGCGCATTTAATTCATACACAGATAGATTTCATTTAAAACATGAATATATGAATGCATTAAAAAAACAACTAAGAAATGACATTGAAAATTATATTATCAAGGATAATAAAAAAATTGAAACAGTTTTTATAGGAGGTGGAACACCATCTACTATTAAGGCTTTTGAATATGAAGAAGTTTTTGAAATAATAAAACCACATTTAGAAAAAGATGCGGAAATAACAACAGAAGCAAACCCTAATTCAGCTTCCTTTGATTGGCTAAAAGGAATGAATAATTTAGGTGTAAATAGAGTTAGTTTTGGAGTACAAAGTTTTAATGCAGAAAAGCTAAAATTCCTAGGTCGTGCACATAGTAGTAATAGTGCTATAAAAGCTATACAAAATGCATCAAGTATAGGTTTTAAAGGTATTAACTGCGATATAATCTATGGAGTTCAAAATGATACACTTGAAAGTATGAAATTAGATTTTGATACAGCTTTTTCTCTACCAATTACACATCTTAGTGCTTACTCTTTAACCATAGAAGAAGGTACAAAATTCTTTGATAGATCAAGTGTAAAAATTGATGATGAAGACTTGTCTTATGAGATTTTTGATTATATAAATAACAAAGGTTTCCATCAATATGAGATTTCAAATTTTGCTAAAAATAAAGTTTCAGAATCAAAACATAATTATGGATACTGGCAACATAAAGAGTATTTAGGAGTTGGTGCAGGTGCGGTTGGATATGTGAAAAATCAAAGATATTATCCTTCAAAAAGTATTGAAGAGTATATAGAAAATCCTTTGATTAATGAAAGAGAAGATATAAGTTTAGATGATATTAAAACAGAGAAAATACTACTTGGTTTTAGGTCATTAAATGGAGTAGAATTATCTCTTTTTGATACAAATGAAATGGAAAAAATCAACGAATTAATAAAATATGACAAAATATATATTCAAAATGATAGAGTTTTTAATAAAAATTTTCTATTATCAGATGAATTAGCTTTATATATTTTAGATTAATCATAATATAATCCACGTTTTAATAAAGGCAAATAATTAATGACAATAAAAGATACTATAAGAAAATACTCAAATGAATTAAAATTAGTAACTCATATTCCAGCTAAAGAGGTTGAAATATTGATGTTACACCTTTTAGGAAAAAATACAATATGGCTTCATTTAAACTATAATGTAGAGTTCGAAAAAGAAAAAGAGCTTGAAGTATTAGTTAAAAAAAGAGCTACAAACTATCCAATAGAGTATATTATAAATAAAGCCTCATTTTATGGAGAGATGTTTATAGTAAAACCAGGGGTTTTAATTCCAAGACCTGAAACGGAAATATTAGTTGAAAATGCTCTTGAAATACTTAAAGATAAAAAAGAAACTATAAAAGTTTTAGAAATAGGAACAGGTAGTGGAATAATATCTGTAATGCTAGCAATGTTAATTGAGAATATAAAAATAATTGCAGTTGATATAAATGAAAAAGCATTAGAATTAGCAAAAGAAAATGCAATAAAACATAATGTTGAGCATAAAATAGAATTTAGATTGAGTAATTTGTATGAAAATGTAATTGAAGATGATATTTTTATGACAATATCAAATCCTCCATATATAGCAAATAACTATAAATTACCAACAAATGTAAAACATGAGCCTTCAAATGCATTATTTGGGGGAGATATTGGAGATGAACTTTTAAAAGATATTATTAAACAAACTAATAAGAAGAAAATACCTTATTTACTTTGTGAAATGGGATTTGATCAAAAAGTACCTTTAGAAAACTATTTTAAAGAGTTTAATGTTGAGTCGTATTCTTTTTATAAAGATTATGAGAATTTTGATAGGGGATTTACCCTTAAATTTAAAAATTAAAAAAGGAAGAAAAATGTTTACAGAATTTAACTTAGAAAATTTAGAAAACTCAAAAGAAATTTTAGAAAATTTATTAGATGAAAATAGAAAAAAAATTGATGAATTATTAACAATAGAAAATAAAACATATAAAAACTTTGTTTTACCATTTCAAGAAATAGGGGAGTGCATTAATGAATTTTTAACTCCAATATTTCATATTGACTCTGTTAAGAACTCAGAAATAACTACAAAAGTGTATGAAGAATGTATTCCTGTAATCTCAAAATATGAAACTGATATTTCTCAAAATGAAAATATTTATAGAGCTTTAAAAACTATACAGTCTAATGAAAGTACATCTTTAAATGATATACAAAATAAAGTTCTTGAAAATGAGATTAGAGACTTCAAATTATCAGGTTGCCACCTAGAAAATAATAAAAAGAAAAGACTAGAAGAGATAAGTTTAAGACTTAGTGAGCTATCACATAAATTTTCTCAAAATCTTTTAAATGCTACAAATGAGTTTGAAATGATTGTCGATAATTTTGAAGATGTAAAAGAGATTCCAACTTCGGATTTAGAATTGGCAAAATTTGAAGAAGATGGTATTACTAAATATAAGTTTACACTTCAAATGCCATCTTATATGGCTTATATTACATATGGAACTTCACGAGATAGAAGGGAAGAGATATATAAAGCATATTGTACAAGAGCTCCTCAAAATGGAAAAATTATTGAAGAATTATTAGCTTTAAAAAATGAAAAAGCCAAAATTCTAGGATTTGACTCTTATGCTCAATACTCA
>Ga0193962_1001062_pt1 | contig 12834 bp, 10 predicted proteins | sample FB_5_MG_FD_140335 | JGI IMG/M metagenome (GOLD analysis project Ga0193962, IMG submission 140335) | Microbial mat bacterial communities from the Broadkill River, Lewes, Delaware, United States - FB_5_MG | ecosystem: Environmental > Aquatic > Freshwater > River > Microbial mats | place: USA...
AAAGCCTTTTTGATACCATCTATATTTCTTACCTGTTTCATCATACCTATTACTCTTGTGTGGTCTGGTTTCATAGATTTGCATAGATGAGTAGAATCAACACATCGTTGGTGGTCACAAGTAACTAGTTTGAGCTTTTTGTCACACTCATACCCATACATATTTGCCGTTGGTCCTCCGAGGTCTGATATGATGCCTTTGAAGTCTTTGTACTCTTTAAACTTATACGCCTCTTTGACTATGGATTGTTCTGACCTTGTACGAATTGTGCGTCCTTGGTGTACTCCTATAGCACAGAAGTTGCACTCACCCCAACACCCTTGATGTGTCATTATAGAAAACTTAATAGTCTCTAAACATTTTACTTTGCCATCTTTTTGGTGATATGGGTGTAGCTCCCTTGTAAATGGTAATGCAGATACTGCGTCCATCTCTTTTTCATTGAGATAGTCACATGGAGGGGTTTGGATAGAGTATCTATTATCTACTTTTTGGCAGAGTCCTTTGGCTGATATTGGGTCGTTATTATCATAAAATAAATCAAATAAATCTATATATTTCTCTTTGTTATCAAGGCACTCTTTATGTGAGGGTAGTTGGTGATACTCCTCTTTAGCATCTTTACTTATATAACAAATCCCTCTTATATCTCTGTAGTCTTCACCTCTATCAAGTGCCTGTGTAAGTTCACGAATTGCCTCTTCACCCATTCCATAGATAAGTATATCTGCTTTGGAGTCAAAGAGTATAGGTTTGCGTAGCTTATTTGACCAGTAGTCATAGTGTGTGACTCGTCTTAGACTAGCCTCTATCCCACCCAATACTATCGGTAGAGTATCTTTAAAATTTTGACGGATTAGATTGGTATAAGCTAATACTGCACGGTCGGGGCGTTTGTTGTTTTTGCCCCCTGGAGTGTAGTCATCGGAGTTTCTAAACTTTTTGGTAGCTGTGTAGTTGGCTACCATTGAGTCGATACTACCTCCACTCACACCCCAGTATAATCTAGGCTCTCCGAGGCGTTTAATATCTCTATCGCTTTTAATATCAGGCTGACCTATTATGCCGACTCTGTATCCTAATTTTTGGAGTATCCTACCTACTACTGCTACACCTATAAATGGAGAGTCTATATAGGCATCTCCACTTACAAGTATCACATCACATCTACTCCACCCTAGAGTATCCATCTCTTTTTTGGTAGTGGGTAGAAATGAGTTCTTGCTACTCAACAATCCCCTCCAGATGTTTAGCAAACTCAATAGGTGCGATAAATCCTGTTAGGCTTTTATCTGCTAGATAGTTATTTTGTTTATCAAAAAATATAATATTTGGTGTACCAAATAGTTCAAACTTTTTGAGTAGTGCTTTATCATCATCACTATTTTCGGTGAGGTCTATTTTGATAAACTTAAATCTTTTTAACTGCTCTTGTACTTTTGGGTCTGGGAATGTAATCTCTTCAAGCTCTGTACACGCAGTGCATGAGTCTTTGCCAAAATCTACCACTACAGGTAGAGAGGAATCCTCTATCTCTTTTTGGAGTCTTGCTATGCTATATCCTCTATGGCTTAGTGGTGTTGATGATGTGTGGGTATTGGATACTACACCAACTTGAGTAAACTGCTCAAATGGTCTGAGTATAGATTTAGCTCCACTAATCGCCCCTATAAATATCGACGCTCCATAGAGTAGAAGTATCATAGCAAATAGTTGGATAAGCTTCTTTGCACCTCTCTTGTCACTACTAGAGTCAAATACTCCCATATATATAGCCGAGCCTAAAAATAGCATAGACCATAGTAACATAGTCATAGAAGATGGGAGTATCCGTCCCAACATAAAGATAGCTAATCCTAGCATAGTTACACCAAAGATTTGAGATACAGAGGTCATCCACCCTCCCGGACGAGGCATAAATTTACCAGCACCAAGCCCAACAAGAAGAAGAGGCATACCCATACCCATACTCATCACAAACAGAGCCACACCACCTAGTAGTGCATCTCCTGTATGAGAGATAAACAATACAGCCCCACCTAGAGGTGGTGCGACACAAGGACCTACTATCAAAGCAGAGAGAAGCCCCATAATAGCAGTACCTAGTATCCCTTTGCCCTGAGCGTTATCACTAGCACTATTTAGTTTTGATTGCCAAGATGATGGAAGAGCTATCTCATAGTATCCAAATAGAGAGAATGCCAATGCTACAAACATACCTGCAAAGATAGTAAGAACGATAGGCTCTTGCATCGCTGTTTGTATATCAGCACCCAATAATCCTGCTACCAATCCTACTATAGTATATGTCAAAGACATAGAGACTACATAGACTAAAGATGTAAAAAATGCTCTACTTGCACTAGGTTTGCTATCTTTGTCTTGTTGGGATATGATGATGGATGAGAGGATAGGTATCATAGGGAATATACACGGAGTCAATGCCAATAGAAGACCAAATATAAAGAAGAGCAAGATTATAAATACAGAACTCTCATTGAGTAAAATATCAGCTATCTTAGCACTATTTCCCTCTTTTATCATCTGAGATATTTTATCCCACACTCCTAGCTCTTTGCCTTTGAATGTAAACTGCTTATCTATAGGTTGATAGCATATACCTGAATCACTACACCCTTGATATGAGATTTGTAGAGTATAGTCACCTGATACTTTTGACTCTATATACTCTCTTGATATATCTACCTTTAAGCTCTTAGCATATACCATATCCCCATCAAACTCATGAGCTTCGGGCATAGTTACATTTAACTCTACTCTACTAGGAGATATGATAGTATATTTGGTGGTTTTTTTATATATATGAATCTTATCAGCCATTACTATATCTGTCTTGATACTATCACCATCTACTATAGCACTTACACTAAAAGCCTCATCAGGTGACAAAAATTTCTGTTTTTTTAGTGAGCTATTGAATGCACCAAATAGTAGGGTGTTAAATATAAGACCAAATAGAAGTAATTTTGTAAATTTAATTTTCATATTTTCTCTCTCTCTTAAAAGTTTTATTGATATACTAAGCGAAGATATATCTAAATGCTATGTAATATTAACCAAATAACTATTAATAATAAAGACAAAAGAGAGAAATTTGATATAATAAACACTCTTTATATCAAATTTAAATAAGAGAATAAAAGATTAAGCGTACTGCTCTTTTAACTGATTGGAGTAGTGAATTAGGTGTTCAAAGTAGCTATTTATAATATCCAAATCTTTTTGTGTCTTTAGATATGTATTGAAATCTATAAGCAAAGATGCCACCCCATCTGTACCTAGATTGGTAGCTGAGCCTTTGATACTATGTGTAAGAGACTCCATAGCCTCATAATCTTTGGCATCTATCGCCTCTTTTATCTGTGGGATAGTTGTCTCTATTTGAGATATGAGGTCAGCTATAAACTCCACTGCATCATCTTCGCTCAATCCCAAAGTGCTAATCATCCTAGAGTGGTCATACTTGGGATAGTCACACTTAGGTAACTCTTTGGGTGTCTCAACTGGCTTTGCAACTGGTGGTCTCTCTCTTGGAGGTGTTGGAGTTTTTCTTGTTGTCGGCTCTTTTTTTACTACCTCCTCTTTTTTCCCTACTTCATCTTTTGGTGAGCTTTTGTCCTCTTTTTTTGATTTTAAAAAAAGAACTAACCCAATAGCTATAACCAATACAGATATAATAATTCCTATAGTCATAAGTACCCTTTCTATTTTTATGTTGTAAATATCGCTAATAATAACTTATTGAAGATTAGATTAAGATATAAAAATATATTAAATAGCATAAATTTGATATAATTACCCAAAAACTTTAAGGTAATAAGATGTTTATAGATACACATTGCCATCTTGATAGTGATAGATATAGCAGTGATATAGAAGATATACTACAAAGAGCTAGAGAAAATAGAGTAGAAAAGTTTATAATACCAGCAGCAGACCACCTCACACTCCAAAGGGCTGTTGATTTGGCAGATATGTATGATAATATATACTTTTGCGTTGGAGTTCACCCCTATGATATAGCCTCGTATGATAGAGAGTATTTAGAAAAATTTGTCAATCATTCCAAATGCATAGCTATAGGTGAGTGTGGATTAGACTACTATAGACTCCCTGATAATAAAGATGAAATAGAAGCAGAGAAAAAAGCACAAAAAGAGATATTTATAGAGCAGATACTATGGGCAAAAAAGCTCAAAAAACCTCTTATAGTACATATCAGAGACTCCTCTAGTGACTCACTAGAGCTTCTTGAAGAGTATGCAGGAGACGCAGGAGGAGTGCTTCACTGCTACAACGCTGATGAGTCACTTCTCAAGCTATCAAAAAAGAACTTCTATTTTGGGATAGGAGGAGTATTGACATTTAAAAATGCCAAAAAGTTGATAAATGTATATCCCAAAATTCCAAAAGATAGGCTATTGATAGAGACAGATGCCCCATATCTAACTCCACACCCACATAGAGGGCAGAGAAATGAGCCAAGCTTCATCCCACTAATAGCCCAAAAGATGAGTGAGCTATCTTCTATTAGTATAGAAGAGATAGAGGAGATTAGCACCCAAAACACCAAAAGGCTCTTTGGTATATAATGTCACTTTTCTTAAAATTTATAACTATTATCATACTATCAAGCTATAGTAGTGCCTTTTCATTAGAGGAGTCCTACCCCAAAGCTATCCATATACTCAATGAGTTTGATATAGATGAGTCCTATCTATATGATGATGAGTTTATATCCTTTGTAACACACAAAGAGAAAGGCCTAGAGAGGTTTTATAATCTCTCTATCAAAAGAGGCAAAGATGAGATACTCCCTACACTAAAAGAGATTATATCCACCAAAGAGGCAAGTAGCCTACTAATATATCTATCTATGGTAGAATCAGGCTTCATCCCCACAGCCAAATCCAACAAAAAAGCCGTAGGATTGTGGCAATTTATCCCCAAAACTGCTAGGTCTTTTAATCTAGTAGTCACCTCACTATATGATGAGAGACTTGATATAGATAAATCAACATCATCAGCCATAGAGTACCTACAGTACCTCCATCAAAGATTTGGCAAATGGTATATAGCAATAATGGCATACAACTGTGGTGAGGGACGCATGAGTAGAGCTATCAAAGAGGCAAATGGAGATGATTTGTCTCTACTTACAAGTAGCAACCCCAAATATCTACCCAAAGAGACCATAGACTATATCAAAAAAATTCTACTACTATCTATGATAGGAGAGAGAGACAACATATATGAGACTCCAACCAAAGATAGCAAAAGAGATATATTATCAGACCTTAATATCACCAAAGAAGATAAAATAGAGTACAACCTAATAGAAGTAGAGATAGAAAAAGATGCAAACCTATCCAAAATAGCTCAAATAATAGAGATAAAAGAAGAAGAGCTACACAAGATAAACCCAACTCCAATAGAAGATAAACTTCAGATACCATTTGATAAGATATATCTATTTTATCTTAAATATGAGTTGGATAGGGATGCTAGGTTATAATCTTAGACTCTATTTTTACTCTATATAAAAACAGTCTAAATCAAAAAATAGTAATAATTATCACTATTTTTCTCCTTTCTAAAATAACTCTGCTAAAATTGTACTTCTATATACTTACTAAGACTACAAGTTGTATAATTAGTATATTAAGACAAAGGATATGTAATGGAAACGGAGATGATACAGACGATGAAGAAGATGGAAAAAGAGGCTATAAAGAGTAGTGGAATAGATTTTATAAGACTTGGGTTTGCCCTCTTTTTTATGGTAGCTGTTTTGACATATAGTTTTTTGAGTACAGGTGGAATACCAAATAGTATGTTTTTGGCTATAGCTGCTCTATTTGGTGCTTATATGGCTATGAATATCGGTGCAAATGATGTAGCCAACAATGTAGGACCAGCTGTTGGCTCAAAGGCACTCACTATGGGTGGTGCTATAGTTATAGCTGCTATATTTGAGGCTAGTGGTGCATTTATCGCAGGTGGTGATGTTGTATCAACAATCAAAAAGGGTATCATAAATATTGATGGTTTTGGTGGTAGTGTTGAACCATTTATATGGGCTATGATGGCTGCTCTTTTGGCTGCTGCGTTGTGGCTAAACTTTGCTACTATGATGAAAGCACCCGTATCTACTACACACTCTATTGTAGGTGGTGTAATGGGTGCAGGGATTGCAGCAGCTGGATTTACTATAGTAGATTGGGGAACTATGGGCAAGATAGCATCATCTTGGGTTATCTCTCCTGTGTTGGGTGGTATTATCGCAGCTCTATTTCTCTTTGCTATAAAGAAGAGTATGATATATCAAGAGGACAAGATAGAAGCAGCAAAGAAGTGGGTACCTATATTTGTGGCTATTATGTCTTGGTCATTTGTTACTTACCTTACATTAAAAGGACTCAAAAAGGTGTGGCCTCATATTGTAGAGGTGTTATCATTTTTGCCTGATGAGAAGAAGCCATCTTTTTTGGTAGCTTCGATATTTGGGCTTATTGTAGCAGGTATTGTATATGTTTTAGTCAAAGCTGTAGTAGAGAAGAGAGCTACTAACCTAGAAAATACTAGAGATAGTATCAATCTACTATTTACTGTACCTCTAATATTCTCAGCAGCACTGCTTAGTTTTGCTCATGGTGCTAATGATGTAGCAAATGCCATTGGACCCTTGGCTGCTATCAATGATGCTGTAATGAGTGGTGGAATATCATCTAAAGCTAGTATTCCTATATGGGTTATGGCTGTTGGTGCTATCGGTATCGCTTTGGGATTGGCACTATATGGTCCTAAACTTATACGAACCGTGGGTAGTGAGATTACAGAACTCGACCAGATGAGAGCATTCTCTGTGGCTATGGCTGCTTCTATTACTGTTATTATCGCTTCACAACTAGGTCTGCCTGTATCTTCTACACATATCGCTATTGGTGGTATCTTTGGTGTTGGATTTTTGAGAGAGTATCTCTTTAGTTCAGGACAAGAGACTATAGTAGAACAAGAGCAAAATACAATAGCTGATGAGAAAAAGCTACTCAAAGCCTATGAGAGTGAGCTAAAGTCCCTAGAAGAGAAAGAGCAAAAGAGCAAAGATGATTATGCTAGGATAGTAGATTTATACAAAGCTATAGATGAAGAAGAGGATAAGATAAAAATTGCCAAAAAACAGATAAAGAGTGCTCAAAAAGTCAAATATGTAAAAAGAGACGCAGTTAGAAAGATAATAACAGCATGGTTAGTCACAGTACCTGCTGCTGCAGTACTCTCAGCTGGTATATTCTTTATGATTAGGGGTATAGTTCTTTAATGCTTAGAAATATATTTTTAATAACACTTCTAGGGCTACTCTCTTATGGATTTTGGATAAGTCCAAACTTCAAAGAGATAAGTGCAGGTGTAGCTATATTTCTATTTGGTATGTTCTCACTAGAAGAGGGGTTCAAGAGCTTCTCTGGTGGAACACTAGAGAGGGTATTACAAAAATCTACAGATAAGACCTATAAAAGTATAGGCTTTGGTATATTATCTACTACTATTATGCAGTCGAGTTCACTGGTATCTGTACTTACTATCTCATTTTTGGGTGCTGGACTTATAGGTCTAGCACAAGGTATAGGTATCATTTTTGGAGCAAATATCGGTACTACTACTGGTGCGTGGCTAGTAGCAGGATTGGGTCTAAAGGTAGATATAGCATCTTATGCTATGCCTATGCTTGTATTTGGTGTCATATTTATATTTCAAAAACAAAAATATATAAAAGGATTAGGTTATATCTTAGCTGGTCTTGGATTTTTGTTTTTGGGTATAGCCTATATGAAGAGTGGATTTGAGGCTTTTAAAGATACTATAGATTTGGCTAGTTTTGCCGTTGTGGGTATAAAGGGGCTATTTATCTTTACAGGTATAGGAGTATTTGCTACAGTTGTGATGCAATCTTCTCATGCTACGCTTGTGCTTATTATTACAGCTCTATCTGCTGGACAGATAAGTTATGAGAATGCCCTAGCACTAGCTATAGGAGCAAATATCGGTACGACCATTACAGCGATACTTGGTGCTATGGGTTCAAATGTAGTAGGAAAACAGTTAGCACTAGCTCACCTTATATTTAATGGAGTCACAGGAGTTATAGCTATAAGCTCTATATCTTATCTTATCATAGCAGTTGATTATCTTAGTTTGTATCTAAATATAGCAAGTGATGACTACTCTTTGAAGTTGGCACTATTTCATACTATATTCAATCTAATTGGTGTAGTTGTAATGATACCTTTTATATCAAGATTAGTAATATTTTTGGAGAATGTACTCAAAGATAAATCTATCTCAAATAGAGGATTTGATAAGGCTAAATACCTCAATACATCAGTACTTGCTCTACCATCAACTGCTATATTATCTATATTACAAGAGACTAGGCATCTATATGATAATGTATTTGAGATTATCGCTCATGGTATCAATACCAAAAGAGAGAATATCACATCAAACAAGAGTATAGAGGAGAGTATCAAAGATATATATAGTAAAGATGCAGTAGATATAGATGACCTCTATAACCAGAAGATAAAGGGTATCTATGGTGAGATTGTAGAGTTTGCTACAAAAGCACAATCTACTACAGTATCAAATGAGGATATAGATAGACTATATAACCTAAAGATAGCTAGTAGAGATATGGTAGAAGCTGTAAAGGGTACGAAACATCTACAAAAAAATCTAATAAAATACTCAAATAGTAGTAATAAGAATATACAAAAAGAGTATAATCTAATTAGGCAAGGTATAGCAGAGCTTCTAAGAAGTATATATATCATATCCAAGACCAAAGAGGAAGATGTGATACTTCTACTCCTATCTAAGTCCAAAGTAAATATGGAGAAGTATGATATACTCGCAAGTGGAACGCTAGATAGGCTTATTAGAGCTGACTCTATATCCGATGAGATGGCTACTTCACTTATGAATGATAGTTCTTATGCTTATGATATTAGCAAAAAACTCATAGCTGTAGCAGAGATTATATTTACTGATGTAAATGACTTAAATATGGGAATGAGCAAAGAGGATATAGAGTCAATTTTGGATAAAAAAAAGGATAAATAATGGGTATCAAGAGATTTATCAAGACCACTAGAGAGTTATTGGGACTACACGATGAGCAAAAAGAGAGTAAAAAAAAGGCACTAAAGAGCCTACTAAAGAAGCTAATCCAAAGAAAAAGAGAGTTAAAAGATATTCTCAAAGAGAGGAGTAGCAAAGAGCTTCAAGAGGAGTTGGATATAGTATCTCTACAGATAAAAAAAGGCAAAAAAATTTTGCACGAGCTTTATGAATAAAACAAGAACAAGGAGTAAAATATGGATGATAGCGTAATCATAGATGGAGAGAGCGTAACACTAGATGAGTTGATAAATATCTTCAAAGATGTAAAGGGTGAGAAGAAGTTTAATAAAAAAGCTAGACGAAAAAGAAAAGATGAGCAATCACTAAAGCCTTATCAAGCAGAGCTAATCAAACTCCAAAGACATATAGAAGAGACTAATCAGAAGATGATTATACTCTTTGAGGGGCGAGATGCAGCTGGAAAAGGTGGAACGATAAGAAGAGTCACTAGATATATGAATGAAAAGCACTATAGGGTAGTAGCACTAGGTAAACCTACAGATGAGCAGAGAAGCCAATGGTTTTATCAAAAGTATATATCACACTTCCCAAAAGGTGGTGAGATAGTGTTGTTTGATAGAAGTTGGTACAATAGAGCTATGGTGGAGTCAGTATTTGGATTTTGTACCCAAAAAGAGTATGATGACTTTATGAAAGGTGTCAAAGGCTTTGAGAAAGACCTCACTAGACAAGGTATTATATTGATTAAATTATACTTCTCTGTGACCAAAGATGAACAGGCAAGACGCTTTGAGAGACGCAAAACAGACCCTCTTCGTCAATGGAAACTAAGTGAGATAGATGTACAAGCACAAGATAAGTGGGATGAGTTTACAGATACAAAGTACAATATGATAAAACAGACGCACTCTCACAACGCTCCATGGACTGTAATCCGTTCAAATAATAAGCAAAAAGCCCGATTAGAGTCACTAAAGGTAATCCTAAGCTCTATCAACTATGATGATAGAGATAACGATTTGGACTTTACACTAGATTCAGAGATAGTCATCTCAGGGGCTAGAGAGATAGAGATAATGGATGCACAACGAAGCCAAAGTGGCAAATTTATAGGATAAGGATAGAGTAGATGATGGGACACGATAGAAATGTAATCAACGATGAGTTTAAAGATGAAGAAGAGATAGATACACACAAGAGTGAAAAACACAAGAGTAAAAACTTCAGCAGAAAACGAAAGAAGATGAAAGAGAAGGGCAAAAAGTCTAAAAAGGTTCAAATCTGGGTCAAAAAAGAGACCCTAGAGTATGAGAAAGAGCTTACCCTTTTGCAAGTTGAACTTCTTAAGTTTCAAAATCATGTCAAAGATAAAGGGCTTAAGATTTTGATGATTTTTGAAGGCAGAGATGCAGCAGGAAAGGGTGGAACTATTAAGCGAATAACAGAACACCTAAATCCAAGAGGTGCAAAAGTAGTAGCACTAGAGAAACCAAACGACAAAGAGGCATCTCAATGGTATTTCCAAAGATATGTAAACTATCTACCCTCAGCTGGTGAGATAGTGCTATTTGATAGAAGCTGGTACAACCGTTCTATGGTAGAGCCTGTGATGGGATTTTGTACCGAAAGAGAGCATCATAAGTTCCTAAAAGATGCTCCAAAGTTTGAGAAGATGATAGCAGATGAAGATATTCAGATATTTAAGTTCTACTTCTCAGTATCCAAAAAAGAACAAGCAAAAAGGTTCAAATCAAGAGAGAATGACCCACTAAAACAGTATAAACTCTCACCTGTAGATAAAGAGTCACAGAGATTATGGGATGATTATTCATTGGCTAAATTTATGATGCTAACAGCCACACATACAGATACAGCACCATGGACAATAGTAAAAAGTGACAACAAGAAAAAAGCTAGAATAAATGCTATCAAACATATACTAAACTTCGTAGATTATCCTGATAAGATAGAAAATAAATATATAGAAGTAGATGACGATATAATAGTATTTGGTAGAGATGAGACTATAGCTATGGAGAACTCATTTAAGTTCTCTATGAAGAAGTAACACAGGATTAAGTAATAGGGAGTTAATCCCTACTACTATATTATTAATATCCTCTATTGTGGTGGAGCTAACTCTTTACCATTTATTAGAAGTTTACCATCTTTGAAATCTATCTTATATACAATCATATCACCTACTTTTTTCTGAGGTAACATACCCAATATAAATGCTCTCTTATCTTTCATAAGTGTATTAAACATCTCTTGAGACAGCTCTATATTAGCCTCTACTTGAAGAGCAGATAGTGCCATTAGTGGATTCATAGCTATCATCTTGGCTAGATTAGGGTCATTTTTGAGTGATACCTTTGCAGTTATCTTACCCTTACCCATATCTTGATTTTTTACTATTAGCTTATCTACACTTAGATTATCTATATTGATAGATATTCCCTCAGCAGTCAAAAGCCCTGTAAGTAGAGGGAAAAGTTTAGGGTCGTCTATATAATTTGTTGGGTTATCTTGTATCAATACAATAAGCTCTTTATAGCTTTTGATATCCAAATTGGCTATAGTTGTATCAAGAGTTAGATTTTTGACATCTGTTACCTGATTCATAACTTTAGCATCAACAGAAGCTACAGATATATGAGTCTTTAGATTTAGCTTTGCACCATCTAGCTGTGAATTTGAGCTTATCTTTATATCTTTGATACTAACAAACTCTCCTTTGAGCTTATCTTGTGGAGGAGTTAAATCAATAGACTTCACAAAAAATGAGCTATCTTGTGCTAATATATCATTTGGATTATAACTACCCTTAAACTCAATATCTTTGGTAACTATAGTACCACCCTCAATAGTCTCATTTATATCTTTGAGTCGTCCATCAAATTTATAATCTTTGGCACTGTAGTTTGTAGTAATTTCAACTACCTTATCTTTGATAATATCATCTACAATCTTCTTCTCACCTTTTCGTAGGTGTACATCTGTAGGAATTGCTGATAGTGTTGAAGTAGATTTGAGACTATCTTTATTATAAGCTATCTTATTATCAAATGCCAAACCCTCCATATCTTCCATATCTTTTTGCTTCATAGCCTGATTTTTGAGAGGAGTAAATGTAACTCTAAAACGCTCTTGGTCATCTTTCTTGACTCTATCACTAACTACCCAACCACCCACTTTGTCTTGGTTAGCCACCATATTATCTATAAACTTAATCGTATCTGCCTTGACATCTATGGGTGTAACTGTAGCATCAGCCAAAGCCAACACACTTACCATAGATAGTACCGAAGAGGCAATCATCACTTTTTTGAACATCTTTATAATCCTTTATTTTGGTATGTTTAATTGTACCTAATAAACTCTAATAATAAAGAGTATTTATTCTCCTTAAATTTATTCTATTTCTCTGTATCAAAAACAACCAAATCATCTGCTACTTTTTCAAAAATCTCATCAGAATTATAATAGATACTTTAAGATGAGACTATATCTTTATCTAACTCTTTAGCAAAAGTAGTCTTGCCACTTCCATTTGCTCCTGCGATAATATACTATTCCACCCCAAAAGTCTTTACCAATTAGAAGCTCTTCTTTGGCAAAAAATTGTAAAACTCTAGTCTGTTTCCACTCTTTATCTTCACCAAACCT
>Ga0193962_1001064_pt1 | contig 12824 bp, 9 predicted proteins | sample FB_5_MG_FD_140335 | JGI IMG/M metagenome (GOLD analysis project Ga0193962, IMG submission 140335) | Microbial mat bacterial communities from the Broadkill River, Lewes, Delaware, United States - FB_5_MG | ecosystem: Environmental > Aquatic > Freshwater > River > Microbial mats | place: USA...
TGAAATCAAAATATAAAAAAGCAGCTAATAGTGTTGGCCAGTGACCTTGTCCTTTTAATTCTTTTAAAGACATGTTATCTCCTAAAACTTGATATAGGAAATTATATGATGTTAATTAGTATAGTTGACAAAATTTCTGTATATAAAATAATCAATATATCTATTTAATGTATTTGTAAGTTTAGTAAAACGCATTAACTGTAATATAGGTGTAAAATTGTTGATAAATAGTCATTATTTATTTTAGTAATGTATTTTTAAGTTTAAATTGTATGTAAAATATACAGTTAAACTGTATATCATATTGAAAATATACGTTATGATTCTCTTGTCAATAAATATTTAAGGAGAAAATATGTTCAAACAGGTATTAAAAATTGGTTTAGGTCTTTCATTAGTTGCTAGTTCACTATTAGCAGCTCCAGAGAAAACAAAGTTAAAAATAGGATTTATTGCATTAACTGATTGTGCACCATTAGTTGTAGCAAAAGAGAAAGGTTTTTTTGAAGCAGAAGGTCTTGATGTTCATGTTGCAAAAGAAGGTGGTGGATGGCCAGGAATCCAACAGAAAGTAATATCTGGGGAATATGATTATTCTCATGCACTTGCTGGTATGCCAATTGCTGCAACACTTGGTATTAATGGAGATACAAATTTACAAGCTTTAATGTCTTTAGATTTAAATGGTAATGCAATTACTTATGGTAATAAAATTATTGAAGAGATGGAAAAATTTGGTTTAAAAAAAGATGTAAGACCAGTAAGTGCAGAAAGTTTAAAAAAATATATTGATTTTAAGCATGAAAAAGAGGGGTCAAATTATCAACCTTTAAACTTTGGTATGGTTCATCCTGTTTCTACTCACAACTATGAGTTAAGATATTGGATGGCTGCAAGTGGAATTAAACCAGATGAAGATACTACTATTAAACCATTTCCACCTCCAACGATGCCTCAAAACTTAATCGCTGGAAATATTGATGGATATTGTGTTGGTGAGCCTTGGAATTCAAGAATTGTATTAAAAGGTGTAGGTTCTGCACTTGTTACAAATTATGATATTTGGAATAACAATCCTGAAAAAGTTTTACAGGCACGTGCTGATTTTGTAGAAAAAAATCCAGAAACTACTAAAGCTGTTATGAGAGCTGTTTTAAAAGCTCAAATGTGGCTAGATGAATCTTGGGAAAATAGAGAAGAAGCTATTAAATATTTAGCTCAAGATAACTATGTAAAAGCTCCTGTTGAAGTACTTAGAAAATCAATGAGTGGAACATTTCTTTATACAAAAGATGTGGATAGTGTAAATCCTATGTTTAATGTTTTTGCAAATAATTATGCAGCATATCCTTACTATTCTCATGGTATGTGGTTTATAACTCAAATGTATAGATGGGGACAATTAACAACTCCTGTTGATATGAAAGCAACTATTGAAAAAGTTTATAGACCTGATTTATTTGAAGTCGTTGCAAAAGAAGTTGGATACTCACTTCCTGAAAGTCCTTGGAAAAAAGATGGTGTTGATGAATATAACAAATTCTTAGATGGAAAAGTATGGGATCCAAATAAAGCTGTTGAGTATATTTATGACACATTTGAAGTTACATCTCCACTTGTATCAAAAGAGGATTTAATGAAAGTTAATAATTGGAAAGTAACAACAAAACAACCTTCATATGTTTGTCCTTATGGACCAGCTGGTTGTGCTGATCCAAAGTTCGTAACAAAAAAGTAAGTTTAAAAATTAGAAAAAAGGAATAGGCTTAAAAAGCCTTTGCCTTTTTGAATATGTAGTTTTACTAGATACTTGAAAAGGCAAAATAAAAAAAGGAAAAAAAGATGAATAAAGAAACATTAAAAAAGATATTTTTACCATTGATTGTATTGGTAATAATAATTCAAATATGGTCAGGAATTGCTGCTTATATCCCAGGATTCCCAACTCCTAGTGATACTTATGTTTATGCATTTGGAGGAATTACAAGTGATGGTGAAGAATTAACAGGAGTTTTATCTGATCCTTTTTATATTGAAAATCAAGATAGTAAAGGTTTGTTTTGGCAATTGGTTGAATCTTTAAAAAGAGTTTTTGGAGGATTTGCACTTGCTGTGATTGTGGGAATTCCTGTTGGATTAATGATTGGTATGAGTAAAAATATTCAATATGCTCTTGATCCTTTTATTCAAATATTAAAACCAGTTTCACCACTTGCTTGGTTACCTTTATTATTGTTTGCATTTAAAGATATTGATAATACTGCAATGTCAACTATTTTTATAACTTCTATTTGGCCAATTATAATAAATACATCATTGGGTGTAAAAAGTGTAAGTGAGGACTATTTAAATGTTGCAAAGGTTTTAAGATTCACAGCTATTGAAAAAGTATTTCAAATTATTCTTCCTGTTGCTGTTCCTTATATCTTTACAGGAATGAGACTAAGTCTTGGTATTGCTTGGTTGGTTATAGTTGCAGCTGAGATGCTAACAGGTGGTATTGGTATTGGATTTTGGATTTGGGATGAATATAATAATTTGGCATATCACAATATTATCATTGGTATTATTTTAGTTGGGCTTGTAGGTTTTCTATTAGATATTTTAATGGGAAAAGTAGCTGATTATTTTGATTATAGAAAAAAAATGTAAAGAAGGATAAATAGATGAGTACAGATAAATTTTTACAACTAGATAATATTGATAAAACTTTTCCACTTCCTGGTGGAAAAGAGTATAAAGCCGTAGTTGATGTAAATGTTAATATTAAAAAAAATGAAATAGTATCAATTATTGGTCATAGTGGTTGTGGTAAGTCAACTTTATTAAATATGATTGCAGGACTTGATGCACAAACAAAAGGTAATATTATTTTAAATAATAAAGAAATCACAGGACCTGGACCTGAACGGGCTGTTGTTTTTCAAAATCATTCCCTTCTTCCATGGCTTACTGTATATCAAAATATTGAAATGGCAGTTAAAAAAGTGATGCCTGAGTTAAGCTCATCAGAGCTTAGACAAAGGGTTGAACATTTTGTTTCTATGGTAAATCTTGACCATGCAAAAGATAAATTTCCAGGAGAGATAAGTGGTGGAATGAAACAAAGAGTTGGAATTGCACGAGCACTTTCAATTAAGCCTGATGTTTTACTTATGGATGAACCTTTTGGTGCGTTGGACTCATTAACAAGAGCAAACTTACAAGAACATCTTATGAGAATTCAAGAAAGTGTTCAAAATACTGTGATTATTATTACTCATGATATTGATGAAGCAGTTTTATTAAGTGATAGGGTAATTATGATGACAAATGGACCAAGTGCAACAATTGGAGAGATTTTAGAAGTAAATATTCCAAGACCTAGAGATAGAGTGGCATTACAAAGTAATCCTGAATATATAAGATGTAGAGAATCTATATTAGATTTCTTATATAAAAAATTTGCAAAAGATGATGAATAAGATTAGCTTTAATAGCGAATCTTATTTTTTCTAGATATTAAATGAAGAAAAAAATATTAACAGAAATAATAGAAAAACATTATGATAGAGATAAAAGAAGATGAAATCTCAAATACAAAGAATCTAGAAATTTTTTGTTTTTATTTCTAATAAAATTGTAGAGCAAATTGATAATATTGAATAAATTCAAATCAAAAAGCTATCATAATAATTGACCAGCTTGTATTTTAAACAAATATTTTATTTTTAAATGCAGCTGTTGAATGACCAACAGCAGGAGAAGCTAGAAAAAGATCTGCTGCTGAAGTTCGAAATCTTGCTAATAGAAGTGCTGATGCTTCAAAAAAATAAAACAATTAGTTGAAGTTTCAAATCAAAAATCAATTGATGGTAAAAATTATTCTAATAAAATGAAATAGAAAATATTTTAGATGAATTATTTATAGAACTAAATAAAATTAATTAAACTTATTCTTACAGATGATAAAAGAAGAACTATTTCTTATATTTAAAATAATTATTATATAATAATAGAAATGCTAAATTATAAAATTATATTTTATCTAAGCATATAATAATAAATAAAGGATTCTTTTATGAAATCAGAAGAATTGAAGTTAGGACTTGATTCCTTTCTTGTATCTGAGACAGATGAAAAAGGAATTATTCGTTATGCAAATGATGAATTTTGTCAATTTGCTGAATATACACTATCCGAATTAGTTGGAAATCCACACAATATAGTAAGACATCCAGATATGCCAAAGGCTGCTTTTAAAGATTTATGGGAAACAGTACAAAGTGGTAAACCATGGAAAGGTTTTGTTAAAAATAAAACAAAAAGTGGTAAGTTTTATTGGGTATTTGCAACAGTTTTTCCTTTTTCTTCTTGTGATGGCTCAAAAGGTTATATTTCATGTAGAAGAATGGCTTCTCAAAATGAAATTGATAAATATGAAAATATTTATAAAACAATGAAATAGGAATTATAATGACTTACTTAAAAAGATTATCAATAAAGAGCAAAATAAAGTTATTAAGTATTTTCCCTTTACTTTTTATTCTAATTTTATCATTTTTAATATGTAGTAATGCATATAGAAGTGAAGTAAAATTAAATAATATAAAAGAATTAGTTCAGATTAATGTGGATATTTCATTATTATTACATGAAATGCAAAAAGAAAGAGGCGCTAGTGCTGGATTTATAGGGAGTAAAGGAATTGATTTTAAAGATATATTAATAAAACAAAGAGAGAATACAAATAGTAAAATTCAATTATTAAAAAATTTTGCTGAATCATTTTCTCTTTCAAATTATCCAGAAAATGGTAAGGAACTAATTGATTCAATATTATTAGAACTAGCAGATATAGAAAATGTTAGAAAGAATATAGATTCATTACAAATAGAGGCTAAAAAAGCAATTGCTTACTATACAGATATAAATGCAAAACTTTTAATTTTTGTTGCTAAAACATCATCTGTTGCGGTGAATGAAAATATTATAAGTGATATTAATGCCTACTATAATTTCTTAATGGTAAAAGAAAGAGCTGGAATTGAAAGAGCAATTGGAGCAAATATATATAGTAAAAAAATATTTCCAAAAGATTTATACTCAAAATATTTAACTTTAGTTGGGGAACAAAAGGTATTTTTTGATACATTTTTAATTTATGGGCCAGAATACAAAAAATTTGTTGAAGATAAAATGAAAAGTCCTGTTGTTTTAGAAGTTGAGAAGATGAGAAATGTTCTTATAAATTATGAAGATAATAATGAATTATTAAGAAATACAGATTCTAAATATTGGTTTGAAACAATTAGTGAAAAAATAAATATTTTAAAACAAATTGATGATTATTTATCTGAAAATATTATTAAACAAATTGATAATAAAATAGAAGAAGAGACAAATTTCTTAATTTTAATGCTTAGTTTTTCTGCTGTAATTATTATTTTAAGTATTTATTTTAGTTTATTTTTTATTCAAAGTATATCAAGAGCTATCACTAAAATATATAACGGTATTGAACAATTTATGAAATATTTAAATAAAGAAATAAATGAATTAGACTATATTGATTTAAATACTAAAGGTGAATTAGGACATTTAGCCAAAATGGTAAATACTAATATTGATAGAATTAATGGTGATTTAGAAAAAGATTTATTATGTGTAGGAGAGGCTACTATTACTCTTGATAAAGTTGAACGAGGTTATTACTCTTGTAGAGTAAATTCTATTGCTGCAAATCCTCAAGTTCAAACTCTTGCTAAAACAATTAATAAAATGTTAGATAAACAACAAGAAGTTATAAGTAATATTCTTAAAGTATTAGATGAATATACAAATTATAATTATTTAAGTGTTATTAATATCAAAGATATAAATGGTGAATCAAAACAAATGATTGATGGAATTAATGCTTTGGGTGAAGCAATAACTACGATGTTAGTTGAAAATAAATCTAATGGTATTACTTTACAATCAGGTTCAAGTAAGTTATTAACTAATGTAGATGAATTAAATAGAGCTTCAACTGATGCTGCTGCTAGATTGGAAGAAACAGCTGCTGCGGTGGAAGAAATTACTGGAAATATAATTTCAAGTACAGCTAATATTACACAAATGGTAAATAATGCAAATGAATTAACTAAGTCAGCTGTAACTGGAGAAAAATTAGCAAAAGAAACAGTTCTTTCTATGGATAATATAAATCATCAAGTAGCAGCAATTAGTGAGGCTATTACGGTTATAGATCAAATAGCGTTTCAAACAAATATCCTTTCATTAAATGCTGCTGTTGAAGCAGCAACTGCGGGAGAAGCTGGAAAAGGATTTGCTGTTGTTGCTGCCGAAGTTAGAAATCTTGCAGCAAGATCAGCTGAGGCTGCAAATGAAATAAAAACATTGGTTCTTAATGCTACTTCAAAATCTAATGAGGGAAAAGAAATTGCAGGACAAATGATTACTGGATACAATAATTTAAATGAAAATATAAATAATACTTTATCTTTAATAAAAGAAGTAGAAAATGCTTCAAAAGAACAGAAACAAGGTATTGAACAAATTAGTGATGCTATTAATAGCTTAGATAAGCAAACTCAAATCAATGCAAGTATTGCATCTGCTACAAATGAAATTGCTCAAGAGTCTTATGACCTTGCAAACAATGTTGTTAAAGTAGCAGATCTAAAAGAATTTAGAGGTAAATAAATTAACTAATTGGGGAGGGAGGTATGAAATAAACTTAGTTTTATTTCATACTTTTTTCTATCTTAAATCAATTTCAATAGTTATTTCAACACCTTTATATATCTTATCTTCATATTTTACTTCAGTATTGTGAATATCGAAACTTCCATTCATATGTTTTACAATAATTTCTTCAGTCATATATAAACCAATTCCAGTTCCCTTTGCTTGGTGTTTTGTTGTAAAATAAGGCTCACAAACTTTATCTATAATTTCTTTATCAATCCCACCTGCATTATCTTTGATTTTAATAATTGCTTTACTATTTTCTTCATAAACATTAATAAAAATTAATCTAGGAGTTTCTCTTTCCATAAGAGCATCTTTAGAATTATTTAAAATATTTATTAAAGCTTGAATAAATTCATTTTCTAATCCAAAAGCTTTGATCTTTTCAATCTTTTTTATAAAAATAATGTCATTAGTTTTAAATTGTCCTTCCATTAATTTAAAGACTTTGTCAAATATCTCTTCCATATCAAATGAAACTTCTGTTTTATCCGTTTTGAAAAAATTTCTAAAATCATCAATAGTTTTTGATAAATAAAGTGCTGAATTAGTAATATTTTCAATTGAACGCTCAAAGCTTTCATCATCGAGGGCATCAAACTCTTTTTGTAGTTTCATTCCTGTGGCAGCAGTTGTAATAACAGATAATGGTTGTCTCCATTGATGTGCTATATTTCCAAGCATTTCTCCCATTGCAGCCATTTTTGCTTGTTGTGAAAGAATGTGTTGTTGTTTATTTTTCTCATCAATATATTTTTGAATTTCTTTTTCATGTTTTTTGAATTTCTTTTCAATAATTTTTGATATATAAATGGAAATTAATAGTAGTAAAAAAGTAAGAACTGAAGCTACAGAAATTAAATTTATAATCTTTTTTCTAAATTCATCATTTAATTTTTCAGTTTTTTTATTAATTAGTTCTTGCATATCATCTTGATAAAAACCTTTTCCTATTATCCATTGCCAGCTATTTAAACCTTTTATATAACTAGTTTTTGTGAGAAAAGAGTCAATATTTAGTACTTTATGTTCATAACTTATAAAACCTTCTCCCTTTTTTGCTATAAAAAGCATATCATCAAAAATTCTAGGTTCTCTTATATTTGTTACTTCTTGAGCTGGTTTATTAATTAATTCTTTTCTTATATGAAATAAAGTTTTTTTATCATAATCAAGTATAAAAAAATAGCTTTTATCATTTGGAACAATTCTTGAAACATATTCCAAAACTTCTTTTTTTACATCATTTTCAAAATCAACAAAATATTCACCCGTTCCTATAAACCAATCATATGGTTCAAAATACATATTAAAACCAATTTTTTTATATTGTGTTTTTTTATCACCTGGTTTATTAAAAGACCAAGATAAAAATCCTTCTTTACTTTCTTTTAATTGATGTATGATATTTCTAGTTAAAAATTGACCCTCTCCATCTTTGAAATTATAAAAACTTGTTCCTTCTTTTTCTCTTGCTATTGGTAGTAAAATACATTCATAATCAAATGAATATATAAAAAAATAGCCTCTTCCTGCATTAAATCTTATATCAACTAAAGCATCCTGAATTAATTTTTTAATTTCATTTTTTGATTTATTTGATTTATTTTCTTCATAAATCTTCATAGCAATACTATGTGCTTCATAAACTCTTTTTTTAATATTGTCTTTTAATTTAGCTTCTGTTTGTTCTTGAGTTTTTAATATGAATTTATGAAGATTATCAACATCATTTTTTACATTTTCTTTATTAGTTTTAATGTATTCATTTTTAATTAAGTATTTTTCTTTATTTAATGTTATTTGTTTTTCTAAAGATAAAAATAATGTAATTATAATAGAGATTGTTATGATAAATACGGGAGGAGAATATTTAATAATATTTAATAATTGTTTATCATTTTCGTAAACCATGAAAATCCTACTTTAAAATTTGTTTATTGTATCATAAAAGCAATTTTATTAAGATAATTGAAATAAGGGAACTTATATAATAGTTTAAGATAATTAATGGAGATTTAAAATGTCAAAAAAAGTATTAATAACAGGTGGAAATAAAGGTATAGGATTGGCAGTTTCAAGAGCTATGTTAGAGTTTGGATATGAAATAATAATTGTAGCAAGAGATTTTGATACTTGTCCTTTAGTAGGAGTTGCAAATGTAACTTGCATTGAGTATGACTTATCAAATGTAGATGGACTTGCTGATCTTGCAAAAGAAGTAGGGGATATTGATATTTTGATTAATAATGCTGGTTATATGCAACCCAAATATACTTATGATAACTATCCAAAAGAAGCGCGTGATCATATAATGAATGTGGATTTATACACTCCAATTGAATTAATGAATATATTTTCTTTAGGAATGAAGAAAAAAGGCTATGGAAGAATTGTAAATACAGCATCAATTGCAGGTCAAATAGGACATCCAGATGTTTGGTATGGAATTGCAAAAGCAGGGCTTATAAATGCAACAAAAATTTATGGGAAAATGTTAGGATCACATGGAATTACAGTAAATTGTGTAGCTCCAAGTCCAACTGAAACTGATATGCAAAAAGATAATAGTGAAGAGCGAAAAAAAGAGTTTAAAAAAACAGTAGCAACTGGAAGATTTGCAGAACCTGAAGAGGTTGCAAAAGCTATGGTTTGGCTGGCTACTGATTGTCCTGAGTATATAAATGGAATTTGTTTAGATATAAATAATTGTTCATATCCTAGATAAGAAATTTTATCTTTATATTAAAGCAGTCTTTTTTAGGCTGCTTTTTTTTAAGTTTTATTTTAGAGCATTTGTTCTAAAATATTAGAACAAATGCTCTAGGATAAAAAATGGCCACAACAAAAGAAAAAATCATAGAAACTTCTATAAACCTTTTTAATGAAAAAGGTTGTCTAAATACTTCAACAAGGCATATCTCTGATGAACTTGGAATTAGCGTTGGAAATTTGTATTATCATTTTAAAAATAAAGAAGATATATTAATTGAGATTTTCATAAATTATGTAAATATAATTTTTAAAGAAATAAATGCAATAAATTATGAAAAAGATGAAATATTCTTATTAAAAGATTTTTTACTAAACAATCTTGAAACAGATATAAAATATAGATTTTTACATCTTGAACTAAATTTATTACTTATTAGTTTTCCAAAGTTTAGAAAAATCATGGAAGAACAACTTCAAAATGAAATCAAAATGATAAAAAAACTTTTAAATCATCAAATATCGTATGGTTATATAAAATCTATGAATGAAAATGAGATAGATTTTTTGGTTTCTAATTCATGGATTATAGCTTCAAACAATCTTTCATATTGGAATTTACTATCAAATGATTTACTTGGTAATGCAAAAAAAGGTTCAATTAATATGTACTATTTTATAAAACCGTATTTAACACAAAAAAGTTTAGATGATGAAAGAGTTAAATATATTGAAGAATTTTTATTAGGAGATTTTTATGAATTATAAAATCATCTTAATTTTAGTTATATTTTTTCTAAATATTGCAAATGCACAAAATTATAGTTTAAATATACTTTTAGATAATCAATCAAATAAATACCTAGAAGCTATCAAAAAAGAGGTGAATGCAATATTCTCAAGCAATGATAATATTGATTATAAAGTAAGTATTTGCAGTATTAATTGTGAAAAAATGATTTCTAATAATGATTTTGTTTTATTAAATCAAAATGAAAAATTAAATGAAATAAAAAACTTATATATTATAACTTACAATTTTATCTCAACAATATACGATGAAAACAAAATAATAAGAGCTTCAGCCTTAGGAATTTTTGAGTATTTAAAAGAGAATAAAAAAACTAAATCACTATATTTAGAAAATAAAAAAGAAGAAATAGTTGAACTTAAAGAGTTAAATTCAAATAATGAAAAAGCATTAGAATTAAAAGATATATTTTTCTTGGCAACAAATAATAATCTTGATATTCAACAAAATAGAAATAGCTCAAAAATTGATAAACTAAATATAGATGATGCAAAAAGTGATTATAAACCTCAAATTGATTTTTATTCAAATTTAATACAAATAGATAAAGATAGAGCAAAATATAGTAGCGGGTTATATTCAGAAGGAACACTAGAAGCTGGAGTTAAATTAACGCAAGTTATTTACTCTGATAAGATATTGAAAAATATAGAGATTAAAAAACTACTTGATCTTTCAAATACAAATAGTATTAAAGCCCAAAATGATGAGATACTTTATAAAAGTTTACTTACATATTTAAATATAATAAAAGCAAATAACTATAATCGTATTATGAAAATCAAACAAAATTTTATTAAACAAAATTTAGAGTTTTCTAAACAAAGAGTAGAAATTGGTGTCCAAGATAGAAGTGATGTTTATAGATGGGAAAATGAGTTTGCAAATGTAAATATTGATTTAGCAAATTCGCAAAAGCAATTGAACTCTTTGAAAATAGAGCTTGCTAATTTACTTCAAATAGATGATAAGTTCTCTTTTGTAGAGTATGGAATGAACTCAGATATTTTTAAACTTTTAAATAGTGATGCAATTAAATATATTTCAAATAAAAAAGTTCAAGAGCTATTTTTAAATGATATTATTTACACCCACTCAAGATTAAAACAAATTGATGAATTAATAAATGTAAAAAATCAACAGTTAAAAATGAATAAAAATTCAAGATATTTACCAACAATTGCCTTTGAAGGAAGTGCTAATAAAATTGTAGATAGATATGGAGCTGCTGCTAATGTAAATAGATATTGGGATGATAATGAATACCAAGCTGTAATAAATCTTACCTTGCCACTTTATGAAGGTGGAAGTAAAAGTATAAGTATAGAAAAAAATGAACTAGAACTTGTAAATTTAAAACTTCAATATAACAGTGTAAAAAATCTAATAGAAAAAAATGTACAGCAAGATTATGATTCACTTTTAAAAGCCTATGAAAAAATATCTTATACAAAAACTTCTTTGGAGTTTTCAAAAAAGAATTATGATTTGATTCAAGATAAATACAAAAATGGTAAAGATAATATTATCTCTTTACTAGATGCTCAAAACTCTTATATAGTTTCAAAATTAAATGAAAATATCTCTATTATTGAGTATTTAGTTGATTTATCATCAATATATTTTTTTAGTGGAAAAATTGATATTTTAATAGATGAAAATAAAAAGATGCAAATAGAAGAAAAAATACAAAATGCAATTAAAGGTTAATAAATGAAGAAGTTTTTAAAAATAAATATATTAGTAGTTTTATCTCTTTTTTTTGTAGCTTGTGAAAAAAAAGATGAACTAAAAGTTGAAGAGAATATTGTTAAATCAGTATTTGCAATGAAACCTGTTTTAAAAGACGAGAATCAAAATAGGGTTTTTAATGCAAGTGCCTCTTCTAATCATCAAATAAAACTAAGTTTTAAAGTTCAAGGAAATCTAAACTACTTTAAAACACAAATTGGTGATGAAGTAAAAGAGGGTGAGTTAATAGCAAGCTTGGATTCAAAACCTTATGAATTAAAAGTTTCACAAATAAAATATGCTCTAAGTGAAGCAAATGCTAGTTTACAAAATGCCAAAAGTACTTATGAAAGAACAAAAAAACTTTATATAAATCAAAATGCAAGTGTAAGTGATATTGATAATGCAAGAGCTATGTTTAATGCTTCAAGTGCAAAGGTAGAAAATATTTCAAAAGAGCTTGAATATGCCTCTTTACAACTATCTTATACAAAACTTTATGCTCCAATTAGTGGATATATAGCTGCTAAATATGTAAATGAAAATGAAAATATATCAGTAGGAACACCCATTGTTTTAATAAGTGATAAGTTAGTTGATGAAGTAAGAGTTCAAGTTCCTGATGTTTTTATAAATAAAATCAAAAAAGATAGCAGTGTAAAAGTTGTTTTTAGCTCAATTGATTCAAAACCTTTTGAAGCAAAAATATCAGAAATATCAAAATATGCATCACAAAATGAAAAAACATATTTAGTAGTAGTAAAACTAGATAATAGCTCAAAACTTATAAAAGCTGGAATGTCTGCTGATGTATATTTTGATTTAGAAGATAAAA
>Ga0193962_1001066_pt1 | contig 12820 bp, 6 predicted proteins | sample FB_5_MG_FD_140335 | JGI IMG/M metagenome (GOLD analysis project Ga0193962, IMG submission 140335) | Microbial mat bacterial communities from the Broadkill River, Lewes, Delaware, United States - FB_5_MG | ecosystem: Environmental > Aquatic > Freshwater > River > Microbial mats | place: USA...
ATATGTACAAGTGCATGTTTGCAGGGTGAGGTAAACTGGCACTTGAATACAGCTAATGAGAGAAATGTAAAAAATGGAGCACTTGGATATGAGGGTGCTTTAGAAGTTGCACGTGAATACAAAGAGATCTTTGGAGATGATTTTTACTTAGAGATCATGCGTCATGGGATTGGTGATCAGCTTTTTATAGATGATCAGATTTTAAAAATATCTAAAGAACTTGATATAAAAGTTGTAGCTACAAATGACACTCACTATACATACCCAAATGATGCTCAGTATCATGAAGCCTTTATGTGTATAGGTATGAATAAACTCTATGATGATCCAAATCGTATGCGCCACTCTGTTCATGAGTTTTATCTAAAGTCACCACAGCAGATGGAGAGACTTTTTGCAGATATACCTGAAGCAATAGCTCATACTCAAGAGATCGTAGATAAGTGTGAAGACTTTGAACCTGTAGTTGGAACTCCTACGCCTCCTAACTTTAAGTTTACTCCAGAATATGCTCAAAAAGATGGGTTTGCTCTAAGTTGCGATGACCCAAATGTGATGGATGCCGAGTACTTTGTATATTGTTGTAAAAATGGACTTGATGAACGTTTAAAACATGTACCTCAAGAGAAACACGAAGAATACAAAGAGCGTTTAGAGTTTGAGATGGATATTATTAACTCTATGAAGTTCCCGGGTTACATGCTTATAGTTTGGGACTTTGTTAGAGTCGCTAAAGAGATGGGTATAGCAGTTGGACCTGGACGTGGATCTGCAGCAGGAAGTTTAGTTGCGTATGCATTAGAGATCACAGATATAGACCCTATGAAGTATGATCTACTTTTTGAGAGGTTTCTAAATCCTGAGCGTGTAAGTATGCCCGATATCGATATGGACTTTATGCAGGCACGTCGTGGAGAAGTTATTGATTATGTTGTTGAGAAATACGGTCGTAATCAGGTGGCTCAAATCATAACATTTGGTTCACTCCTTGCCAAAGGGGTTATTCGTGATGTTGCACGTGTACTTGATATGCCACTTTCTCAAGCTGATAAGATGGCTAAACTTATCCCAGATGAGCTTGGTATTACACTTAACGGTAAAGAGAAAAAAGGTGAGTTTATACCGGGAGCTTTTCAAAAAGAGCCAAAACTTCAAGAGTTAGTAGATACAGACCCTAGTGCTGCAAGGGTTTGGGAGTTTGCTAAAAAGCTTGAAGGATTAAAGCGTAACTCAGGGATCCATGCTGCCGGTGTAGTTATAAGCAATGAAGAGCTTTGGAAGAAGACACCGATCTATAAACCATCTGGTGAAGATACGTTTGTAACTCAGTACTCACTAAACTACTTAGAAGATGTAGACCTGATCAAGTTTGACTTCTTGGGACTTAAAACACTCGATGTGATCGATAATGCGGTAAAGCTCGTAAAAAATCGCTATAACAAAGATATAGACTGGCATAAGATAGATGAGAATGATCCAAAGGTTTATGAAGTTATACGTGGCGGTGATACTGTAGGGATGTTCCAGATAGAATCAGACGGTATGCAAGACTTGAATCGTCGTTTAAAGCCAGACAGCTTTGAGGATCTGATCGCGGTACTAGCACTTTACAGACCTGGACCTATGGAGTCAGGAATGTTAGATAGCTTTGTTGAGCGTAAACATGGTCGTGAAGAGATAGAATACACCTTCCCGGCAATGGAGCCAATCCTTAACAACACATACGGGGTCATCGTATATCAAGAACAGGTTATGCAGATTGTTCAAACGATCGGTGGATTTTCACTAGGTTATTCAGATATTATTCGTCGTGCTATGGGTAAGAAAAAGGATATGGCGGTTTATAATGCGGAGTTTAGCGAGGGTGCTCAAAAGCAAGGTTATGACTATGATAAAGCTAGTAAACTTTTCGATCTGATCGAAAAGTTTGCAGGTTATGGTTTTAACAAATCTCACTCTGCAGCATATGCGATGGTAAGTTTTCAAACAGCATGGCTAAAAACGTACTATCCAAATGAGTTTATGGCAGCGCTTTTAACTAGTGATAAAGACAATACAGATAAAGTTGTTAGATATATCGATGAAGTTAAAAGGATGGGAATAGAGCTTAGTCCACCTGATATTTGTGATTCACAGTTGGAGTTTTCAGCTATAAACAAAGATGGACAAGAGGTAATACTATTTGGACTTGGAGCTATAAAAGGTGTTGGTGGTGCAGCTATACAGTCAATGTTACAAGAGAGACGTGAAAATGGTGACTACACATCTTTGCAGGATTTTGTAAACAGGATAGAACCATCCAAAGTAAATAAACGTGTTATAGAATCAGCCATAAAAGCAGGTGCTTTTGACAGATATGGTTACTCACGTAAAGCTTTACTTGATCAGATAGATCATATAGTTGAAACTGCAAAAAATGCAAGTGAGGCAAAGAAAAATGCAGCGGGAAGTTTGTTTGGAGATGATGCTGAGATCACAACTGTAGAACTTAAACTGACAAATTCTGAAGAGTATGATCTAAAGTCGATTTTAGAATTTGAGAAGAGTACACTAGGGTTTTATGTATCAGGACACCCTCTTGATGATTATAGAGATCAGATAGAACAGTTAAACTATACACTCTCATCCGAGATAGCTGAAGCAAAAGACGGATCGTTTGTAATCTTTATAGGTAAAGTTGAAGAGATTCAAAAAAAGATTTCAAAAAAAGGAAATCCATTTGGAATTGTTAATCTGATGGATTTTCATGGAAATATAGATATTATGCTTTTTGAAGACAAGTTAAAAGAGCTTGAAGAGATGGATCTTGATGATCCTATAGCATTTAAAGCTAAAATAACTCATACTGAGATGTTCACACGTATAGGTGTTACAAAAATTATGTCTCTTAAAGAAGCGACTAAAGAGACTAAAAAGGTTAAAAAAGAGGTTAGAGAGATTCCTCAAGAGCCTTTAAATTTAGCACTTAAACTTAGTGATGATACAAATATTTTGGAAGAACTCTACAGTATAGTTAGAAGAAACCCTGGAAACAGGGAATTGAAGGTAACGATCATATCTAAGCTTCAAAATATAGTTATAGATTCAGGTGTAAGAGTAAACAATAATATTATTAAAGAGATAGATGGTCACGAATCTATTGATATTTTATAGTTAATTTTGTAATATATTTGTGATAATTAAAAGGGAAAAAATGGGATTTGAAATAAGTGAGTTAAAAGAGCATAACTCAGAGTTACTAAATCTTTTAACTGAGCACTTGCCAGATATGCTTTGGGTTAAAGATTTAGATGGTAAATATATTTATGCAAATCAGGCTATATGTGATGGTTTGCTAATGGCAAAAGATACTCAAGAACCTGTTGGTAAAGGTGATGTTTTTTTTGCACTTCGTGAAAGAGAAGCTCATAAAGATAAGCCTGACTGGCATACCTTTGGAGAACTTTGTTTTAACAGTGATCAGACTGTTATAGATAACGATGAAGCTATGAAGTTTGAAGAGTATGGAAATGTTAAGGGTAAGTTGTTATATCTTGAAGTTTATAAAGCTCCTTTTTATGACAAGGATGGAAATATTATAGGAACTGTTGGTACAGGACGTGACATAACCAAACTAAAAAAAATTCAAACAGATTTAGAAAAAAGTGTAAAAACATTAAAAAAGCAAAAAGAACTTATAGAGTATAAAGATAGTCATGACACTTTGACACACCTTCCAAACAGAACACTTCTACTTGACAGATTAGAACACTCTATTGGAATAGCAAAAATAGAAGGTTCTAGTCTATCTTTGTTGTTTATTGACCTTGATAATTTTAAAAAAATTAACGACTCTTTAGGACATGATATAGGTAATAAAACTTTATTAAAGTTTTCAAAAAGAATAAAAAATATTATTAGTAAAGCTGATACATTCGCAAGGCTAGGGGGAGATGAATTTTGTATCATTTTAAACGGTGTGTCTGATGTGGAAGATATAATAGATTTTATATATAAATGTAGAGAATCTATAAAAAAACCTTTGAAGATAGAGGGACACACTTTATATACAAGTATGAGTATAGGTGTTTCTATATACCCTAATGATGGTAAAAAAGCTAACGAGTTACTAAAAAATGCTGATACGGCTATGTTTAAATCAAAAGAAAATGGAAGAGACCAGTATTCTTTTTATGATGAGGATATGACTAAGAAAGCTTTTGAGAGAATAACTTTAGAAACTCAACTAAGAGAGGCTTTTGTAAAAGATGAGCTTTTAGTTTATTACCAACCTCAAGTAAACTCAACAACAGGTAAGCTAACAGGAATGGAAGCACTTGTAAGGTGGGAACATCCAACTATGGGATTGATACAGCCAGATAGATTTATCCCACTTGCTGAAACAACAGGTATGATTGTTGAGCTTGACAGAATTGTTATACAAAAATCTATTTTACAGTTTCATAAATGGCATGAAGATGGTTTAAATCCTGGAAAGTTGTCTTTAAATCTTGCTATTAAACAGATGGAAGATGAAAGTTTTGTAGATTTTATAAATGAACTTCTAAAAGATAAAGTCTATATGTACAGAAAGCTTGAACTTGAAGTTACCGAGAGTCAGATCATGGCTGATCCTCAAACAGCTATAAAAACACTTCAGGATATAAGTAAACTTGGGATTAGTATAGCTATTGATGATTTTGGAACAGGCTATTCATCTTTGGCATATTTAAAAAAACTTCCTATAAATAGACTGAAAATTGATAAATCTTTTATTGATGAATTACCACATGATGTTGAAGATGTTGCTATAACAAAAACTATTATAAATTTACAACAAAATTTAAACTTAGAAGTGATTGCTGAGGGAGTAGAGAATCAAAGACAGATAGACTTTTTATCAGAACATAAGTGTGAAAATATTCAAGGTTATTTCTATTCACGTCCTCTTTCAGCTGAAGCTATGACTAAGTATTTAAAAAGGTGTATATAAAATGAAAATATTAATATTGGCTATATCTTTAATTCTTTTTTTAGGTTGTGGGTCAAACAACAAAGACCCAGAGATTTCAAATAAATTTTCAAATGTTGAATGTAGTAATTTTGATATAAATAGAACTGATTTAGAGTGTGGGTATTTAGAAGTTCCCAATGATTACTTTAACAGATCTATATCTTTTGAGCTTCCTGTAGTGATTAAAAGAGCAGAAACCAACACAACTGTTAAGTCACCTATAATTTATGAACGTGGAGGGCCAACAGAAGGTGGGGCTTTAGAAAGCCTAGATTCTATCCTTTCAGCATTATCGGTATTTAATAATAGGGATATTGTTGTATATAATCGTAGAGGGGAACAGTATTCATCTTCTTATCTTTCTTGTAATGATGTTAATCTAAGTTCATATGATAATGTTTTAAAAGAACTGTATGACAATAATTTAACTGTACATAATCTAACACAAGACCAATATAATAGTATTTATAAAGATGTTTTTAGAAGTGATATCCAAGAGTGTATAAATTCTTTAGAGAGTAAAGGTTTTTATGTAAAAGACTTCACAACTAGAAATAGTGGGTATGATATTGAGTCTTTACGTGTTAGTTTGGGGTATGAGAGTATTAACCTGATAGGTGTATCTTATGGTACTAGGTTGTCTTTAGAATATATGCAACTTTATCCCAAAAACTTAGATTCTGTAATTTTAGATGGTGTACTTCCTGAAAATAGTGATTTTTTGCAACATCAAGTCCTTCAAAGAAAAGAAGCTTTGGAACGTTTTTTTGAAGTATGTAAAAATGATACACAATGTAATAATGCTTATCCTAACTTTAAAGAGGAGTTTTTATTTGTAGCCGATAGCTTAACAGAAAAACCTTTTTTCTATACAGTTTTAGATAACAATGAAACGCAAGAGTATCACATTGATGGAACTACTCTTTTTCGAAAGTTTTATGAGTTTCTTTATGATAGGGTTTTTTATAAAGATATACCATATATAACTCATAGGATCTATAATGAAATGTTGGTGAATGATTATACATATTTAGAATATTTGAGTAAGAGTTTTACTGAACTAGATGAAGATGAAGATTTGATATTTGACTTTATACATCAACAAGACTATCCTGTTTTTTTAAATACTCTTTTAGAAAAACAAGAGGAATTAGGAGAGTATAAAAATTCATACACAATATTTTATATATTAAGCCAAGCAAACTTACATGATCTCTATAATGGTCTACAAGTAGAAATAAAACACTCATATAATAGTAATGTACCAACTCTTATATTAACAGGTTCACTAGACCCTGTAACACCAGTGTCTTATGCTCAAAGTATAGATTCTAGACTTAATAATTCTACAAATCTTATATTTAATAATAATGGACATAGTCAGTTATATGGAGATTGTGGTATATTGGCAGTAGAAGAATTTCTTAACAATAAAGATAATTTTACTCCACCTAATTGTGTTTATGATGAAAATCCAATAGATTTTTATGTACCAAATCAATAAAGGATATATTTTTGGAAAAAAAAGATTTTAATGAAGGGTTACTTGGATTTTTAGATGCATCTCCAACGCCTTTTCATGCTACAAAAAACATTAGTATGATGCTTGAAAATGCTGGTTTTGAAAAGCTTGTTGAAGAGCAAAAGTGGACTTTGCAAGAGGGTAAAAAGTATTATGTTACAAGAAACGATTCATCTGTAATTGCATTTACATATCCTAAATCTAAAAATTATATTATGGTCGGTGCTCATACTGATTCACCAAATTTAAAGTTAAAGCCAAACCCTGTGAACAAAGAAAATGGTGTTGTAAAGCTTGGTGTAGAGCCATATGGTGGCTTGTTGTTAAATCCATGGTTTGATAGAGACCTATCACTTGCTGGTCGTGTAAGTTATCTTGATTCAAACGATGAGGTTAAGGATGTACTAATAGATGTTAAAAAAAAGATAGCTACTATTCCATCTTTGGCAATACATTTAGATGACAAAGCAAACAGTGAAAGAACAATCAACAAGCAAACAGATATATTGCCTGTTTTAAGTACAAATGAAGATTTTGAACTTGAAGATTTTATTAGATGGCAACTAGAGAAAAACGATATTAAAGATGCTAAGGAGATCTATGCAAATGAGCTTAGCTTTTATGATACCCAAAAAGCAAGTTATGTAGGACTGCGTGATGACTTTATAAGTTCATCGAGACTTGATAATCTGCTTTCATGTTATGTAGGACTTGTCAGTATATGTTCAATTGAAGAAGATAAACCAATGATGTTTATAGCTAATGATCATGAAGAAGTTGGTAGTGAGAGTGTAAGTGGAGCAGGGGGAAGCTTTTTAGAAAACACTCTTAAGAGAATATATCCAGACTATGAGGATTTTGTTCAGATGGTAAGAACTTCTACATTGATTAGTGCAGACAATGCCCATGCTATCCATCCAAACTACCCATCAAAACATGATAAAGACCATGCACCTAAAATGAATAAAGGTGTTGTAATAAAAATAAATGCAAATCAGCGTTACGCTTCAAATTCTAAAACTATTTCGAAGTTTATGAATGTAACTTCAAGTGTAGGAGAGACTTACCAGCAGTTTGTAACTAGAAGTGATATGGGATGTGGTTCAACTATTGGTCCAATCACAGCAACACGCCTTGGGATAGATACTATAGATGTAGGGCTTCCAACTTTAGCTATGCACTCAATTCGTGAGCTTGCAGGTAGTGATGATGCTTATTCACTATACAAAATCATACTAGGATATACTGTTTGAGTGAAAACCAGATAACACAAGAGGAACTTACTCTTTTAATTGAACAGACCTATAAAGTTGAAAAAGAGTTTACAGAACTAAAACAATCTTATGATCATTTGCAAGGAACTGTTGAGAAGGTTGTTGAGTTTTTACCAAACGCAATCTGGATTTTGAATGCAGACGGTGAAGTGTTTTTACAAAACTCAAAAGCAAGGGAGTTATGGCAACTTTTTGATGTAATGGAGTTTCGTGATGATGATTATGAACTGAACTTTGAGGATAGATCATACATAGTTAAAAGTTCAACTCACAAAGATAAAAAAATGTTTTCATGTACAGATATTACTGAGCAAAAAAGAAGAGAAAACTTAGCTACTATGGGGCAGATGGCAGCACATTTAGCTCATGAAATTAGAAATCCAATAGGGTCTATATCTTTATTAAACTCAACTCTTAAAAAAAAGGTTATTCCTCAAAATATACCAATTGTAGAAGAGGTTCAAAAGTCTATTTTTAAGATAGAGAGGATCATAAAAGCTACTTTGATGTTTTCAAAAGGTATAAGACTAAATAAACGCTCTTTTAAATTTTCAAAACTAAGAACTGACCTTTTAAACGACTGTGGAAGTTATGGTTATTCAAAAGATATTATTATAAATATGCCAGAGGATGATTTTGAAATAGATGGAGACTTTGATCTTTTAGAAATTCTTTTTTCAAACTTCTTATTTAATGCTATTGATGCAATTGAATTAGATGATGAAGATAGTGGAGTTATAGATTTTACACATACTTTTGAAGATGGTAGACATAAGTTTTATATATATGATACTGGAGTACCAATAGAGAATAAAAAAGAACTTTTTGAAGCTTTTAAATCTACAAAGGTGAAAGGCAATGGTTTAGGACTAGTACTTTCGGCTCAAATTGCTGATGCACATGGTGGAGAAGTTGAACTATTAGAATCAGATAAAAAGGGATTTGGTATATATATTGCTTAGATATTAAAGTGTTTTTTTGTATAAGGGGTTAAAAGTGCAAAAACATAACTTAAATAATCTAATCGATCATGTGAAAATAGATCAGTTTTATGTAATATGTTATTTTAAATGCAGAATTAAAAACAAAACTGTTATAAGTAGAATTCCTTTTGAACCATATGATGGTAAGATAGAATTTACATGGCAAGATATTTTATTTCATCCAATACAATCTTACAATAAATACTACCATACACCTATAAAAATATATGATTCTTGTAAAGATGATGAAACACTCGTACAAAAGGCTTTTAATAAGGTTTCAAAGTACTTTAGATGGGACTCAAAACTTAAGACTTACGTATATATTTAACAATCTATTATCTATAACAAACTATAATATCTTTTTTTAAACTCAAGGGATATTATGAAGTTATTTTTAAATATATTTGGCTCAATGAAAACGATGGCATTACTTATGTCAATATTTGCTTTTGCTACAGCATATGCTACTTTTGTAGAGAATGACTATGGAACAATAACAGCTAAAGCTGATATATATAATGCAAGATGGTTTGAAGTCTTAATGGGACTTTTAACAATAAATTTGATCATAAACATTGTTAGATTTAAAATGTTTAGTATAAAAAAAGCTCCTATTTTTATATTTCACTTAGCTTTTATTGTGATCATTATAGGTGCAGCCGTTACTCGTTATGTAGGGTATGAAGGTACTATGCATATTCGTGAGGGTGCAAGTGCAAATACTATGCTTAGTAGTGATACTTACTTTAAAGCAAGTGCTACTATAGATGGTAAAACAAACTATAGTGAACGAAGTTTGTACTTATCAAAACGTTCACAAAATACACTTACATCAAGTTTTAGTGTTGGCTCAAAAAACGTAAATGTAGAATTAGTAAGGTATATTCCAGATGCAATAGAATCACTCGAAGAGGTAGATGGTGGTGTAGCTATGTTAGAAATGATGGTTACATCAAATGGGTCAGGAGAACAGTTGACTCTAAAAGAGGGTGAGTACTATAACGCACCATCTTATGTTCTTGACTTTAACTCAAATAAAGATTTTAAAGATAAAGAAACTATAAAGATATACAAAAAAGATAAAAAATTATATCTTTCTCATAAAGTTCCTCTAAAAACATTAAATATGGATACTCAGAAAAATTCAGAGATAAAAGCAAGTGATGAAACTTCATTAGATAGAAGAAAACTTTACACAACTGATAATGCAGGTTTTGTTTTGAAAAAGTTTTATCCAAGTGCTAAGAAAAAACTTACTTCAAATCCAAATGCTTCTGCCCAAAGACCTGGTATGGATGCTCTAGTGTTTAATGTAGATGTAGATGGAGTAAGTGAAGAGGTGCTAGTATTTGGTCAAGCAGGGCGTAAAGCAAAAGAGACACACAATGTTATAAATGGTGTAGATGTACATCTCTCTTATGGTGCGAAGAAACTGACTATCCCTTTTTCAATACATTTAAAAGATTTTCAACTTGACCGCTATCCTGGATCTATGAGTCCATCGTCATATGCTAGTGAAGTTGTATTAATTGACAAAGAGGAAGGTTTAGAGATGCCATATAGAATCTATATGAATCATATTTTAGAACATCGTGGATATAGGTTTTTCCAATCATCTTATGATCAAGATGAGCTGGGAACTATTTTATCTGTCAACAATGATCCTGGAACACTTCCTACTTATATAGGTTACTTTTTACTTATAGTTGGAATGTTATGGTCACTTTTTTCAAAACAAAATAGATTTGCAGCACTTACAAAAAAAGCTAAAAAAGCATCAAATGCTTCAGCAGCTATTTTAGCTACTTTACTTATAGTTGGGATAACACCTGCAAAAGCAGAGGAGTTACCACCTCAAATCAAAACAATTATAAGTTTTGATAAAAAGCATGCTGAAGAATTTGGGAAGCTTGTTATTCAAGACTCAAGCGGTAGAATGAAGCCTGTAAATACTTTAGCAACAGAGATTTTAGCAAAGATACACAGAAGTTCTAATTTTAAAATTGGGAAATACACACTTACTCCAACACAAGTTATTTTAGGTATGATGATCAAGCCTGATGAGTACCGTGATGTAAAAATAATTCGTACTAAAAATAAAGAGATAAATAAGCTCATATCAGTAAAAGATGGGACAAAATATGCTTCTTTTTCTCAGTTTTTCATGGATCCTCAAAATATTCAGGGTTACAAGTTAGGTTCTTATGTTGAGACTGCTATGAGAAAACAGCCAAAACATAGAAATCAGTTTGATAAAGATATTTTAAAAGTTGATGAGAGAGTAAATATTGCTTATTCTGTTTATACTGGTGCTCTTTTAAAGATTTGGCCTCGTCCAAGTGACCAAAATAATAAATGGTTTGCAACGATCGATGCTTTACAAACTTTTGCTTATGAAGATGCTACTAAAGTTAGAAATATAGCATTTGCATACTTTTCGGCAGTTGATGAGGGTATCTCTACATCTAAATGGGATAATGCAAACTCATCTTTAAAAAAGATAGCAGAGTATCAGCATTTTTATGGAAAAGAAGTTTACCCATCAGATGCAAAGATAAATGCGGAAGTTTTTTACAATAAAGCAAATATTTTTGAAAACTTATATCCTTTTTACTTATTAGTAGGTTTTGTACTTCTGATCTTTAGTTTTATTAAAATTATTAAGCCTAAGTTTAAGATGGGATTAGTGGCAAAAGCTTCATTATGGCTTTTAATATTTTTCTTTATTTTACACACTATCGGTTTGGCACTACGTTGGTATATATCAGAACATGCTCCATGGTCTAATGGTTATGAGTCAATGATCTATATTGGTTGGGCTACAGTACTTGCTGGGTTTATATTTTCAAAAAGATCACCACTAACTATGGCTTCAACATCTATATTAACAGGTCTAATTCTTTTTGTAGCACATCTTAACTGGATGGATCCTCAGGTTACAAACTTAGTGCCAGTTCTTAAGTCTTATTGGCTAAGTATTCACGTTGCAGTAATTACTGCAAGTTATGGTTTTTTAGGTTTAGGTGCACTTCTTGGGTTTGTATCTATAATCTTATTTATATTTAAAAACCAGAACAATTCAAAACATATCTCTAACTCTATAAAAGAGTTAAACGCTATAAACGAGATGAGTTTAATGATTGGTCTTGTAATGCTTACTATTGGTAACTTTTTAGGCGGTATCTGGGCAAATGAGTCTTGGGGACGTTATTGGGGTTGGGATCCAAAAGAGACATGGGCACTTGTGACAATCCTTGTTTATGCTGTAGTTGTTCATTTAAGATTTATCAAATCAATCTACAGCGAGTTTAATTTTGCTGTGATCTCACTACTTAGTTACTCAAGCGTTATAATGACTTACTTTGGTGTAAACTACTACCTTGCAGGTCTTCACTCATATGCTAAAGGTGATCCTGTTCCGATTCCGGACTTTGTACCAGTGACTTACATTGTTATAGCTATAGTTATAGCTTTAGCATTTAGAAATAGGAAACTAGCATAAGTTATGGAATTTAAAGGTTTTTCAAAAAAAACTTTACCCTTTTTAGAGTCAATTAGAAAAAATAACAACAAAGAGTGGTTTGAAGCTCACAGAAATGAGTATGAAAACTACATCTTAAACCCATCACGTCTCTTTGTAGCGGAGATGTGTGAACACCTTATGGCACTAGAACCCACTATAAACTACGAACCAAAAATAAACAAATCACTTTTTCGCATCTTCCGTGATACCCGCCGTATGGGTGCAAATAAACTTCCACTAAAACATAGAATTGGCTTTATATTTTGGCAAGGTAACAACAAAAGACTTCAAAGTTCTAGTTTTTACATGCATTTTAGCCCTGATGAGCTTTTCGTAGCAGTAGGTGTCAGATGGTTTGAAAAGCCTATGTTAGATGCTTATAGAGAGTATATAAACGATGATGATAAAAGGGAAGAGTTACAAAATATATTAGATGAGATCACCTCAAAAGGTTATAAGATCATAGACAAAGGTTACAAAAGGTTTCCTCGTGGATTTGATGAAAGTATGTCAAATGCAGAA
>Ga0193962_1001071_pt1 | contig 12811 bp, 13 predicted proteins | sample FB_5_MG_FD_140335 | JGI IMG/M metagenome (GOLD analysis project Ga0193962, IMG submission 140335) | Microbial mat bacterial communities from the Broadkill River, Lewes, Delaware, United States - FB_5_MG | ecosystem: Environmental > Aquatic > Freshwater > River > Microbial mats | place: USA...
AGCTAGACCAATGGACAGCACAAGATGGTACAAAAAGAAGTAAGCACTCCGTAACAGTAGAGAGCCTACAGATGATAGGTAGCAAAGGTGAGACAGAGAGTGTACCAATGGGTGATGGTGGATATGGAGATAACAATCAAGCAGGAGCATCAACAGGATATAGTAATCCTGCACCTGCTCAAAATAGTTATAACCAGCCACAAGCTACACAAGCACCAACACCGACACCTAAGCCAGTCCAAGAGCAACCAGCTTCAAAAATCCCAGAGATTGACATCAGTGAAGATGAAATACCATTTTAGGAGAATATTATGGCAGATAGAAGAAAGTTCAAAAAAAGATTTTGTAAGTATTGTGAGTTAAAAGTAGATTTTATAGACTATAAAGACTTAGGACTACTTAAGTTTTCACTTAGTGAGAGATTTAAGATTATGCCAAGAAGATTGACAGGAAACTGTAAAAGACACCAAGAGCTTGTAACTATAGCTATAAAAAGAGCAAGACAAACAGCACTTATTCCATATATCGTAGATAGAAAAAATGTTGTTGAAAATCCATTTGAAAATATCAGATAGATAACCCACTAAGAAGTGAAGCTTTAGCCTCACTTCTTATAAACACTAACCCAAAGCCCCCTTAACCACTTTCAAATCCTCAAAAATCACTCTTTTAAAATAGATTTCACCTAACATTATGTCTCTTTTGGTTATTATCTTTGGTTATAAAATAATAACACTTTTAGTTTTCAAATCTAAATAGTGCTATTAAATAAATGGGGGTAATTTATGAAAGAAGATAAAGTAAGCTCAACGGCATTGACTGTTTTACAAGGAATTATCTATACGGCAAAAAAAGAGGAGTTTTCTCATCTAGTCTCAGATGAGATGATAGACTCATGTAAAAAAATCCTAAACTCAACCAAAGAGGGACAAAAGAGACTCAAACAGTTAGATAGCAAAATCTTTAATCTCTCTGTTCCTATTATTGAGAAGTTGATGCTTCCTGGTATTACTCTGCATTATGTATTGAGGAAAAGATATATTGAGGATTTTGTAAGAGAGGCTATCGGTAGAGGATTTGAGCAGATTATAAATCTAGGTGCTGGGTTTGATACTCTAGCTTATCGTCTATCTCAAGAGTTTGGTGGGGTAGAGTTTATTGAAATTGACCATCCTGCTACGCAAGTGCATAAAAAAGAGGCTTTGCTAGAGAGTAGTATTGATAACCTGCATCTACTATCGGTAGATTTTTCTAAGCAAAATTTAGAAAATGAACTAAGTAAATTTGAAAAATTTGATAGGGATAAAAAAACTATCTTTATATCTGAGGGAGTTTTAATGTATCTAAGTGAAGAGCATGTACGAGATTTATTTGCTTCTTTAAAAAATTTGACAAAATCAGATATGGAGTTTATCTTTACTTTTATCGAACCTATGCATGAAAATAGAGACTCTTATGGAGTTCTACTCAGTCTATATTTAAAGATAAAAAACGAGCATCTATTTTGGGATATAAAAAAGAGTGAGGTAGCACCATTTTTAAAATCATTAGATTATCAACAGCAAAGCTTGATAGATGCTGATAGTTTCAAAGAGATGTACTTACCTGATATATCAGTAACGCTTCACCGTGGAGAAGCTATCGTGGTAGCCAAATAAAAGGAGTCACACTATGCCCATTAATATATTTGTAGCCAAGACACCCAAACAGATAGATGAAGTGTTCAAAGTTCGTCATAGAGTATTCTCAGTAGAGGATAAACTACTTCACGAGACAAAAGATAAGAGACTCATTGATAGGTTTGATGCAATACCTACAAGTAAAAATCTTATTGTAGTGTTAGAAGAGAGAGACGAAGATAGAGTTGTGGGAGCTCTTAGGATGACACTAGATTCAGAAGTGGGGTTACCTGCTGATGAGTATTATGATTTTAGAAAACATCTACCAAAAGATGCAAAGGTGATACATGTAGGAATGTTTTGTGTTCAACAGAAGTATAGAAACCCTAGAGTTACAACTGATTTGATGCTTATGGCTACCTATTATGGCAAATCAAATGGTGTGACACATGTCCTAGCACCTATCAATCCAAAAATCGCAAAACTACTCCAAAGAGTAGGATTTGAAGCAGTTGGTGAAGAGTTTATAGAGCCATCACTAGACAACGCAGTAGTCCCATTAATATTAGATGTAGAGAAACTAAATGACTTCTTTTTGAATTTTGTCAAACAAAATCAACTTCAAGACTTTTTGGGAGATTATGAACGCTCTTTTTATCAAAAGGGTGAGTATGTGATAAAAGCAGGAGAAAAAGGAGAGTACGCCTATCTTATCATATCAGGTACAGCCTTTGTAAATCTTCCCAAATCAGGAGGTAGTATAGCAGAGATTAAAGAGGGAGAGGTGTTTGGAGAGTTGGCACTCTTGACTGATGAGTTGCGTTTTGCTGATATAGTAGCATCAAGTGATTTACAGGTGATGAGACTATCCAAAGCTATCTTTGTAGAATACTTCTTTAATCAACCCAAACAAGCCCAAAAACTTCTTAAGCTAATGGGAAATAGAACACAAAAGCTTATAGGTCAATTAGAGGAGGCAAAAAGAGCTATCCTGCCTCAATGATTTGAAGAGAGCTTTTGTAACAGATAAATTAAATTTTATATAAAAGTGTAACACAACATCAAACTATATAACAAACTTGTATAATTTTTCTTAATATTAAACTAATATAGGATAACATTGTAGTAATTTATATTGGAAAAGGACATACAGATATGGATGTTAAAATCTACGAATATGACGCAGTTATTGTTGGTTCTGGTCTAGCTGGATTAGCAGCAGCAAAAGAGCTTACACAAGCAGGGAAAAAGACAGCAGTTATCACAAAGTTACACCCTCTTAGAAGTCACTCAGGAGCAGCACAAGGTGGTATCAACGCAGCATTGGGCAAAGATGACTCTACAGAGCTTCATGAGTTTGATACAGTAAAAGGTTCTGATTATCTAGCAGACCAAGATTGTGTGGAGCTTATGTGTACCAAAGCTCCTGAGACTATCAGATGGGCAGAGCAGATGGGTGCTGTCTTTTCAAGAGATAAAGATGGAGATATAGCTATCCGTCCTTTTGGTGGACAGTCTCAACCTAGAGCGTGTTATGCCAAAGATAGAACAGGGCTTACACTACTACAGACTATATATGAACAAGCACACCGTGCAGGTATCGAAGTATTTGATGAGTGGTATGCAGGTGATATTATCTATAAAGATGGCAAGGTATCAGGAGTCGTAGCTTATGATATAAGAGACTCCAAACCAGCTATCTTTAATGCCAAAGTTACTATGTTGGCTACAGGTGGACACGGAAGGGCTTATAGATTTAACTCAAACGCTCATGCAAATACAGGTGACTCACTATCAATTGTAGCTCGTCATGGACTACCTCTTGAAGATATGGAGTTTGTACAGTTTCACCCATCTGGACTTGGTGGGAGTGGTGTACTTATCTCCGAAGCAGCTAGAGGTGAGGGTGGACGACTCTTTAATAGCGAGGGTGAGAGATTTATGAGTAAATATGCTCCAAATGCTATGGAGTTGGCATCTCGTGATGTGGTTAGTCGTGCTATTATGCAAGAGGTAAGAGAGGGTAAAGGTGTAGGTAAAGATGGACAATCAGTCAATATCGACCTTACTCACCTAGACCCTGAGATTATCCTTACTCGTCTGCCAGAGCTTCGTGAACTTGCTATATCGTTTCAAGGTCAAGATATGCTAAAAGAGCCTATCCATATCTCTGCAACTGCTCACTACTCAATGGGTGGAATTCCTGTAAATATCAACACACAAGTACGCAAATCACCTACAGAGCTTGTAGAGGGCTTCTATGCTGCTGGTGAGTGTAGTTGTGTATCTGTCCATGGTGCAAATAGACTAGGTGCAAACTCTGTACTTGAAGCACTTCTTTTTGGACGACACGCAGGTGAGAATATGCTCAAAGCTCTTGAAGATGGTGTAAGTCTAAGAAAAGCATCTAAGAGTGATGCTGATAGCTTCATAGAGGAGATGAATAGACTCAAAACTTCTGGAGGAGATGAAAAAGTTCCTACTATTAGAGAAGAGCTTCAAGCTGGTATGACCAAAAATGCAGGTGTATTTAGAACCAAAGAGACACTAGAGGAGCAGTTGGCACTTATTGACTCTTTGCAAGAGAGATTTGCAAATATCTGTATAGATGATAAATCAAGTACATACAACACAGACCTCCAAGAGGCGTTGGAACTAGGTCATATGTTGGAGTTTTCTAAGTTTATCGTTGTTGGTGCATTGAATAGAAATGAGAGCCGTGGTGGACACTTTAGAGAGGATTTCCCAAAGAGAGATGATGAGAACTTCTTGAAACATACCTACGCTTATATGGACAAAGATAGAAATATTACCCAAGAGTGGGGTGATGTAGTTATTGGTAAGTTTGAGCCAATGGAAAGAACATACTAAGGGGGTTATGATGAGTAAAACAAACAGTGAAACTAGAAAAGTAACTATAAAAGCATTTAGATTTAATAAAGAGACTGACTATCTACCATACTATAAACACTATGAGGTAGAGGTGGGCAAAGATGAGCTAATACTTGACCTTATGAATAAAATCAAGTGGGAACACGATGGAAGCTTCTCTTATCGTCGTTCATGTAGGCATGGTATCTGTGGTGCTTGTGCTATCAAGGTAAATGGCAAAGCAGTATTGGCATGTAAACAAAATGCTATTGAGCTTTTGGATATGTTTGATAATGATATTACAATAGAGCCTCAAAGTAAAAAAAGAGCCGTTAAAGATATGATTATCGATAAGAGCGACTTTTGGGATAAACACGCAACTATCAAGCCTTTTGTGGTAGCAGAAGTTGAGCCTAGACCTGCAAAAGAGACAAATATGTCTATTGAGCAGTTTGATAAGTTCCTTGATGCTGATTTATGTATCCAGTGTGGTGCTTGTCACTACTCTTGTCCTGCACTTGAAGTAAACGAAGAGTTCTTCGGTCCTGCTGCTTTTGTGGCTGCTTATAGATTTAGTATCGACCCTAGAGATAACGCTGGGGTAGAGAGATTAGAGATGACTGGCGAGATGGGTCAAGGTGTTTGGGACTGTGTCAAATGTTTTGAGTGTGCCGAGGCGTGTCCAAAAGATATAAACCCAATTGAAAAAATAACTAAACTTCACAATATGCAGTTTGAGCAAGGTTTGGCAAGAAGCAATGTAGCTACTCGTCACGCAGAAGGATTTGTAAGAAGTATCAAGAAACACGGATATTTAGATGAGGCTGATATAGTCACATATTCAGAGGGTTATCTAGGTATGCACAAACATATCAAAACTGCGATGAAGATGCTTAAAGCTGGTAAAATTCACTTTAGCGATGCTCTTCCATTTGTAGATAATATGCCAAAATCTAAAAACTTGGATGAAATCCAAAAACTCATTGATATTTCAATGACAAACAAGCTATAAGGAGAGAATATGAGTAAATTACACTATGCACTATATACAGGATGTACAGCAAAGGAATCTACACCAGAGCTACTATCCTCTACATTAGCAGTAGCCAAAAAACTAGGCATTGAGATAACTATACTTGAAGAGGCTAGTTGTTGTGGAGCTAGTCACTTGCAAGATTTTGATGAGTTTTTAGCACATGTACTAAATGCTAGAAATATCTGTTATGCAGAGAAGTTGGGACTTCCTATGATTACTATCTGTAACACTTGTCAGCTAAATTCAGCTATGACAAAACACGCACTAGATAGCGACCCAAAACTAAAAGCAAGAGTAAATGAGAAACTAGCAGAGGTGGGACTAAAGTACAATGGTACAAGTGAGATAAAACACTTCTTGTACGCTCTTATTGATGATTATGGATTAGAAAATATCAAAGAGAAAGTCAAAACTCCTCTTAGTCATCTCAATATCGCACCATTTTATGGTTGTCACAACATCAGACCCTCAGAGCTACATAAGAGTGACAACGCATACACTCCAAGCTCACTAGATAACCTCATAGATGCACTAGAGGGTAATCCTATAAACTACTCACACAAAAACAAGTGTTGTGGTTTCCATGTAGAGCTTCAAGCTACTCATACATCAGAACTCTTAGCAGGTAATGCTATGGTAGATGCTATTGATAATAGTGCTGATATTATGGTAACTCCTTGCCCACTGTGTCACCTCAAAATGGATACATATCAAGATGATGTGGGCAAAGTAATGGGTAGAGATATAGCTCTTCCTGTTCTTCATATGCCTCAAATGGTAGCTTTAGCACTAGGGTGTAGCGAAGCTGAAATAGGACTCAAATTCCATGTCCAAAAAGCAAAACATCTATATAGTGCTTAATCTCTCTCTCCCAAATATATTTTGGGAGTCTCTCTAACTCAAACTTATGCTTCTATTCCATAACTTTGGGTTTAATAATCTAAAAAAGGAAGTTTTATGAAAATCATAAAAATATTCTCTATACTTTTAATAATAATAAGTAGCTCATACTCAAAAGGGATAACAGACCCTATGGTTTGTATCAAGTGTCACGGAGCTCATTTTGCTATGGATGAGAGATATTTTACTATAAAAGATACAAAGATGATGAACCCTCTAAATGGTGGTAGTCTCAAAGAGTTGAGTGCATCTAAGTGTCTAAGCTGTCATCAGATAAGTGAGTTTGGTGGTATTGGAGTGATGCCTATTCACTTAGGTACTTCTCACCCTATTGGTATGGTACCAAATCCCAAAATCGCAGATGTACCAGAGAGCAGACTAAACAAAGGGAAACTAGACTGCATATCTTGTCACAAAATGGATGCTTCAAATAGGAACTTTATGTATCTTCAAGAAGATACAAAAGGAGGGAAAGATATAGATAAATCTTGTGTAGTTTGTCACTCTGCCAAAGCAGATATGGACAAAAGGAAGAAAATAGATAAAAAGGATATGAGTAGTATTCAGATATTTCAAAAATAGAAAGGAATTTTTGTGAAAATCATCAAATTATTAGCTAGTATGTCAGTAGGAGTAGTAGTTATATTTGCAAGTGGACCTCATGACTCTATCACATGTTTGGGTTGCCATAGTACACACTTTGCTATGGGGAACAAAGCATTTGCTGTTAAGAATACAGCATCAATTAATCCTAGAACTGGGGAAAAGATAAAGGGGTTAGTTGCCAATAGATGTTTGGGGTGTCATCAACTAGAACAAAATGGAGGAGCAGGAGTAAGACCTATACACCTGCATATCACACACCCTATTGGGATGATACCAGACCCCAAGATAGCCGATGTACCTGAGAGCCTATTAAATAATGGGAAACTAGACTGTATATCTTGTCATGAGGCTCACCCATCTAATGCTAACTTTATGTATCTAAGAGTAGATACCAAAAGAGGTAAAAATATAGAGCATTTTTGTATGGTGTGTCACTCAGCTAAGGGTGATTTGAAAGCTATGGGGATTAAAGATGCTGATGCTATTGAGGTCTTTTCAGCTATGGACCAATCAAAAGGTGCTTCAAGTGGTTCAAGGTCATCAATGAGTGCACATAATAATACACCTGATTACATTCAACCCCTTGGAGAAGTACCTAAAAATACAATTACTCCAAACTATCTATCAAAACCATACTGGATAGATAAACCCAAACCGGAGTATATAGAGGCTATCCAAAAGAGAATGGCTATAATGGTAGCAAAGTATAAAAAAGAGTCAAATAGTACGAAGCCTATAGAGGTTATCAAAAAAATAGTACCACCAAAGATAGAGCCACCCGAAAAGGTAGAAGCTCCCAAAAAACCTGAAAAGAGTGTATATTATGAGTTTAATAGAGATGGATATATATATGTCCCAACAGATGATAAAGATTATCTAAAGATAAATCTATAGCTACTCTATATCAAATGTCACTTTTCTATGACCCAAATCCAATATAGCTTTTGTAGTAGATTTCTTTTTTGAAAACTTGACTCTAAAGGTATTTTGGTCTATATAGGATACCTTTAGCTCTCTTGTTGAGCCATATCTTGTGATAATATCATTTTTATCTCTAGGTACAAAATAGAAAACTGCTTCAGAGTTGGCTTTTACTTTTAGATGAGTTCTCTTTGGGGTTATTCTATATAGTTTGCCTTTGGGTTTGATAGTCCTAAACTGCCAACTCTTTTTGATAACCTTTTTATCTGCTATAGCTTCAAATCTTACACTATAAAGCGTACCATACTCCAATCTCTTTAGTGGCATAAGAGCAAATTGAGACTTTGTAAATATCTTGTTTATATCACTTCTATAGTCTAATATCTTGGTATCTTTTATCTCTTTGTTGCCTCTGTATAGTCTAAATGATTTGAGCTTTATATCTGCATAGTAGGCAGGGTTTAGCTCCACTGATATTGGGTATCCACTCACTTTGTAGCTAGGCAAGGGGTCTGGTGATTCGTTATAAAATACAGGTGATACCTCTTTTTGATTTGGATATGGAAATAGTATAATATCATGATTTTGCAAGGCTATATCATTTTTACTCTTATCATATAGGCTCTGAGGTATCATATTGGAGCTATCTTTGCATATATCTCTAATATAGTATTGACCATTTTTTTTGGGATAGGATTTTTGGCATATTTGTGAAAGAGCAGATGAGCCTAAATCATATACAAAGACTCTATTAAATCTTCTACCCTTTGGAGATGATGCCATAGAGATACCTATCTCATCGAGTAGAGGAGTCAAAAAGACAAAACGGTGATATATAGCAGATAGTAGATTATCTATAGACTCTCTTGCGTTACTAGTATTGATAGTGAGATTTTCCATTACAAAAGCAGATGGATACCCAGCTACTAATGCCCTTTTGTATGCTTTATCTCCTGTATATAAAGCTCTTCCTCTCTGTTCTGAGTGTCCTGTAACCTGATGTCTTAATAGATATTTAGCGTGTGAGTGAGATGCTTTTTTTAAAGAGTAGTTTGGTTTTAGATTTATCAAACCCACATTAGTTCGTATCTTATTTAGATAAGATAATCCATCATCTGCATAGATAATGCTCAAAGATATAAATATAATTAAAAACTTCAATATATCAAACTCCTTATATTTTTGAGTTTTTGTAGTTATCTCTTAATCTACTCAATTTTATGATTATCTCTACTCTCTCTATGGAGATATTTAGCTCATTTGCTATATCTTCTCTACTTTTTCCTTGGGCTATTAGAGTCACTACTCTATCTATAGCAAAAAAGTTCTCTATCACATCTTTTACGGCTACTCGTGATGAGGCATAGTTGGATATTGTTGTATCTTTTATCGCTAGTATCTCATTTATCTTTTTATTTTGGCTCTTTAGTTTTCTATTGTTATATATTAGTATTATAATTATCAATATAGGTAGAGATATGAGCATAGTAATCATAAGAGATGAGATAAACATCTATATCACCTCTAGTATGATAAAAATCAAAAATATAAAGCCCAAATATCCATTTACTGTAAAGAATGCTCTATCTATTTGGTTGAAGTCTCTGTTTACAAGATAGTGTTCATAAGTTAGCATCAAAGCACTCAACCCCACACCAACTCCTGCAAATACTCCCAAGTATGTATGATAGACAAAAAGAGACCAAAATAGTATAGCCAATATATGAAATAGCTTTGCTATATACATAGTATTTTTTGCTCCAAACTTAGAGGGGATGGAGTGGAGGTTATTTCTTTTGTCAAACTCTATATCTTGAAGAGAGTACAACAAGTCAAACCCAGCCACCCAAAACATCACTCCAACAGCAAGATATATAGACCAAATAGTTATCTCACCACTTACAGCCACCACTCCTGCTATAGGAGCTAACCCTAGGCTCACTCCTAATATAAGATGAGCAAGTGCAGAGAAGCGTTTAAATAGCGTATATGCTCCCAATATAATTAGTATAGGGATAGAGAGTTGAAGAGCTAGTGTATTGACAAAGTATGATACCACTATGAAGCCTAGAGCATTTATGATGATAAATCCTACCATCTGTATATCAGATACCCTACCATCTACCGAGGGTCGATTTTGGGTGCGAGGGTTTAGTATATCTACATCTCTATCGAGATAACGATTGACACCCATAGCAAAGTTACGAGCAGTGAGTGCTGCTAATGTACCCAAAATAAGTAGCTCCCAACCAAACCAACCATTTTGAGCCACTAACATAGCTATAAAGATAAAGGGCAGAGAGAATATAGAGTGTTTAAACGCAACCAACTCCGAGAAGTTGGAAAGTTTTGTTTTTATACTATCCATATTCACCTCTTATAGATGACGGATTTTGATTTTGGAGTTTAGAGACCACGCGATGATAAGAACCAAAGGCATCACCATATATCCACTCGTAAGCACACCATAGGCTACCAATAGATAGAGTATCCACAGAAGTATAGCACCAAGAGGCGTAGGGACTCCCTCAAAATACTTCTCAACTTCACCTGCATCTACTTTTAGGTTAAACTCCACGAGTCGTCTGAGTCCATTTATGATATACCAAATAAAGACTACACCCAATATTATCTCCTCAATACCCATCATACCAGTGTGCTTTTTAACTGCATAAAATAGCAAAAAAGGAGGCATCACGACAAAAGATAGAAAATCAGCAAAGCTATCAAGCTGAATACCAAACTCTGTAGATAGATTGTATTTCCTAGCCAATTTGCCATCAATTATATCACAAGCCCCTGCAAACCACGCCAATATAATAGCTGTAAAGAAGTCACCTCTGACTATAAAAAATATAGCCATAACCCCTGCTGATACATTGAGGTATGTCACCATATTTGCTATATTAAAACGGTTGTTTTTATCAAAAAAATCCATATTTTGCCTTTGTTTAAAGTATTATTTTACCCTTTTTGGGTTTATGGTATCATTATGCTATGAAAACTATCAAACAATTAGCCATCATAGGCTCAACAGCTTCAGGCAAGAGTGCACTCTCAATCAAAATAGCAAAAGAGATAAACGCCTATATACTATCTCTTGATTCACTATCAATATATAAAGAGATAGATATAGTATCAGCCAAACCTACCATAGAGGAGAGAGAGGGAGTGGAGCATTTTGGTATAGACTACATATATCCCAATGACTCTTTTGATGTAAATACATTTATAAACCTATATCATCAAGTCTATAAAAAAGCTCAAACTAATAATAAAAACCTACTAATAGTAGGAGGCACGAGCTTCTACCTCAAAATGCTCATAGATGGAGTAAGCCCAATACCCAAGATTTCAAAAGAGACAAGAGAGAAAGCAGATATATACCTAAATGATTTAGACAATAGTTATAAGCTTCTTTATGAAGCAGATAGAGAGTATATGAGCAAAATCAAACCAAACGATAGCTACCGTATAGAAAAAGCCCTATTGATATATCTCCAAACAACTATTACCCCCACAGAGTATTTCTCACTCAATCCACCCAAACCTGCTATAAGTGAAGAGTTACCCATATATCAGATAGATACACCTAGAGATATACTTAGAGAGAGAATTAAAAAAAGAACTCAACTAATGATAGAGGGTGGACTAATAGATGAGATATGTTTTTTAGAAAAAAAATATACAAGAAAACCAAATGCTATGAAAGCGATAGGAATAAAAGAGACACTAGATTATCTTGATGGAGTATATAATATAGATAAGCTTATAGAGAAAATATCTACAAATACAGCTAGATTAGCCAAAAGGCAGAGAACATTTAATAACTCTCAATTTGAAAAAGTAATCAAAGGTAGCCTAGAGGAGATAGAAAATAAAAATAAATGGCTCTAATTATTAAAAAAAGAGTGGAATTTATATAAAAATCAATTTTTTTTAAAGAATTTGATAAAAACCCTTGACATTTAATTTTTTTTTGTCTATAATTCTCGTCCATTTAAAGTGAATAACTTTTAATGATGGTGCTGATGTAGCTCAGTTGGCTAGAGCAGCTGATTTGTAATCAGCAGGTCGGGGGTTCGAGTCCCTTCATCAGCTCCATGAAAATGAGAAAAACGAGAAACTTTTATCAGTGTTTGACCAGAAAAACATTAAGTATTATAAGTTAAGGTGAGTTAGTCAAGTGGCCAAAGACGGCAGACTGTAAATCTGCTCCCTCCGGGTTCGAAGGTTCGAATCCTTCACTCACCACCATCTATAATACGATGTTACCATAAATATGCGGGTGTAGCTCAGTGGCTAGAGTTCCTGCCTTCCAAGCAGGCTGTCGAGGGTTCGAATCCCTTCACCCGCTCCACAAATGGTACAACTGGGAGCTGTGTGAAATATTTATTTACAACACTTCACATTACTAATAATCAACAAACACTAATAATATTTTTTGAACTTTAAAATGAGTTATATATAGTTTTAATTAAGATGACTTTTGCCCATATGGCTCAGGGGTAGAGCACTTCCTTGGTAAGGAAGAGGTCGTGAGTTCAAGTCTCACTATGGGCTCCACAATCAACTATGGACAAGAGTGTTACCAATTGGTAATAGTTTTGTCCATAATGGTTAAGAAAAATTAGGTACAATACTACCTTTAAAATATTTTACGCTAGGAGAATAGCATGGCTAAAGAAAAATTCGAACGAACAAAACCGCATGTAAACATCGGTACTATCGGTCACGTTGACCACGGGAAAACTACATTAACAGCTGCAATCACAATGTGTTTGGGACTTAAAAATGGTCAAGCAACAATGGATTATGATCAAATTGATAATGCTCCTGAAGAGAGAGAAAGAGGTAT
>Ga0193962_1001077_pt1 | contig 12755 bp, 11 predicted proteins | sample FB_5_MG_FD_140335 | JGI IMG/M metagenome (GOLD analysis project Ga0193962, IMG submission 140335) | Microbial mat bacterial communities from the Broadkill River, Lewes, Delaware, United States - FB_5_MG | ecosystem: Environmental > Aquatic > Freshwater > River > Microbial mats | place: USA...
AATTAAACTGTCATCCTGAGCGTAGTCGAAGGATTGTTTCATTGAAAACACAACGTTTCGACTCCGCTCAACGTGACATTTTAATTTTTATTAATTGTTTTTGGACACCCTCTTGATTTTAATTAAAATCTGTTCGCGCCCGGAGAAAGAGCTCCCTTTTTTAAATAAGTGTCCGCGCCCCGAGGCAAAGACACTTTTTTCTATTAGAAAGTGTTCATGCGCAGAGGCGAGGACACATTTTTTTATTAAAAAGTATCCGTGCGCAGAGGCGAGGACACATTTTTTTATTAGAAAGTGTCCTTGCGCGGAGGCTTGAATACTTTTTTTTATTAGAAAGTGTTCGTGCGCGGAGGCTAGGGCACATTTTTTTATTAGAATGCGTTCGAGCGCAGAGGCGAGTGACCTTTTTTTTAGGATGTGTTTGCGCCTGCAGAACGAGCACAAATATTCTGTGTCACATATTATGTCGATATTCAAAACTAATCTTACAGCTTTTGTCAACCATATTTTTATGCTCTTCAAAAAAGCGTTAAATATTAACCCTAAAAACAGAATTATTTTACCTTTGTGGCTTTAAATATAATAAGCATATGATCGCATTTTTTAAAATACTAGGTGTAGTAATTGGATTGTTAGCAATTGCTTTTGTTGGAATGGCTATCACTATTTTGGTTAAAAAGAATGGTAAATTTCCAGAGAGTGAGATAGGTAAAAACAAAGAGATGGCTAAAAAAGGTATTCACTGCGTTAAGCACGAGGAGATGAAAGAGTATCGTAAGATGCGTAAAAAGCAAGGTCTTTCAGTGCCCGATAACGGTGGCTGTTGCGGTGGTTGTCACGATTAATTATTGAAATTATAGATATAAAAAAGGCAGAGTTACATTTATGTGGCTCTGCTTTTTTTGTATTAAATACTATGTTTATAAATTGAAACATTTACTGTTTGTAGCTGTTTAATAGGAGAGTTTAAAAAAAACAAAGTACATAGTTGATCATTAGTTTTGTAAATCAAGTTAATACTGTTTGAAAAATGAAATTATTATTAATAGTTATAGCATTGTTGGCAATAGCTTTTGGCGGAATGGCAATAAAGGTGTTCTTTACAAAAGATAAGCAACTTGAGAAGTGTTGCGGAAAAGATATCGGAGCAAAAAAAGATAATAACCAAGGTGGTTGTGATTGCTCGGGGAAATGAAAAATATATTTAGAGACAAGGCATGCCTTGTCTCTAAGTAAATATTATTTTTTTGTGCAGTGCAGAATAATCATTTTGCAAGCATCTAAATTGCCATCTTTGCAGGCAACTCTAAAATCTTTACAGGCATTAACATTTTCTTTTGTCCCTAAATAACTCATTCCGCGGGCAAAATAAACGTACTGATTGGTGTAGCCATACTGTATTGCTTTGTTAAGATTGTCGATAGCTACATTAAAATTTTCTTGACGGTAATTTAATGCACCGTAGTAGTAATAAACCTCAGGTTGGTTGGGGTTTATATCTAACGATTTTTTGTAATCGTTAAGCGCATCATCAAAATCTTTATTTTTCTCGTAAGCCACAGCGCGATACAAATAATACTTCTCCTGATCTTTGGTAGGATTTAATTTAATGCTTTTGTTTAGCTCTTTAATAGCTTCGCGATATTCGCCTTTAACAGAGTGAACATTACCTTTAATCATAGAATAAACAGGTTCGTCGGGATTATTTTGCTGACACTCGAAAGCAATTTTATAAGCCTCTTTAAAGTTTTGTTCTTTAATTAAAACCTGAACATATTCTGTTACTGTTTGCGGATTTCTTTCTAAATCGAAAGCCTCTTTAAATTTTAGTTTTGCTTCGGGAATGTAATTGCCGTTAAGTAATTCTCTACCTTCAATAATAAGGGTATCGGCATATGGATTTTTCGATTGGCAATTTGCAGATAACGCAATTAGGATAAAACTAATTAGTATATAAAATCTCATATTTGTATGTGTTATTTGTTAGCCCTTAATAGTTAGTTCACCAAAAATAGTTTCCTTTTTATGGAAATCAAATAAAAAATGAATCTTTATTGCGAATTGGGTGCAAAGTCGGTTCGTCCGAGTATCGATCTTCCTAAAGTAATCTGATCGGCATATTCTAATTCGTCGCCAATTGAGACCCCTCTGGATAGTGTTGTTATTTTAGCATTTAGCTTTCCAAGCTTTTTGTATAAATAGAAGTTTGTTGTATCGCCTTCCATAGTAGTACTAAGTGCAAAAATTACCTCTTTTATGTTATTATCGGCAATTCTCGATTCAAGTGTTTTAATATTCAGATCCGATGGGCCTATGCCATCCATTGGCGAAATTACTCCCCCTAATACATGATAATGCCCTTTATATTGTTGTGTGCTCTCTATTGCCATAACATCTTTAGTTGATTCTACAACACAAATAATAGAGCTGTCGCGCTTTACCGACGAACAAATTTGACAAACTTCTTTGTCGGAAATATTATGACAAACAGAGCAGTATATAATTTCGTTTCGCATTTTTATAATTGAATTGCCAAACAACTCAACCGACTTTTTGTCTTCTTTAAGCAGGTGAAGAGCAAGTCGTAGAGCAGTTTTTTTACCTATACCAGGTAGTTTTGCCAATTCTTCAACGGCATCTTTTAAGAGTACCGAGGGATAATTAATACTATCCATTTATAACTGTTTTATAATTTTTGCTACAATAATAGTTAAATATGTGGCTTTTTTACTGCCGATTCTTCTATATTTATCCTCCTAAAATTATCAATTTCTATTTTTTTATAAAAAAGCCTTTCTATAAGGCAAATGCAAATAATTATACTTTATGAATCCATTTGTTGTACTATCAATAATATCGGCATATTTCTTTTTGTTAATAGTAATATCGTTTTTTACTTCGCGAAAAAACACCAATGCAGGTTTTTTTCTTGGTAACAGAAAATCGCCATGGTATGTTGTTGCTTTTGGTATGATTGGTACATCGCTTTCGGGTGTTACTTTTATTTCGGTGCCCGGATGGGTAGGGGCTAGCCAAATGTCGTACATGCAAATGGTGTTGGGTTATTTACTTGGGTATATTGTTGTGGCTAATGTTCTTATGCCTCTTTATTATAGGTTGCAGTTAACATCTATTTATACATATCTGGATAAACGCTTTGGATTTTATTCTTATAAAACAGGGGCGTCGTTTTTCTTAATATCGCGAATAATAGGCGCCTCGTTCCGTCTTTTTTTGGTGGCTATGGTTTTGCAGTTTGCCTGCTTCGATGCTTGGGGAGTACCTTTTTCGGTTACTGTTGCTGTTACAATAGCTCTTATTTGGATTTACACTTTTAAGGGTGGAATTAAAACAATTATATGGACAGATACTTTGCAAACAGTGTTTATGTTGGCCGCTGTTGTTTTTACAGTGTATTTTATTGCCGACGATCTTAACATTGGTTTTTCGGAGATATCGTCGAGGGTACTTAATAGTAAGTATTCTAAGATTTTCTTTTTTGATGATGTTAAAAGCTCGATGTTTTTTGTTAAACAGTTTCTTAGTGGTGCTTTTATAACAATTGTAATGACAGGTTTAGATCAGGATATGATGCAGAAAAATCTTAGTTGTAAGAATATTAAAGAGGCTAAAAAGAATATGTATTGGTTTAGTATTGTTTTGGTGCCTGTTAATTTTCTGTTCCTGGCATTAGGAGTGTTACTATATATTTTTGCTGCAGAAAAGGGTATTGCCATACCACAACAGGCCGATAAATTATTTCCAATTATTGCTACGGGTGGCTATTTGGCGCAATCGGTAGGAGTATTATTTATTGTTGGACTTGTAGCGGCAGCATATTCAAGTGCCGACTCGGCTTTAACGGCCTTAACAACATCGTTTACTGTTGATATTCTTAATATAAAAGGTAAAAGCGAGAGGGAGATTCGTAAAACACGAATGATAGTGCATGTTGGCATTTCGTTGCTTATGATGCTTGTAATTTATGTTTTTAGAATTATTAACGATAGTAGTGTAATTGATTCGTTATTTAAAGTGGCAGGATATACCTATGGTCCACTTTTAGGATTGTACGCCTTTGGATTGTTTACTAAGCGTAAAGTTTACGATAAGATTGTTCCTGTTATTGCTATTATTGCCCCAGTAATATGTTTCTTTCTTTCGAAATATAGTGTTCAGCTTTTCAACGGATATAAATTTGGATATGAACTACTGATGATAAACGGAGCTATTGTTTATTTTGGGTTGTGGCTGTCGTCGAAGTTTGAATTACAAAATGTAAAATAATAGGTAGTGATATAAACAAAAGAAGCACAACTTGTCGGTATTTAGTCTGACAGGTTGTGCTTTTTCTGTTTTTAATAAGTAATAACTATCCCTTTTTTAAAGGATTTCCAACTTTAGGAATGTTAATTTTAAGATTGTTTACTATTGTGTTTTTAGAATCTTTGTCTCTATCGGCAGCATAAATTTCGTCGATAATATGACTGTATTTATTCGATATTTTATTTCGCTTAAGCTTTAGCGTAGGTGACATTTCGCCTGTGGCAGGACTCCACTCTTCGCAAACAAGACGAATACGTTTTATCTTTTCGTGATCGCTAAGGCTTTTGTTAACCTTATTAATCTCTTTTTGGTAACGGGCAACAACTTCGGGGATTTGAACTAGCTCTTTATTGTCGCGGTATGTTATTTTGTGTCGCGAGCACCAGTCGTGCAGAAATGTGAAGTTTGGTGAAACAAGCGAGCTGGCAAACTTCTCGTTTTCGCCAATTACCATTGCCTGCTCAATAAAGAATGATTCTTTTAGTTTGTTCTCTATAACCTGAGGAGCAATGTATTTCCCCGACGAGGTTTTGAAAATCTCTTTTTTGCGGTCGGTAATTTTTAAGAATCCGTCTTTGTCAATTTCTCCTATATCGCCTGTGTGTAGCCATCCTTCGGCATCAATAACCTCTTTTGTAAGCTCTGGCTGATTGTAATATCCAATCATTTGGTTTGGCCCTTTGCAAAGAATCTCACCATCGTCGGCAATCATAACCTCGGTGTTTTCAATTATTTTACCAACAGTACCCATTCTAACTTCGCCCTTATAGTTCTTGTTAACAGCAATTACTGGCGATGTTTCTGTCATTCCGTAGCCTTGCAGAATAGTAATTCCAATGGCGCCAAAAATACGTTCAAGTCTTGTTTGTAGCGAAGCTCCTCCCGAAACAATAATTTCTATCTGTTTACCTAGGTTTTTCTTTATTTTGTTTAATACAAGCAGACGAGCAAGTAGTAATTTTAGATTATAGTATGGGCGGAATTTGCGCTCACGGTCGTAGCGTAATCCTACATTAATAGCCCAAAAGAACATGATTTTTGAGAAAAGAGGCAAATTACGTCCTTTATCAACAATCCCATCGTAAATTTTTTCTAATAGGCGAGGAACAGTATTAAATATCGAAGGCTTAACATCTTTAATATCTTTAACAAGGCTAGCCATATTGTCGACATAGTAGATACTTAATCCCTTATACTGAAAATGATAATTTACCATTCGTTCGTACACGTGATTAAGAGGCAAAAAGCTTAATGTTCTATGATTATGGTCTAGGTCGTGCGATTTTGTAGTTCCAATAGTGTTCGACATTAAATTATGGTGCGAAAGCATTACACCTTTCGGATTTCCTGTTGTTCCCGAGGTGTAAATAATTGTAGCCATGTCGTCGGCCGAGATATTCTCTTTAATATTATTTATGGTGTCGCTGTACTTTTCTCTGTTTTTTGCTCCTAGTTCAACAATATCCCAAAAACCATATTTGTCGGAATTTTTAAGAAGCGAAAAGGTTTTAATCTCGCCAATTTCTAACGACGAAACTTTTTTCTCTATGGCAGCATTACCAAAGAACACAGCTTTAACATCGGCATGTTGTAAAATAAATTGATACTCTTCGGCCGAAATTGATGAGTATACCGGAACATGAATAATTCCTGATAATGCAAATCCCATATCGGCTAAATTCCATTCGGGGCGGTTGTTTGTAATGGTAGCAATTTTATCGCCTTTACGGAAGCCTAGCTCGTACAAACCGTAGGCGAAATTGTGTGAAATATTTATATAATCTTGAGTAGAATATGTTATCCATTCGCCATTAACCTTACCTGCAAGAGCGTCTGATTTGTCCGAATATAATTGATTGTATCTTTCTAAAAGATCGAAAATTCTTAGTTTTTGTTCCATAACAATTAGTTTTTCTAACTTGCAAATATAACTAAAAACATTGTTATGGAACATGTAATAGCCAATGGTTGTATTTCAGCAAATGTTGGCTCATCTGCTTTTATAATAATATTGGGTATGTTTTCATGCAAGAAGTTTGTTGCATGAATGGTTATGCTATTTTTTTTAATACGCAAAAAAAAGGAGGCCTAAGCCTCCTTAATATTATAGTGTTAATAATTGTTTTGCTTTTTCAATAGCTTTGTCGAGACCAGTAATGTCGGAACCGCCAGCAGTAGCGTAGAAAGGTTGGCCACCGCCACCTCCGCGCATCTCTTTAGCAGCTTCGCGAACAACTTTACCTGCATTAAGACCTTTTTCTTTAACAAGATTTTCGGAAATCATAATTGTTAAATTAGGTTTTCCCTGAATGTTTGCTCCCAAAATAAGAACAAGGTTTTCAAGGCTGTCTTTTATTTGGAAAGCTAAATCTTTAATAGAAGCGGCAGAGTCAATATCTATAGCTTTTGCAATAACAGTAAGTCCGTTAATTGTTTTTGCTTCCGATATTAAGTCGTTTTTAATAATCTTAAGGTTCTCTTTAATAAATGTCTCAACTTTTTTGTTAAGTTGATTATTCTCTTCAAGAACCTTTTCTATGCTAAGCTGAATATTAGAAGGGTTTCCTATAATATTTGTAACCTCTTTAATAATATTTAGTGTGTTTTGAACATATTCGTCGGCCTTACTACCTGTAACAGCTTCAATACGTCTGATACCAGCAGCAACCGAGCTTTCCGAAAGAAGACGTAAGTGACCAATTTCGCCAGTTGCTTTTACGTGAGTACCACCACAAAGCTCAATTGAGTCGTCGAATTTAATAACTCTAACTAAGTCGCTATATTTCTCACCAAACAGAGCTGTAGCACCAAGTTTTTTGGCATCGTCCATAGGGATAGAACGCATCTCGTTAAGAGGAATATTTTTACGGATAGTTTGGTTAACAATTTGCTCAACTTGTTGTAATTGTTCGGCAGAAACTTTCTCGAAATGCGAAAAGTCGAAACGTAAATAATCTGAATTAACCAACGACCCTTTTTGCTCTACATGATTACCTAAAACTTCTCTAAGAGCTTTGTGTAAAAGGTGAGTAGCAGTATGATTGTTTGCCGTGTTTTGTCTAATAGTTCTATCAACAATTGCTTTAAACGATTGTGTTGGATCGCTAGGCATTTGCTCGGTGATATGAATAATTACGTTGTGCTCGTTTTGAGTGTCAATAATATTTATAGTCTCGTTGCTATTAGTAATAACACCTTTGTCGCCAACCTGACCACCCGATTCTGCATAAAAAGGAGTGTAGTTGAAAACTAAATGATAGTATGTTTTTTTATTTTTCTTAATAGTTCTGTAACGAGTAATTTTTACGTCAGTCTCAAGATAGTCGTAACCAATAAATTCTTCTTTGTCGTCTTTAGCTATTTCTACCCAGTCGTCTGTTTCAACAGTAGCAGCCGATCTAGAGCGGTCTTTTTGTGCTTCCATCTCTTTTTCGAACTCTCTGCGGTTAACCACAAGTTTGTGGTCTTTAAGAATAAGTTCGGTAAGATCAAGAGGGAATCCGAAAGTATCGTAAAGCTCGAAAGCAACTTTACCAGTGATAGTGTTATAATTATTTTTCTTAGTCTCTTCAATAATTTGGTCTAACATTTTAATACCAACAGCAAGAGTTTTTAAGAACGAAATCTCTTCTTCTTTAATAACTTTTTCAATTAAAGTCTGTTGTTTTGAAAGCTCAGGGAATGTTTCTCCCATATCTCTAACCAAAATAGAAACTAACTCGAAAATGAAAGGTTTATTAAGATTAAGGTATGTGTATCCGTATCTAATAGCGCGACGCAATATTCTGCGAATAACATAACCAGCTTTGTTGTTTGAAGGTAATTGACCATCGGCAATAGCAAACGAAACCGCTCTTGAGTGATCGGCAATAACGCGCATTGCAATATCTGAATTTAAGTTTGCACCATATTTAATGTCAGAAATTGAAGCAAGCTTTTGAATTAGCGGTTGGAAAATAGAAGTGTCGTAGTTTGATCTAGTCTTCTCCATTACCATACAAAGTCTTTCGAAACCCATTCCTGTGTCAACATGTTTGTTTGGCAGAGGCTCAAGGCTACCGTTTGCTTTACGGTTGTACTGCATAAAAACAAGATTCCAAATTTCAATAACCTCAGGATGGTCGTGATTCACTAGTTCAATACCAGGAATACGTTTTTTTTCTTCGTCGGGTCTAATATCGATATGAATCTCAGAGCAAGGTCCACAAGGTCCTTGTTCGCCCATCTCCCAGAAGTTGTCTTTTTTGTTTCCGTTGATAATTCTATCTTCCGAAATATATTTTTTCCAGATATTAAAAGCCTCTATATCTTTTTCCAGACCAGCTTCTTTGTCTCCTTCAAAAACTGTTATATATAAGTTTTCCTTGTCAATTTTTAAAACCTCGGTAAGATATTCCCAAGCCCAGGCAATAGCATCGTCTTTAAAATAATCACCAAACGACCAGTTGCCAAGCATTTCGAACATTGTGTGGTGATAAGTATCGTGGCCAACCTCTTCTAAATCGTTGTGCTTACCCGAAACACGCAGACATTTTTGAGTGTTTGCTACCCTTTTATCTAGAATAGGACTGTTGCCAAGAAACAGGTCTTTGAAAGGATTCATACCCGCATTTGTAAACATAAGGGTTGGATCGTCTTTTATAACCATAGGTGCCGACGATACTATTTTATGAGATTTTTCTTCGAAGAACCTTAAAAATGAATTTCTTAATTCTTTAGAATTCATATTAGTGCTATTTATATATTGTTATTATTAACTTTGTTAAAGCTTGTAAAATTATTGATTTATTTTTAGATTTGTAAGCATTTTTTTGAATTTAAAAGAGATTCATACCATTAGTATATGAAACAAGTTGCGGTGAAGCTCTGCACACCGACTAATAATTATTGAAGAGTTTCATATGATAAATGAATAGTAGATATTAAAATATGAAAAAACATTTTGTTTTTGATCACGATAATCTTTTGTTTAATGAAAACACCAAGGACTTTAAGAAAGTATTTTTTAAATATTCTCTTTTGTTTTTAGGTTCGATTGCGACATCAGTTTTTTATATAACTATTTTCACAACCTTCTTCGATACTCCCAAAGAGAAGCAATTTATTAAAGAACGAGATGAGTTATTAACAAAGTACAAGGTTATGCTTCGTCAGCAAGAGATAATTTCTGATTATCTTCATGATATTGAAAGCAGAGATAATAACAAATATCGATCGGTTTTCGAAATGAATATTATTCCTGAAGATGTTAGATTGGCTGGAGTTGGTGGAAGTAGGAAGAAATTACCGTCAGAATATCTTGAAGATTTTGAGGATGTTAAAGAGGTTTCTGCCAAAATTGATAATATACGACGCAGATTATATATACAATCAAAATCGTTTGACGATATTGAAGAAATGGCAACCCAGAAAGATAAAATGGTTGCTTCTATTCCAGCAATACCTCCATTATTACAAAAAGATTATCGTCGAATAAGTGATTATTTTGGGTATCGTAAAGATCCATTTACCGGCGGAAGAAGAATGCATCATGGATTGGATTTTTCAGGTACTAAAGGAAGTCCTATATATTCTACTGGTAATGGATATGTTGAAAGTGTTACATATTCTCGACGTGGATATGGTAATAATGTAGTGGTGAATCATGGTTTTGGATATAAAACAAGATATGCCCATTTAAGTGAAATATCAGTTAAAAAAGGAGATACTCTTTTAAGAGGAGATGTAGTTGGGTTACTTGGAAACTCAGGTCGATCAACAGGTGCTCATCTTCATTACGAAGTAGTGTATCACGGAAAAGCAAAGAATCCTTTGAATTATATGAATAGCATTTTGGATTCAGAATTGGATCAAATTGTTAAAAATGCTGAAGAGATAAAAAAATCTACATAAATTATTTACCTTTCGCAGCTTTGATTTATGTTATATGAACAACAATAAATTTTTCTTCAATAAAGAGACCTTAAAGTATTCAGTTATTGAAAAATCTTACAAGAAGATTTTTTATAAATGGACACTCTATTTTTTCGCAAGTATTCTTATTGCTTTTGTATACTATATAGTATTTAGTACATTTTTTGATACTCCAAAAGAACTAGAGCTAAAACGCGAGAAAAATGAATTAGCATCTTACTATTCTGTACTTCTTGGAAGAATAGAAAATAGCGAACTTGTATTAAAAGATATTCAGCAACGCGACGACAATATTTATAGAACTATATTTGCAAAAGAACCAATCCCTGTTGATGTTAGACTTTTTGGTATTGGTGGTACTAATATGTATACAGAATTAGAGCGTTTTTCGAATTCAGATATAGTTATTAAAACTACTAAAGCTTTAGATATGTTATCTAAAAAGCTTTATGTGCAGTCAAAGTCATTTGATGAGATTGTTAAACTGGCTAAATCGAAAGAGGATATGTTAAGATCTATACCAGCTATTCAGCCAGTTTCAAATAAAGATCTTAAACGTATGGCTTCGCCTTTCGGAATTAGAATTCACCCTTTTTATAAAGTTGCTAAAATGCATTATGGCATGGATTTTACAGCTCCCACAGGAACTGAGATATATGCCACTGGTGACGCTACTGTTTTGGATGTTCAGAAGTCGGAACGAGGATACGGTAATCATATAACTCTCAATCATGGATTAGGATATGAAACATTGTATGCTCATTGTGCTAAGATATTAGTAAGAAAGGGTCAGAAAATTAAGAGGGGGCAGGTTATTGCATTAGTAGGATCTACAGGAATGAGTCTTGCACCACATTTGCATTATGAGGTTCATGTAAATGGTAAACCTGTTGATCCAATTAATTTTTATTTTAATGATCTTTCGCCGCAACAATATGACGATATGATTCAGCTTGCTTCTACTAGCGGGCAAACTTTCGACTAAGATTATTTGTTTTCAGAACATAATTATTTTTGAGTGTTTTTTCAATCATAATTTGTATATTAACACGTCAGAAAATTAATAAACTATACTTAGATGCCGTACAAAGATAAAAAGGTAGAGAAGCTATATTATACCATAGGAGAAGTCTCCAAGGAATTAAATATTAATCCATCTACAGTTCGTTTTTGGGAAAAAGAATTTGATTTTATTAATCCCAAAAAGAATAGCAAGGGTAATAGAATATATACTCTTCGAGATAAGGAAAATATAGGTTTAGTTTATTATCTTTTGAAAGAGCAAAAATTAACCATTGAAGGTGCTCGCAAAAAAATTAAAAATAACAGAGATTCAGCTTTTAATCAAGTTGAAGCAATAAGATCATTACAGGAAATAAAAAATCTGTTGAACGAAATAAAGGAAGAGTTGTAGCATGGTAAGAGTAGCTGATGTTGTTAAAGTAATGGAAACTTTTGCTCCTATATCGTATCAAGAATCGTATGATAATTCGGGATTAATTATTGGTACTAACGATACCGAAGTAAAAGGTGTTTTAGTTTGTCTTGATGTTACCGAGGATGTTCTTGATGAGGCTATAGAGCTTGGTGCTAACATGATTATTTCGCATCATCCAATTGTTTTTTCTGGCGTAAAGCGATTTAATGGGAATGGTTACGTTCAACGAATTGTTCAGAAATCGATTAAAAATGACTTAATTCTTTATGCTTCACATACTAATGCCGACAGTGTTTTGGGAGGTGTGAATAGTAAGCTTGCCGAGATTCTTAATCTGCAAGATTGTAAGGTTTTAAGCCCTATTAAGAATGATTTTTTTAAATTGGTAACCTTTATTCCTACAGACCATTTTTCAAAAGTGTCAAATGCTGTTTTTGATGCTGGTGCTGGCTCTATTGGTAACTACGATAAATGTGGTTTTGCTACTGATGGACAAGGATCATTCAGGGCAGGAGAGGATGCTAAACCTTTTGTTGGGAGTAAAAGCGAGTTGCATTTTGAGAATGAGACAAGGTTTGAAACAGTGTTTCCAAAATATTTAAAAGGAGCAGTTATTAATTCATTGTTAAATTCGCATCCATACGAAGAAGTGGCTTACGATTTATATGAATTACATAATTATAATTATAAAGTAGGATTAGGTATAGTTGGCGATTTAAAAGAACCAATGACCTATTCTGAGTTTATTGAATTTGTAAAAGATAAATTACATATTTCTGCAATTAAGTGTACCAAATTTCTAGATAAGAAAATTAACCGTGTTGCTGTTTGTGGAGGTAGTGGAGCTTTTTTACTTAATGATGCAATTGGCAGTGGAGCTGATATTTTTATTAGTGGCGATTTTAAATATCATCAATTTTTCGATGCTGATAATAGAATTGTAATTGCCGATGTGGGACATTATGAGAGCGAAAAACATGTTAAGAGTGTTTTTTATGAACTGCTTACAAAAAAAATAACTAACTTTGCGGTTTATATATCAAGAATAAATACAAATCCAATTAATATTATCTAATAT